>JAABUN010003753.1_pt1 | contig 22551 bp, 24 predicted proteins | sample 5559311 | NCBI WGS metagenome assembly JAABUN01 (sample SAMN10711877, study PRJNA513370) | rock metagenome | isolation source: Antarctica rocks | place: Antarctica: Victoria Land, Siegfried Peak sud
GACATCGACGCGGTTTTGGCCGGCCACCCCGGCGAGGCGAAGAAGACGCTCGCGGCCGACATCGTGGCGTTCTACCACGGCCCGGACGTGGCCGCCGCGACTCGGGCCGACTTCGACCGGCAGTTCAAGGACAAGTCCGACCCCGCGGACATTCTCGACGTGGCGATTCCCGCGGCCGAGTTCGTCGGCGGGGTGATCGCGGCTCCGAAACTGTTGGCGCTCGCCGGCCTCACCAAGAGCAGTAGCGAGGCCCGCAAGAAGATCGAGGAGGGGGCGGTCAACGTCGGCCCGGACCGGGTCAAGCTGGCCGACTGGAAGCAGACGCTAACGCTACCGGCCGAGGGGCTGGTCGTGCGGCTGGGGCGGCAGACGGTACGGGTTAAAATGGGCTGAAAGCCCACCGGCGAACGTCGGTGGGTGTGCCTCGCTTCAATGGCTGTGCGCGAACGCCTGCGTCGCCGGCCCGAACGTGTCGGCCAGCGTCTCGGCCGTCAGCACCGCCGCCGGCGGCCCCTGGCAGGCGATGACGCCGTCCCGCAGGCACAACACGTCGTGCGCGAACCGGCTGACGATGCTCAGGTCGTGCGACACGAGCAGGATCGTCGTCCCGTCCGTCCGATTTAGCTCGGCGATCAGCTCGTAAAACCCCTGCTGGCTGTGGAAGTCGATGCCCGCCGCCGGCTCGTCCAGGAGCAGTAACTCCGGCGACGGGTCGAGGGCGAGCGCCAAGAGAACCCGTTGGAGTTGGCCGCCCGACAGGCCGTCGACAGGGGTGTCGAGCCGATCGCCGACCCCGACCCGGTCCAAGAGCGTCTGCACCCGCTTCAAGCGGCGGCCGAGGCCGAAGAAGAGCGGCCGGCGGTTCAGGGCCAGGCCGACCAGGTCGCGGACGGTCAGCGGTAGTCGCGGGTCGAGGGCCAATCGCTGGGGGACGTAACCGACGTGTTCGGGCCGCGGCCGGGTGTGGTCGTGGCCGCAGCGGAAATGAATGCGGCCGGTGTGCGGGAACTCGCCGAGGAGGGTGCGCAACAGGGTCGACTTGCCCGACCCATTTAGGCCGATGACGGCCGTCGTGCGGCCGGCGGTGATGTCGGCGGTGACCCCGGCCAGCACCTGCCGGCGGCCCCGCATCACGCCCAGGTTTTCGAGTGACAACAGCGGCGGGGTCATTTCAGCGCCCCGGCCAGGGCGCTCAAGTTCGCCCGCATCTTGGCTTCGTACCAGCCGGGGGTCAGGTCGGCCGGGTCGGCCGTCTCGCACGGGTCGATCTCGACCAGGACCACGTCGGCCAGCCCCTTGTCTTTGAGCGCCTGGAGCAGGTACTTGGCGCTCGACTGGCTGCTGTACTGCGGCTCGACGGCGATGACCCGGACCTTCTCTTCGAGGCACTGGGAGATGATCTTCTGGAGTTCGGCCGGCGTCGGCTCCTGACCCGGTGTCTTCTCCAGGACGGCGGCGATTTCCAACTCGAACGACTTGGCGAAGTACGTCAGCGACTCGTGGAACGACACGAACGATCGCTCTTTTTTATCTTTCAACAGCGCCACCCCGTCGGCCTTCACCTGGGCCAGGGTCGCCGCGTAGTCGGCCGTCCGGCGGTCGTAGTCGGCGGCGTGAGCCGGGTCGATCTGCTTTAACTCGTCGCGGATGCCGGTGACGAACGTCGTGGCATGGTCGAGGCCGAGCCAGACGTGCGGGTCTTTGGCGTGCGTGTGCTTGTGGTCGTGCCCGGCGTCGTGGTCGTGGGCCATCTCTTCGAGGTCTTTCCGCGCGATCTTCACCCCGAGGTCGACGACTTTCAGTGTCGGCCCGCCTCCGGCGAGCTTCAATTTCTCGACGATCTTGTCGTCCAAGCCGAGGCCGTTCGAGAAGAACAAGTCGGCTTTTTTCAGAAGGACCGCCTGGGCCAAGGGCGTCTCGGCGCTGTGCGGCCCCTGGGTGGTCAGGACCGTCTTAACGGTGGCGTCCGGGCCGGCGACGTTCCGGGCGAAGCAGGCGATCGGGGCGAACGTCGCCACCACCTTCGGCCCGGTCGCCCCGGCCCACGGGTCCGACCGGCCACCGCAGCCGGCCAGCGGCAGGAGGGCGGCGGCCGCCAATAGGGACGCAACCAGCAGGCGTTCGCGTGACATGACGTGTCCCGGTTCCGGGGATACGAAGTATAACGTCACCAGTTTACCCGCTAACGTCGGGCGAAACAAGGGGGTCGCCGCCGACCGCCCGGTTGCGGACAACGACCCTATCCCGTTCCCGGTCCGGAGCCTGTTATGTCGTTCCACCTCTCGACCCGTTCGGCCGCGTTGCCCGTACCGGGTGACGTGTACACCCTCGGCAGCGACGCGGCCCGCATCGAAGTGTGGCCGACGGCCGGGTTCAACTGCCTGCGGTGGCAGGTCCGCACCGGCGACGCCTGGGGCGATCTGCTCTACGCGGCCCCGGACTGGGACGCGAATCCGGTCCCGACTCGCTCGGGCCACCCGGTCCTGTTCCCCTTCCCGAACCGGCTGAAATACGGCCGGTTCGAGTTCGCGGGCAAGACGTGTCAGTTGCCGCTGACCGAATCGACGCGGACGCACGCCATCCACGGGTTCGCGCCGCGGACGCCGTGGCGGGTCGTGGGTACTGATGCGGGGCAAGATTCGGCGTCGATCACCGGGGAGTTGCAGTTGTCGAAGGACCTGCCGGGTGCGGTCTGGCCGGCGGACTTTATCCTGCGGATGACGTACACGGCCAGACCTACCAGCCTCGAAGTGCGCGCGGAGGTGACGAACCCGGACGACAAGCCGCTGCCGTTCGGCCTCGGGTATCACGGCTACTTCCGGCTGCCGAGTGCGCCGGATGCCCCGGTGGACGAGTTCGTTATGGAGGCTGCGACGGGGTCGCTGTGGGCCGCCGAGAACAGCCTGGCGACCGGGGCCGAGGTGCCGACACCGGCGGATGTCGACTTCCGCACGCGGCGGCCGGTCGGGGCGGCAGTGCTGGACCACCTCTACCGCCGGGTGTCACCGTCCACCCTGGCCCTGATCGAGCACGTCCGGGAGCCGGGTCTGCTCGCCATCGAGGCAAATTCGATGTTCCGCGAACTGCTCCTGTTCACCCCACCGCACCGGAAAGCCCTGGCGGTCGAGCCGTACACCTGCACCACCGACGCGGCCAACCTGACCGCCCGTGGCATCGACGCCGGTTGGCGGGTGCTCGCGCCGGGGGAGACGTGGCGGGCGGTGGTTGGCTACTCGTGGTATCCGCCCTCCGCGGCGGAACGGATTGCCAACCCCCCGAATCCGAACTAAGGTTCGGCGGCCGCCCGTCGGGAGCATCGGGCTGGGGTGCGAGGGGTGCGACATCATGCGGCCGTCCGGTGTATCTGATCATGCGACCCACCGGGCCGCCCCGACCGCGGGCGACACCCGCCGCATCCCGCCGCCGGCCCCGGCACGGGCGGGGCTGGCCGGGCAGGTGTTTCTCGGTAAGTACCGGTTCGTCCGGCCCCTCGGCGAGGGGTCGAACGCCCTGGTCTACCTGGCCCAACTCGTGTCCGATCCCGGCCAACTGGTCGTCGTCAAGCGGATCAAGGACCACGTCCTCGCCAACCCCCGGTTCCGGCAGTTTTTCGACAACGAAGTCCGGTCGATGGCCCGGTTCCACCACCCGTATGCCGTCCGGCTGATCGACGCCGCGCTCGACGACCCGCTCGGGGCCGGGCTGGTCCTCGAATACATCCCCGGAATCACGCTCGAAGCCGTCCTGCAGCGGTCCCGCCGGCTGTCCGTCGACCGGGTGGCCCGGCTGATGGGGCCGCTCTTGCACGCCCTCCAGGCGGCCCACGACGCCGGCATCGTCCACCGGGACTTGAAGCCGGCTAACCTGATGGTGGTCGACGCCGGGACGCCCGCGGAGTCGGTCCGGGTCATGGACTTCGGGTTCGCCGGGTTTACGGCCAAGCCGCACATCCAACTCGCGGAACTGACCGGGACGGGGGGGGTGTACGCCTGCGGCACCCCGGCCTACGTCAGCCCGGAGATGGTCCGGGGGGACGCGGTCGACACCCGGGGGGATTTGTACTCGGTCGGCGTCATCCTGTACGAGATGCTGGCCGGCCGGCTGCCGTTCGACCACGCCGAGACCGACGCCCTCCTCAACGCCCACATCTCGACGCCGCCGCCGCCGTTTCGACGGATCGGGGCCGGGGACGTGCCGGCAGCCGTTGAGGGGGTGGTCCACATGTGCCTGGCGAAGTACGCCAGCGAGCGGCCGGAGTCCGCGAAGGCCCTGTGCGCCCTCCTGAGCCGGGCGGCCGGGCATGACGTTTGGGCCGCCGCCGCCCCGGCCGCGCCGACCGTCACCACGCAGAGCGGGACGTTCGAGGTCGTCGACCTGGTGGCGGCCGCCGTGCCCCGGTCGGCCGCCGGCAGCCCGGCCGGGCCGGACGACCCGTTCGTCCTGTCCGACACGTTCGAGGCGATGCTCCCCGAGCGGCTGGCGGCGGTGAAGCTCCGCGGGTTCATCGAGGATGTACACGGGATTGCCGTGGCGAGTGAGCCGGGGCTGGTCCGGGTGCATCTGGAAATGCCGCCCGGATACCAGGAGCCGTCGGCCAAGCCGGCCGGCAGCGGCCTGTTCGGCTGGCTGGCCGGCACGCGCGTCGGGGTAGTCGTGCCGGGCAAAGAACCGATCGAGGTGACGCTCGAGATGCAGAAGGTCGACCAGAACAAGGTCGCCGTCCTGGTGGCGTTCCGACCGCTCCCGGCCCACCTGCCGACGGACGCCGTCGCGTGGGCCGCCCGGTGCGAGGGGTATTACAGCATCCTGCGGAAGTATCTGATGGCGGCGACGTAGGGGAGCTTTCGGGTTCCTGTTCGGCGAGCGGGGGACGTGAGTCCCCTGAGTCCGGAACTGACTGACGGCCGCCGGCGGGTACAGACCCAGGGGACTCCCGTCCCCCGCTCGCCAAAGATGGCACTGATCCGGCATTCGCCCGCCGCCATTCACTAAAATAGCCCCGGTCACACACCTCCGGGGGCCGGGACATGCGGCGGATCGGCATCCTCACGGCCGGCGGCGACACGCCCGCTCTCAACGCGACCCTGTCCGGGGCCGTCACCCGGGCCAACCAACGCAAGATCGAGGTGTTCGGGTTCATCAAGGGGTTCAGCGGGCTGTTCAACCCCCGCGTCCCGCACGTCCACCTGAACCCTCTCTACAACACCATCCCCGAACTCGACCCGTCGCTCGGCGGCACCCTCCTCGGGGCGTCCCGGGACTACGTCGACCCGGACGACAAGGCGGCGATTAAGCTGATCGCCGACCGGCTGGGCGAGCTGAAGATCGACGGGCTGATCTGCGTCGGCGGCGACGGGACGCTGAACGCCATGCAGGCCCTGAGCGAGAACCTGCCGACGGTCCTGGCCCCCAAGACGATCGACAACGACCTGGGGCTGAACTACCTGGCCGAACCCGACGAGTGGGTCCGGCACGACGCGGCGGCCCACGGCACCCCGGCCCCGGCCGGCCTCGACAAGGTCACCGAAAAAGCCGGCCACTGGTACACCCGGCGGCCGCGGCGGGCCGCCGGGTTCGACCTGGGACAGATGATCAACTACGTCACCCCGGGGTACGCCACGGCCGTGTTCGTGTCGGCCACCGGCGTCCAGCGGGTCCGCACCACGGCCGAGAGCCACCGCCGGATCGCCATCGTGGAGGTCATGGGCCGGCACTCGGGGTACCTCGCCCTCGGGTCGATGTACGGCCAGCCGGACATTCTGTTGGTCCCCGAACACCGGCTGAACGTGGACCACTTGGTCGAGCGGGTCAAGGAGATTTACGACCTGCAGAAGCACGTCGTCATCGTCTGCGGCGAGGGCATCATCGACGAGCGCGGGGAGGAACTCGGGGCCGAACACGCGACCAGCGACCCGGCCGGGAACGTGGCCTTGAGTGGGGCGTCGGAGGAGTTGCGGAGCGTCCTGATCAAGCGCCTCGGCGACGACTTCTTCACCAGCAAGCGCCGCAACGAGAGCGCCCGGGCGGCGGTGTTCACCCGCAAGATCGGCCACACCCAGCGGGGCGGCCGGCCGGTCCTGTTCGACCGGTTCCACGCCGCCAGCCTCGGCGGCCACGCGGTCGATTTGCTGCTCGAAGGCAAGGCGAACGCCATCGCGGTGTTGCAGTGGAGCCGCGACCAGGGATTCCACCTGGGCCAGGTGTATGCGAATGACCTGCGCGACCGTTGGGGCCTGATCCACGCCCGGCTCATGCACCCGAGCTTCTACGACCCCGAGGGGCTGCGGCCGTCGCAGACCGGGGTCGACTACCTCTTGCCGATCTTCACCAACGCCATCGGGGCCGACGACACCGAGGCGATGCGGCGGGATTTGTTCGAGGCCCACCACCTGAGCCAGCCGTACCACTCGGTGAACACCGACATCAACAAGCGGATTCGCTACTTGGAAGGCTGACGCGGGGCCATCGGGTCGCAGGGCATCATCGGCTGACACTGGTCGGCGTCTGCTTCGCCAACCGCCAACCCTTCGGCGAACCGGACGAACGCACCGAGCCTTCCATCAGCCCGGTCGTAGTCGGTGTGGCGAGAGCAGTAGTCATAGTGTTGGTCATTAAACCTCAGCAGAACGAAATGCGGCCACGCCCACAGCGTCACGCCCTCGGCCGGGAAGTCGAGCACGATGGGCGGGGTGCCGAAGTTCAGCCCCAATTTGTTCGGGAACACCTCGACCGCCGGCAGCGCCGCTAGGAGTCGGGTGAGGACGGCCGGGTCACGGATGATCGTGCGGACCTGTGCTGTGCCGGACGGGGGTGCGCCTAGGCACGGACCCCATGCCCCGGGCGTGGCCGACACGTTGCACACAGTCGCCCCGGCGAGCCGGACGCGGAGTTCGGCCAGGGTGGCGATTCGGTCCCGGTGGGCGTTCCCCAGCACCCCGACGCTTACGCCGGCGGCGAGGACGACGATGGCGGCCAGGTGCAGGACGAACAGGCTGCGGCGACGCACGGCGGACTCCGGGGGGGACTACTTCGCCAGTTCGTCGACGAACTGGCTGAATGCGCCGGACCCGGTGCTGGCGTAGTAGTGTTCGCCGCGGAAGGTCACGAAGATCATCCCCGGCGTCACCTGGAGCCTGACCGCCTCGGCCGGAAAGTCGAGGATGGTGAACCCGGCCCCCGTATTCCACACGGAGTCGATCGGGCGCAGTTCGGCCGCCGGCAGACTGGCCACCAGCCGGCCCAGGACGGCCGGGTCGGTAATGGTCTTGCGGACCGCCACCGTCGCGGCGGGGGCCGGGGCCGCGTTGGGGACCGGCACGGTAGCCGCACTCGTACCCGATAGCTCGCAGACGGTCGCACCGGCGAGCCGTGGCTTCAAGTCGGTCAGCGTGTCCAGCCGGTCGCGAGCGGCGTTGGCGACGATGCCGACGGACACGCCGGCGGCGAGGGCGAGGATGGCGGCTAGGTGCAGGGCGAACCCCAGGCGGGTGGACATCGCACACTCCGGGCGGGTGCCGTCATTATGCCACGCCGCCGGCGTCCCGGGCAAGCGGCCCCTTGCCCCGCCGGTAAGATGTCCCCATGAGCGCCGCCAACACCGACCCCGTCACATTGCCCCCCGTCCCCCGGTACGTCCCGCCGCCGAAGCCGGTCGCGGCCGACACCGGCCTGCCGGTGGTCAAGCTCCGGATCGACCGCAACAGCGGCCACCCGTGGGTGTTCCAGAAGATGGTCGAGACGCCGGCCCGGAAAATCCCGAACGGGGCCGTCGTCGATGTGGTCGACCGGTCCGGTCAGTGGGTCGGCCGCGGGCTGTACAACGGCCACTCGCGGATCACCCTGCGCGTCCTGACCGCCGACCCGGCCGAAGCGATCGATGCGGCCTTCTTCGCCCGCAAGATCAAGGCGGCGGTGAGTTTGCGGCGGGACGTGCTGAAGCTCGACGCGGCGACGGACGCCTACCGGGTCGTCCACTCCGAGGCCGACGGCCTGAGCGGGCTGGTGGTCGACCGGTTCGCCGACCTGGTGGTGGTCGAGTACTTCGCCGCCGGCATGTTCAAGCACCGCGACGCCATCCACGCGGCCCTCGCGGCCGAGTTCCACGGCTGCCGGTTCTACTACTTCGCCGAGGAACACGTCGGCAAACAAGAATCGTTCGACTGCCGCCCGCCCGAAGCCCCTGCACCGGGGGTGGTCACCGAACACGGGTTGAAGTTCCGCGTCGCCCCGGGGAGCAAGCACAAGACCGGGTTCTTCGTCGACCAGCGGGACAACCGCAAGCGGCTGGCCGAACTCGTCCCGCCCGGCGGCCGGGTGCTGGACATCTGCTGTAACAGTGGGGGATTCGCGGTCTACGCCAAGGCCGTCGGCGGGGCCGGCGAGGTCGTCGGCCTCGACCTGGATGAGGAGGTGCTGAAGGTCGCCCAGGAGAACGCCCGGCTCAACAAAGTGCAGGTGCGGTTCGTGCAGTCGGACCTGTTCCCGTGGCTCCGGGCGGCGATCCCGAACGGCGAGCGGTTCGACGTGGTCGTCCTCGACCCGGCCAAGCTCACCCGCGACCGCGAGGCGGTGGAAGTCGCCCTGAAAAAGTACACGGACATGAACCGGCTGGCCCTCCAGGTGGTCCGTCCCGGCGGCGTGCTGCTCACCTGCTCGTGTACCGGACTAGTGGGCGAGCCGGAGTTCCTCGAAGTCCTCCGGCGGGCGGCGTGGCAGGCCGGCCGGCCGGTGCAGGTGCTCGAGGTCGGCGGGGCCGGCGGCGACCACCCGTTCCTGGCCCATGTGCCGGAGGGGCGGTACTTGAAGGCGGTGTTCTGCCGGGTGGGGTGAAGCCGCCAAGAGCCGGATGCGTTAGCGTCCGGGTTCTTTGACGCTCGCGATGCTGAAGAACCCGGACGCTAACGCATCCGGCTCCTGTTGAGGCCTCCCCCATGACCCACCCGACCGCGTCCGCTACCCCGCCCCCCGTCCTCTACAACGCCTGGAAGCACCACGCCGCGTGGGTCCGTGCCCGCATCACCGCCGCCGTCGCGTCCGGTCCGGCCGGCGTCGACTCTCTCGCCGCCGAGTTGGTCATCGTCGGCACGAGCCTGATGGACTTATACACGGGCCAACTCGCCGCCGACGAGGTCGCCCGGCAGGTACTTGCCCAGCTCGAAGCCGACGGCCGTCTCGCCCCCGAGCCGTTCGCGGAATGGCTTGACGGGCAGGGCGGGTACGGGCTGGTCACCCTGCCGTCCGATGCGTCGGTCTGGGCGCTTCGCCTCGGGCCGGCGGGCGGTCGGTACGTCCATTTGCACCCCGGCCGGCACACCCCGCACACCGTCCGGGTGAACGCGGCCACGCTCAAGACCGCCGTGCTGGCCCACGCCGTCGCCGGCATCACCGGCGGGTCGGCGTTCGACGTGACGGTTGTCAACGAGGCCCGCCGGCGCTACCTCGACCTGCCGCCGGTGCCGGACCTGCCGGACGCCCCCGGCGGGCTACGTGGCGTCCTCACGCTCCTGGCCGGCGGCGGGTGACGCCGGGCCATTCCCAGGATACGGGCAGTGCCGGCAGCCGGACTGGCAGCAGTATCCACGCTTCCGGTGGTACGCGGCCGTGAACACCCACCGGCCGCGCTCGACGTAGTAATCGACGCCTTCGATTAAGACGGGCGGGGCGGGTTCGGGGTCGGCGGGCATCGGGCCACCAGAGGGATTGCGAACTACCATAACCGCATCGTCCCGCCCGGACCCCGTCCGCCAGCGAACCGCCCCCATTCCCGCCGAGCCGCCCGATGTCCGTCTCGTTCGTCCTGCCCCGGTCCAGCGGCGTCTTGCTCCACCCGACCAGCCTGCCCGGCCCGTATGGCGTCGGGGATTTGGGGCCGGAGGCGTTCCGGTGGGTCCAGCTTCTGGCCGCCGCCCGCCAGTCGTGGTGGCAAATCTTACCCCTTGGCCCGACCGGGGCGGGGGACTCGCCGTACCAGTCGTTCAGCGCCTTCGCCGGCAGCATCACGCTGTTAAGCCCCGACCTGCTCCGCGACGACGGCCTTCTACCCGCCGACTTCCGGCCGCTCGGGCCGATGTCCGACGACCGCGTGGCCTACCACCATGCCATCCCATTCAAGCAGGCGATGTTGCGCGAAGCCTACGCCCAGTTCCGGGCCGGCAAGGGGCCGCACGGCCTGCGGGACGAGTTCGACGCCTACTGCGACCGGGAAGCGGCGTGGCTGACCGAGTACGCCCTGTTCATGTCAATCCGGGATTCCTTGGACGGGGCCGGGCTGGCCCGGTGGCCGGCCGACTTGCAGCGCCGCGAGCCGGCGGCGATGGCGGCGGTGGCGACGGCGGTTGATGATACCGCCCGCCAGCACCGGTTCGGCCAGTTCCTGTTCGACCGGCAGTGGACATCCTTGAAGTCGTTCGCCCACGGCCACGGCGTGCACATCATCGGCGACGCCCCGATTTTCGTCTCCGGCGACTCGGCCGACGTGTGGGCGCACCCCGACGAGTACCTGTTGGGGCCGGACCGCAAGCCGACGGTCGTGGCCGGGGTGCCGCCCGACTACTTCAGCCCAACCGGGCAGTACTGGGGCAACCCCTTGTACAACTGGGACCGGATGGCCGACACCGGGTACGCCTGGTGGGTCGCCCGGCTGAAGCGGAACCTGCACCAGGTCGATTTGATTCGGCTGGATCACTTCCGCGGGTTCGCCGCCGCGTGGCATATCCCGGCGACCGAAGAATTGGCCACCCGCGGCCGGTGGGTCGAGGGGCCGCGGGGCCGGCTGTTCGAGACGCTCGAACGCGAGATCGGCACCCTGCCGGTGATCGCCGAAGACCTCGGCCTGATTACCCCGGACGTGACCGCGCTGCGGGAGCAGTTCAAGCTGCCGGGGATGCGGGTCATCCAGTTCGCGGTCGGCGGCGGGGCCAAGAACCTGTACTGGCCGCACAACTACGACCCGGCGACCGTCGCCTACACCGGGACGCACGACAACGACACCTCGGCCGGGTGGTACGCCGGCCTCGGCGAGGGCCAGAAGCACGCCCTGCGGGAGTATCTGGGGCGGGATGTCCACGAGCCGGCGTGGGACTTGATCCGCATGGCCTGGGCGAGCGTGGCGGTCCTGGCCATCACCCCGCTCCAGGACATTCTCGGGTTGGGGAGCGACGCCCGGATGAACACGCCGGGCCTGGCCGACGGCAACTGGGGCTGGCGGTTCCGGCCGGACCAGGCCGACCCCAGGGCCATTGACCGGCTGGCCGAGTTGACGACCATCTACAACCGGGTGCCGACGCGGGAATATGCGGCCCGGTGACGGGGTCGTACCTGTGCCACCCCACCGGGAGCCGTCCGATGCGTATCCCCCTGTCCGCCCTGATGTTGGTCGCGTGCGTAACCGGGTGCGGCGGCCAGCGGGAGCAGTTCGCGGCCGTCGGAGCTAAGGTCGGCGGGGACGCCGCTCCGGCCGCCGGCGGGAAGCCGGTCGCGGCCGCCGTCACCCGGAAGATCGTCTACACCGCAGCGGTCGAGGTAACGGTTAAAGACGTTGATGCGGCCCGGCCCGAGGTGGTGCGGATCGTCGCCGACGCCAAGGGGTACGTCGCCAAGACCGACGACACCGGGACGGCCGGGTACCGCCGCAGTTCGACGTGGACGGTCAAGGTTCCGGTGGACGCCTTCCGGCCGACCGTCGACGCCCTGTCGAAGCTCGGGGCGGTGGCTCGGTCGTCGTCCGACTCGACCGACATCACCGAGGAGTTCATCGATGTCGAGGCCCGGCTGGCCAACCTGAAGGCGCAAGAAGAGTCGCTCCGGCGGCTGCTGGCCACTGCGGGGATCGAGGACCAGATCAAGGTCGGCGACCGCTTGGCGGCCGTCCGCACCGACATCGACAAGACCGAAGGCCGGCTCAAGTACCTGACCCAGTCGGCAGCCCTTTCCACCATCGTGTTCACTGCGCGGGAGGCGGACGCCTACACCCCGCCCGACGCCCCGGCAGCCCCCGGCTTCGCCGACCGGGCGGTCAGTACCCTGGCGAGTTCGTGGGCCGGGCTGCAGAACGCCGCCGTCTGGCTCGCCCTGTCCCTCGTCGCCTTAGTCCCGTGGCTGCCGGTACTTCTGGCCGTGATTTTACTCATGCGGTGGGGCCTCAAGCGTTTACTCCGGTGGATCGGCCGGCAGGTGCGGTGGCTGTTGTCGCCGGCCAGGCCGCCGCCCGACCCGTTGTCTTCCCTGTTCCCGCCCCCGGAGGTTCGCCCGTGAGACGATTTCTGCTGACTGTGCCGGCCGTCGCGTGCCTGGCCGCCGGGTGCGGGGGGGCGACCGCAACGACTACCATTGGCATGGCTCTGAAACCGGAGGCCCGGAGTTATCGGAGCCAAGCCGATGAGGCCCGCACCCCCGAAGCCATGGCCGCCCAGCAACTCCCGCCGGTCGCCGGCGGGGCCAAGCCGGCGGCTGCGGTCCCGGCCCCCGAGGCTGCGGTGCCGCGGAAGGTCGTCCACACGGCCACCATCGAGTTGATCGTCAAGGAGATGGCGGCCACCGAGGCCGGCGTCGAGAGAGTCATCGACGAGACTAAAGGATACATCTCGAAAGCCGACCTATCCGGGACGGCCGGCAGCCGCAAGACGGCCGTCTGGACGCTCAAAGTCCCGGTCGAGGCGTACCGGCCGGCCCTGGCGAAGTTGTCCGCCCTCGGCACGGTCGTCAAGTCGACGGCCGACTCGCAGGACGTGACCGAGGAGTTCGCCGACAGCGCAGCCAAGGTCAAGAGTCTCAAAGCCGAGGAGGAGACGCTGCAACGGCTGATGAAGGACGCGGCCGCCCGGCTGGAAGACATTCTGAAAATCCGCGACCAGATCAAGACCGTCCGCCTCGACATCGATCGGGCCGAGGGGCGGATGGTGTTCCTCGCCTCGACGGCCGCCCTGTCGACGATCACCCTGACGGCCAAGGAGATCGAGGCGTTCGTCCCGGTCGCCGTCGCCGCCGCGGCCGAACCCCCGCCCCCGCCGGCGTTTGGGGAGACGGTGGCCGGCACGTTCGAGCGGTCGGTCGGGGTGCTGACCGACGTGGGCAAGGCGGTTGTCATCGGGGCCGTCGCGGCCGCCCCGTGGCTGCCGCTGCTGGCGATCGCGGTGCTACTCGCCCGGCTGGCCGTGCGGCGGCTGGCCTGATCCTACTTCCCGTACTCGTCCTTCCACTCCTCGTACCACGCCATCTGGATCGCTTCGAGGATGCGTTCGCTCGACCCGTCCGGCGGACCCTCGAACCCTTCGAGGTCGAGTACCCACTTGTGCAGGTCGGTGAAGCGCACGGTCAGCGGGTCGAGGGTGTCGTACCGCTCGAACAGGAGTTCGCCGAGTTCGCGGGGGTTCTGCCAGGTCAGGCTCATGGGCTGCTCGCGTCGGTGGACAGGTCCGTCTCCCGGCGGCCGCGTAACAGGCGGGCCGTGGCTGCACTCATGACCAGTTCGGCGAGCGGTTCGGTGGCCCTGTTGAATCGGTCGGTCGCCCGCTCCAAGGTAGGCAGGTCCGACCCGGCGGCCGCCGCCCGCAACTCAGCGATGACCGCGTCCACGGCCGCGTGCTGGTCGGCGGTGAGCTGGTCGCCGGCCGTGGCGAGGCCGTTGGCGGCGTGCCGTAAGTCTGCGTCGGCCTTGTTCTTGAGTTCGATGAATCGGCGGGCGGTAAAGTCGGCGTGGGCGTGTTCGACGCTCTCCAGGACCAATGTTTCGACCTCGTCTTGCGTCAGCCCGTGGGCCGCCCGGACGGCCACCGCCGCCCGCTTCCCGCTCCGCTGTTCGACGGCCGACACGGTCAGCATTCCGTTGGCGTCGACCAGGAACGTGACATCGACTTGCGGCAGTTGGGCGGGCATCGGCGGGAGGCCGGCGAGGGTGAACTCGCCGAGTAGCCGGCAGTCCATCGTCAACTCGCGTTCGCCCTGGAAGATGTTGATTTTGATCGCCGTTTGCCCCTCGGCGAACGTCGTGTACCGGGTGGTGGCGGAGCAAGGAACCGTGGTGTTGCGGTGGACGACCTTGTCGACCACGCCGCCGAGGGTTTCAATGCCAAGCGACAGCGGGACCACGTCGAGCAGGAGCAGCGACCGCGACCCGCCGGCGAGGATGTCGGCCTGGACGGCCGCCCCGAGGGCAACGACCTCGTCCGGGTTCAACTCCGTATGCGGTTGCCGGCCAAAGAGTTCGGCCACCCGGCGGCGGACCAGCGGCACCCGCGTCGACCCGCCGACCAGTACCACTTCGGTGATGTCCGCGGCCGTCAACTCGGCGTCGGCGAGGGCGGCTTGACACTTCGCCAGAGACTTTTCGACGAGGGGCGTAATCAACGTCTCGAACGCGGCCCGTGTCACCGTCCGGGACCGAGCTAACCCCCGCCGTGGCATGGTGATACGCATTTCCGCCGTCTCGGCGACGGACAGGGTGAACTTGGCCCGCTCGGCCGCGTCACGCAGGTGCTGCAACAGTTCCGGGTCACGGGTGCCGGCCAGGTCGAGGCCCCAGTCGGCGGCGGCGGCGGTGACGAGTTCGCGGTCGAAGTCGTCGCCCCCCAGGTGCGTGTCGCCGTTGGTGCTGAGGACTTTGAACACCCCGCCGGCGAGGGTCAGAATCGAGCAATCGAAGGTGCCGCCGCCAAGGTCGTAGACGGCCACCGTGGCGGATTCCTGGCGGTCCAGCCCGTAGGCCAGGGCGGCGGCCGTCGGCTCGTTGACGATCCGCAGCACGTCCAATCCGGCGATCCGGCCGGCGTCGCGGGTGGCCTGCCGCTGGGCGTCGTCGAAGTACGCGGGGACGGTGACGACGGCCTTGGTCGGGTTCCCGGCCCGCGCCCGGACTTCCGCAAGTATTAGTGCCGACAACTCTTCGGGCGTCTGCTCCTTGCCGCCGACGACGACCCGCAGCACCTTGCGGCCGTCCCCGGCGTCGCGTTCGACGAGTTGCTGCGGGATCAGCGGCAGGTCGGGTTTCAAGTCGGCGAGGGTGCGGCCCATGAGCCGTTTGACGCTGAACACCGTGTGTTCGGGGTCGGCCAAAGCCCTGGCCCGGGCGGCGGTTCCGACGAGGACCGTGCCGTCGTCGCCGAAGCTCAGGCAACTCGGCACTAGGGCCGTGCCGGCGGCGTCCCGGACCACTTCCGGCTTGCCAAGTCGCATGTAGGCAGCCAGCGAGTTGGTGGTGCCGAGGTCGATGCCGACGACGGACGGATTTGACATGCCGGGGAACCAAGGGGATAGGAGACCGTTTCCTCCGGGTTTCGCGGACGGTCCGCGGAACTGCCTGGGGTCGGCGGCGCGCCCCGGGGTAGGGCGGGGAAAGCGGAAGTCCGCTGGCCGTAGGGGGTTGCGGCGGGCACGCCGCAGTGGACGCTACAGGGATCGAACCTGTGACCCTCCCCGTGTAAAGGGGGCGCTCTACCGCTGAGCTAAGCGTCCGGTCGGGTCGTCAGGCCCTCGCCTCGCGGCGGAGGCTGGCGATCGTCTTCAGTCGGTTCAACGTCGCCCGCACCGCCGCCAAGTCGGGCGGGGCGGCGGCGAACAGTTCGTCCACCGCGGCGAAATCGGCCCGCTGCCTCGCCGCCAACTCGGCTTCGACGCCGGCTTTGTCACCCGCTTCGAGCCGTTCCCGCAGGTCCATCATCGCCATCAGGAACGCCGGGTCACCGACCTTGCTGCCGTCGGCCGTCGGCCCGCCGAGGAGGCCCAGCAAGTATTCAGCCCGCCGCAGGGGGTCTTTGAGCGTGGCGAAGGCGTCGTTCAGGGCCGCCGACTCGGCCAGCTTGTCCGCCTGTTCGGCAGGAGACAGGCCGTGGTGGAAGTCGGGGTGGGCGAGCCGCGATCGGGCCAGGTACTCCCGCTCGGCCAGGGCCAAGTCAACGGAAAAGCGCCTCGGCAGGCCGAGGCGCTCGAAGTGGTCCGGCATCGGGCCACCCACCCAGTTACATCGAGAACGACGAGCCGCAGCCGCAGGTCGACTTGGCCGTCGGGTTGGTGATGCTGAACCCGCGCTTGTTCAGGTCGTCGTGGAAGTCGACCGTGACGCCCTCGATGTACAACATGCTCCGCTTGTCGACGACGATCGGCGTGCCTTCCAGCTCGAACGTGGTGTCGAGCTTCTCGTTGACGGCCGGGTCGAGGTCGAGCTTGTGCTGGTAGCCGCTGCACCCGCCGCCGACTACGCGGAGGCGGAGGTACAGCTTCTCGGCCATCCCCTGCTCGCCGATGATCCGCTGGACCTCGGCGGCGGCCCGCGGGGTGACGATGATCATCGGGGCGGCCGGGGTGGCGGTCACACCCAGGGTCTCTTGCAGCGTCGGGGTTTCGGTGGCGGTCGCCATATCGGAAGAACCTCAGGTGGGGGTGTGGGGTCGGGCCAGGGACTTAGTACAGCAAACCGGGCGGCGGGGTTCAACCCGTTTCCGGGTTGTTAGTGGGCCGCGGCGACGGGCAGGGCCGCGTCTTCGGCGACGCCCTGCTTGTCGTGGTAGTTCTTAATCGCTGCCTTGATGGCGTCTTCGGCGAGGACCGAGCAGTGGACCTTGACCGGCGGCAGGGCCAACTCTTCGACGATCTCGGTGTTCTTGATGCCGGCCGCCTCGTCCAGGGTCTTGCCCTTCAACCACTCAGTGGCCAGGCTACTGCTGGCGATGGCGCTGCCGCAGCCGAACGTCTTGAACTTGGCGTCTTCGATGAGGCCGGTGTCGGCGTTCACCTTGATCTGCAGCCGCATCACGTCGCCGCACTCCGGGGCACCGACGAGGCCCGTGCCGATCGTCGGGTCGACGGCGCTGAAGCTGCCGACGTTGCGGGGGTTGTTGTAGTGTTCGAGAATCTTGTCGCTGTACGGCATGGCGTCGCTCCGGAGACAGGGCTTTTCATTCAGTATAGCGGGGTCCGGGCGGACCGGGTGGTTAGTGCCCCGACCACTGAATCGACTTGAGATCGATCCCGTCCTGGGCCATCTCGAACAAGGGGGACATCTCCCGCAACCGGGCGACTTCGCGGGTGACCAGGTCGACCGTGAAATCAACCTCTTCCTCGGTGTTGAACCGGCCGAGGCCGAAGCGGATGCTCGAGTGGGCCAACTCGTCGCCGACGCCCAACGCCCGCAGGACGTAACTCGGCTCCAGGCTGGCACTTGTGCAGGCCGACCCGCTCGACACCGCGATGTCCTTGATCCCCATCATCAGCCCTTCGCCCTCGACGTAGGCGAAGCTGATGTTGGCACTCCCGGGCAGCCGCTCGGTCGGGTGGCCGTTCAGGTACGACTCGGGCAGTTGGTCCATGATCCCCTTGCGGAGCCGTTCGCGGAGGGCGAACGTCCGCTTCGACTCTTCGGCCATCTCCACCCGGCAGAGTTCCGCGGCCATGCCGAGGCCAACGATCAAGGGCACCGGCAGCGTCCCGGACCGCATCCCGCGCTCGTGACCGCCGCCGTCGATCATCGGTTCGAGGCGGACGCGGGGGTCCTTCTTGCGGACGTACAGCGCGCCGATCCCCTTGGGGCCGTACATCTTGTGCGCGCTCAAGGAGAGCAAATCGATGCCCATCTTCTCGACATCGACCTCGATCTTGCCGGCCGACTGGACCGCGTCGGTGTGGAACAGGATTCCCCGCTCCTTGCAGACTTTGCCGATCTCGGCGACCGGTTGGATCGTCCCGATCTCGTTGTTGGCGTGCATGACCGACACGAGGATCGTCTTGTCGGTCAGGGCGGCCCGGACCTGCTCGGCGCTCACCCGGCCGAACTTGTCCACCGGCAGGTACGTGACCTGGAACCCGTCGCGTTCGAGCCGCTTCGACGTGTCGAGGACACACTTGTGTTCGGTCGCCACCGTGACCAGGTGGTTCCCCTTCTTCTTGTACATGGCCGCCACGCCCTTGAGGGCGAGGTTGTTCGCCTCGGTGGCCCCGGACGTGAAGATGATTTCCTTCGCGGTCGCCCCGATCAGCCGGGCGATTTGGGCGCGGGCGTTCTCGACGGCCCCCTCGGCGTCCCAGCCGAACGGGTGGTTGCGGCTGGCGGCGTTGCCGTAGATTTCGGTGAAGTACGGCAACATGGCCTCGACCACCCGCGGGTCGGTCCGGGTGGTGGCGTTGTTGTCGAGGTAAATCGGCAGTTTCACAGCCATTATGGTTCAGGCTCCGGTGCTGGGGTGCGGTTCTGGGAGGGCGGTCCGCCGGTCGGTGATCTGGAGGAGCGGGACCAGGGGCAGCCCCGCCGGACTAACCGCGGCCGGGGTCAGCAGGTCACGCAAGGTGACACCACTGAGAACCGCAGCGATCCGCCGGTGGATGCCGGAGAGCGGGTTTTTGACCGGGCAGGTGGCCGCCAGGCTGCACGGCTCGGCGTCGCCCGAAGCCCCGTCGCTGCATACGGTTAGACGGAACCCCTCGTGAATCGCTTCAAGCAAATCCGCGAACGTCACATCGAGGGCCGTGGGCTTCAGCCCGTACCCGCCGTTCACACCCCGGCTGCTCGACACCAGTCCCGCGTGGTTCAATTCCTTGAGGATGTTCGCCACGAACGGCCGGCTCAGGTCGAACTGCTCGGCGATGCCCCGGGCGCTCGCCCCGGCCGCGTTCTGGCTGAGGTGCGACAGGATCAGGAGGGCGTAGTCCGCTTTGCGGCTCAAGAAGGTCATCGCCGCCCTCCGGGTTCGGGGTGTCCGGTGTCATGGTAGGCGGCGGATCAGCCCCGTGGCCGGCCATTCCGATAGTGTATCGTGGCACTGCTATATTGTATACCTGCCTCGGGCCGTTGCCCTTCCTTTCGATCGCCCCCGGTGGTACCGTCCGGCCCCACGCCGACCCGACCCCACCGGAAACCCCCCGCATGGACGCGGCCCGTCCGACCCGCCTGCCGGCGATTTCGCTGGTCATGCCCGCCTATAACGAGGCGGCCGTCATCGTAATCGCCGTGACCGAGGCGGCCGCCGCCCTGACGCGGGACTTCGCCGACTACGAGCTAATCATCGTCGACGACGGGAGTTGCGACGACACGGCCGACGCCGTCGAAGAATTGCTGCCGCGGTTCCGGCGCTTGCGGCTGGTCCGGCACCCGGTCAACCGCGGGTACGGGGCGGCCCTGCGGACCGGGTTCGAGGCCGCCCGGCACGGTCTGGTCGCCTTTACCGACGCCGATGGGCAGTTCGATCTGGCGGACCTGGCCCGGCTGGCGGCCCTGACTGAATCCGCCCCGATCGTCGCCGGCTACCGGGCCGACCGGCACGACCCGTGGCGGCGGAAAGTCCTATCGAAGGGGTACAACCTGCTGACCCGGGCGTTGCTCGGAACTCGCGTGCGGGACTGCGATTGCGCCCTGAAGGTGTTTCGCCGGACCGTCGTGGCCGAGCTGCTGCCGCGGTCGCGTGGGTTCTTCGTCAACGCCGAGATGCTGACCCGCGCCCGGCAACTGGGGCACGCGGTGGTGGAAGTCGCCGTGACGCACCGGCCGCGGCGGGGCGGGTGTAGTAAGGTTTCGCTGGCGGAAGTGCCGCGGACGCTCAAGACGCTGGCCAAGTTCTGGTGGGCGGAGGTCGCCTTCGGCCCGCGCCCGCGCCGGTTCGAGCCGGTCCGGGCGGTCATCGCCGGCCGGTTCGAGGCAGCATTGTTTCGGCCAGCGCCAGCGCCTCCGCCGGCGTCGCAATCCGCCCGTCCAGTTGCCCCGCCCGCGCCGCGGCGAGTGCCGGCTTGAACGCCGGCCCCGGTTCGTGCCCGGCGGCTTCGAGGTCGGTCCCGGTCACGAGGGGCGGCGGGTTCAGCAGGTGAGGCGGGGTGTCCCGGAGCAGCGCCTCGCACCGCCCGACCCCGGCCGGGTCGGCCCCCGTCCCGACTGCCTCGGCCCGGGCAACGGTCAGCAAATCTGCGGCACCGGCGTGGTACAAAAGGGGCACCAGGACGCTCCGGGGCGGCACCAGCCCGTCCACCACCGTAGCCCGGTGGTCGGTCAGGAACTTCAGCCGGTCGCGTTCCTCGTTCGACAATTTGAGCCGCTTAGCCGCCGGTCCGGTCGGGACGCCCGGCGGGAACAGTGCGGCCAGGGCCGGCTCGAACCCCGTCCGGGCCGGGAGGGCCGCCAACACGCCGACGCGTGACGCCGTCGTGGCGGCTACTTCGGGAAGTAGTATCGGCATCAAGTCCAGGTCATGGACCAGTAGTAAGCCTACGGCGCGGGTGGGGTGGGTCAGCATCTTCCGCAGCTCCTCGGCCACCCGCTCGGCGCTGACCCCCTTCACCGCGGCGGCCGTTGCCCGGACCGCGGCGGCGGTCGCCGGGTCGATCGCCAGGCCGAACCGGGCGGCCATCCGGGCGGCCCGGACGACTCGCAGCTTGTCCTCGGCGAACCGCGCGGACGGGTCGCCGATCGCCCGCAGCACCTTCGCCGCCAGGTCGGCCCGGCCGCCGACGTGGTCGGTCACCGTGCCGGTACTCGGGTCGAGGAACAGGCCGTTGATGGTGAAGTCGCGGCGCTGGGCGTCCGCCTCCGGGGTCGAGAACGTGACCGCATCCGGCCGCCGGCCATCGGTGTAGGTGCCGTCGCTGCGGAACGTGGCCACCTGGACCTTGAGCCATTCCCCGTCGGGGCCGCGCGGGCCGAGGACTTCGACCACGCCGAAGCTGGCCCCGAACGTGTGCGCCCGGCGGAACAGGGCCGTGACCTGCTCCGGCCGGGCACCGGTGGCCACGTCGTAGTCGGCGGGGGCGAGGCCCAGGAGTTCGTCCCGGACACACCCGCCGGCGAACAGGGCGGCGTGCCCGGCCGCCTGCAGCGTGCCGACGACGTGCGTGGCCCAGTCGCGCTCGGTCATGGCTGATTGTGCCAGGGAGGAATACAGTTCGGGGGCGTTACAATTCTATTTCCGGTCCGTCGGCGTCCCGCTGAGCGTGTAACATCATATCGGTCGCGCCCCCGGCCAGGAATGCCTCCAGTATCAATTGCGCCGCCACCCGGTCGCGCTTCTCCTTGCGCCGCTTGTGGGTCAGGCCGGCGGCGAGCATGGCGTCGTCGGCGGCCGAACTCGTCCACCGTTCGTCCCAATACGCCACCGGCAGCCCCGTGACGGCGGTCAGCCACACCCCGAACGTCCGGCACGCGGCCGCCTGCTCGCCCTCCCGGCCGCTCAGGTGGACCGGCAGCCCGACGACGAACCCGGCCGCCCGTTCGTCCCCGGCGAGACGCACGAAATATGCGGCGTCGAGGGCGGCGTTGCGGCGGTGGTAGGTGGCGAGCGGCGACGCGACGACCCGGCCGGGGTCGCACACGGCCAGGCCGACGCGGGCCGACCCGTGGTCGACGCCGATGACCCGGCCGGCCGGCGGGAACGGCGGCGTCACAGGAACCGCTCCAGGCCGTCCCGTTTGAGCTGGTCGACGAGTTGCTTGACGGCCGCCTCGTCGCTTCGGTGGGCGACCAGGGTGCAATCACCGCTCTGAACAATCAACAGGTCCGAGACGCCGATGGTTGTAATCAATTTGCCCGGGTCGCCGGCGATCACACAGTTCGAGGTATTGATGCCGCTGTGCAACGCCTGCACGGTGTTCCCGGCCGCGTCCTGCGGGTTACGGCGTTCCAGGGCCAGCCAACTGCCCACGTCGTCCCACTGGTAGGGCGTCTCGACGACCAGCACCTCGGCGGCGGTTTCCAGGACCGCGAAGTCGACGCTGATCTTTTCGATCGTCGCGTACTCGGCCCGGAACACCGCGTCCCGGGCCGGCGTGTCCCAGGCGGCGGCGATGCGGTCGACCGCGGCTGCGAGGGCCGGCCGCGCCCGCCGCAGTTCGCTCAGGATCGCGGCCGCCTTCCAGACGAAGATGCCGGCGTTCCAGAGGTACTCGCCGGCCGCCACGAACGCCGCCGCCGTCGCCGCGTCCGGCTTCTCCTTGAACGCCCGCACCCGCCGGGCGGTGATCCCCTGCCGCTGGCCGACGACCTCGCCGGCGTGGACATAGCCGTAGCCCGTCGCGGGGAATGTCGGCGGCACGCCGAACGTTAACAGGGCGTGTGGGTGGTCCTCGGCGAACAGGGCGGCGGCGTGGACGGCCCGCTGGAACTCGGCCGCCGGCTCGATGACGTGGTCGGCCGGCATGACCACGATGGTGGCGTCGGGGTCGGTCCGGGCGATCAGGGCGGCCCCGAGGCCGACGCACGCGGCCGTGTCCCGGCCGACGGGTTCGCCGACGACGTGGCCGGCCGGCAGGTCGGGGAGTTGGGCCTCGGCCTCGACGGCGTGGGCCGCCCCGGTGACGACCCAGGTGCGGGCCGCGGGGACTTGGGCCTGGACCCGGTCGAGGGTGGCCTGCAGCAGGGTGCGGTCGCCGCCGAAGGCGAGGAACTGCTTGGGCCGGGCGGTCCGGCTGCGGGGCCAGAACCGGGTGCCGCCGCCGCCGGCCATGATCATCGCGTGGAGCATTGGGAGGGCCTTTGTGGAGCGGAGTAGACATCCAACTTGCGACGGGGGGCCAACGTGGTCCGCTCGCTCCGCGAGCGGTCTTCATACACCCGGGGCCGGCTGCCAGCGAACGAAGACCGCTCGCGGA
>JAABUN010003754.1_pt1 | contig 22549 bp, 11 predicted proteins | sample 5559311 | NCBI WGS metagenome assembly JAABUN01 (sample SAMN10711877, study PRJNA513370) | rock metagenome | isolation source: Antarctica rocks | place: Antarctica: Victoria Land, Siegfried Peak sud
GCGCCGGGCGTCTGGTGGCTGGCGGGCGGGCTGCTCGCGCTGCCGGCGGTCGGCACGACGCTGGCGCTGGCGTCGGTCGTGCAATGGCTGGCGAGCGTGCCGCCGGAAATCGGCGTTTTGGCATCGGTCGGCCTGGCGCTGCCGTGCCTCGCCGCCGCGCTGCTGCTGGCCCGGCTGCGCGCCGTGCTGCGGGCGAGGATCGCCGCGCGGGTGCTGCCGCCGGAGGCCGCAACGCTGGCGGCCCGCACGCTGCGGCGCGGCCTTTGGCTGACGGTGCCGGCGCACGGCCTGCACCTGCTGGCCTGGCTCGGCAGCGCCTTCGGCCGCGACGTGGCGTGGGCCGGCCGCCGCTACCGGCTGGACCGCGCCGGCCAGGTCGCGGCCGTCACGGTTTGCCGTACACCCAATCCGGCACCACCAGGGTGATCCACGGGATGGTGGTGATCAGCACCAGCGCGCCGACCAGCGGGATGAAGAACGGCAGCGTCGCCCAGGCCAGCTTGCCGTACGGAATGTTGCCCACCTTCGCCACCACGAACAGCCCGATGCCCATCGGCGGGTGCAGCAGCCCCAACATCAGGTTCAGAGTGATGACCAAGCCGAAATGCACCGGGTCGATGCCGAGCTGCTGCACCACCGGCATCAGCACCGGCACGGTCAGCACCATGATCGCCAGCGCCTCCATGAACATGCCGAGGAAGAACAGCAGCAGGTTGATGAGCAGCAGCATCAGCATGGGGTTCTCGGTGACGCCGAGCAGCAGTTCGGCCACCTGCTGCGGCACGCGCTCGCGCGCCAGCACCCAGTTGAACAGCGTGGCGGCGCAGACGATGAAGGCGACCACGGCGGTGGTGTTCATGCTTTCGCGGAACACCGCCAGAAGCTGCCGCCAGCCGAGTTCGCGGTAGACCAGCGTGCCCAGCAGCAGCGCGTACAGCGCGGCGACGGCGGCGGCCTCGGTCGCGGTGAAGATGCCGCCGAACATGCCGCCGAGGATGATCCCCGGCGTCAGCAGCGGCAGGAACGCGTGCGCCGAGGCCCGGCCGCGCTCACGCCACGAATGCCGGCGGCCACGGGGGAATCCCTCGCGGCCGGCGACGTACCAGACGTACAGCATCAGGCAGCCGCCGATCACCAGCCCGGGCAGGATGCCGCCCAGGAACAGCCGGCCGATCGAGGTGTTGGAAATGACGGCGTAGAGCACCAGCGGAATGGAAGGCGGGATGATCGGCCCGACCACGCAGCTTGCCGCGGTCAGCGCGCCGGCGAATTCCGGCCGGTAGCCCTCCTTGACCATCGCCTTGATCTCCAGCGCGCCGAGGCCGCCGGCATCCGCGACCGCGCTGCCCGACATGCCGGAGAAGATAATGGAGCCAACGATGTTGACGTGCCCGAGGCCGCCACGGAAGTGGCCCACGATGGCGTTGGCGAAGCTGTAGATGCGGTCGGTCACCCCCGAGGTGTTCATCAGGTTGCCCGCCAGCACGAAGAACGGCACCGCCAGAAGAGTGAAATTGTCGGCGCCGGCCATCAGCCGTTGCGGCGCGGAGATCATCGGCGCGCCCTCCAGCAGCAGCCAGCCGACCGCCACCACGCCGAGCGCGAAGGCCACCGGCTGGGCCAGCACGACCAGGGTCAGCCAGGCGCCGAAGAAGCCGAGCAATCGTCAAAAATCCCGTGCGGCGGAGGCGGCGGCAGGCGCCTCGCCACGCCGGTAGGCGGCCACGTCCTCCGCCATGCAGACGGCGGTGCGGACCGCCATCAGCGCGGTGCAGACCGGCACGATGCCGAGAACCAGGCCGGTCGGGATTTCCATCGCCATGGACGGCAGATCCCACTCCCGCGCCGCGGCGCGGAAGCCCCACACTGTGACCGCCAGGCAGAAGCCGATGGTCAGCGCCTGGGTCAGCAGACCGATGCCGAGGCGCAGGCCGGGCGCCACGCACTCCGCCAGGAACGGCATGCCGATGTGGCTGCGGTCGCGCACCGCCGCGGCGGCGCCGAAGAACACCACGCCGACATACAGGTAGCGCGCCGCCTCCTCGGTATAGGCGCTGGGGTCGCCCAGCAGGTAGCGCGTCACCACCTGCCAGATCAGCACCGCGAACAGCAGGACGCCGAGGGCTATGCTGACGGTTTCCTCGCCATGGCGGAGAACGAAGCGCAACTCACAGCGCCTGCAACGCCGCGTGGACGCCGCGGCCCCAAACCTCCTCGTAGCGCGCGAACATCGGCGCCAGTGCGCGCTGGAAGGCGGCGCGGTCGCTGTCGACGAAGGTCGCGCCGCGCGCCTCGAATTCGCCGCGCAGCCGCTGCTCGCTTTCCAGCGTGAGGCGGCTGCCCAGCACGCCGCCCTCGGCGATTGCCGCAGCCAGCAGGTCGCGGTCCGCGGCGGGCAGCGCGGTCCAGGTCGCCTCGCTCACCGTGGGGGTCAGCGGCACCAGGATGTGCCCGGTCAGGTTCACGTACTTCTGGACTTCCATGAATTTGTTGGCGGCGATGGTCGGCAACGGGTTCTCCTGGCCGTCGATCACCCCGGTCTGCAGCGACAGATACACTTCGCCCAGCGACATCGGCGTCGGCGCCGCGCCCAATGTGCGCATCATGTCGAGGAACAGCGGCGCCTCCGGCACCCGCATCTTGAGGCCGCGCAAATCCTCCGGCTGGCGCAGCGGCCGGTCGCGCGTCGTCATGTGGCGGGTGCCGTAATACCACGGCTCCAGCACCCGCATGGCACGCGTCTCGGCAAGCTGCCGCCGCATGGCCTGCACCGCGGGGTGACCGAACATCCGCTGCAACTGCGCAAAGTCGGCGGTGAGGAACGGGCTTTCCAGGATCGACAACGGCCGCACCCAGCTTCCCAGCACACCAGGGCCGGTGATGCAGAGGTCGAGCGTGCCGTTCGAGACCTGCGCCAGCATCTCGCGCTCGCCGCCCAATTGCGACGCCGGGAAATTGTCGATCCGCAGGCGCCCGCCGGAGCGTTCGCGCAGCACCTCGGCGGTGCGCAGGATGCCGCGGTTGATCTCGCCCTCCGGCGGCTGCACGTGCCCAAAGCGCAGTGCCCGCGTGGCCTGCGCCCGGGCAATATGCGGCGCCGCCAACGCCACGCCGAACAACGCCCGCCTGCCGAGCCCCCGATGTCCCATTACCGCTTCCCCCATCGGGCCGGCTGCGCTGCGCCGGCCTTCGTTGCCGGCAAGTCTGACACGGGACCGATCCGGGGGCGAGAGCTTCCGCGCGGGCGTTCACCCCATGGCATCGATCGGCCATGGGCCGGCAGGCTAGGGGCAGCCCGGCTGCCGGCCAGGCGCCTCTCAGCCGGTGCCGGCCATCGTCAAGCGGTGCAGTTGCTCCGGCGTCAGGGCGCGCAGGAAGCCTTCGCCCCAGCCCTCGGGCGAAGCGCGGGCGATCGCCTCCCACGCCGCACGCCAGCGGGCCTGGCGCTCGGCCAACGGCATGTCCAGCGCCGTCTGCAACGCGTCCGCCATGCCGTCGGAATCATGCGGGTTGACCAGCAGCGCCGAGGCCAACTGCGCCGCCGCGCCGGCGAAGCGGGACAGCACCAGCACGCCGGGGTCGGCCGGGTCCTGCGCCGCCACGTATTCCTTGGCCACCAGGTTCATGCCGTCGCGCAGCGGTGTCACCACGCCGACCCGGGCCAGCCGCATGAAGCCCGCGACCGTCTCCCGCGCCTGCGGCCTGGCGACCAGGCGCAGCGGCAGCCAGTCCGGCTCGCCGAACTCGCTGTTGATGGCGCCGGCCGCCAAGTCCAGCTCATGGCGAAGCTGGCGGTACGCCGCCACCTCCTCGCGCGAGGGGGCGGCCACCTGCAGCATCGTCACCTCCCGCGCCGGCCGCCGCGCGACCAAGCGGCGGAACGCCTCCAGCCGCTCCGCCAGGCCCTTGGTCGGGTCCAGCCGGTCGATGCCGAGCAGCAACGCCTGGCCCTGGATCGAGCGCCGCAGCAGCCGCACCGGCTCGCTCGCCTGCTGCGCCGCGGCGGTGGCGGCGAACTCGCGGGCCTCGATCTCGGCCGGGAACACGCCGAGCCGGATAGCGCGGCCGGCCACCTCCAGCATGGCGTCGCCGGTGCGGCGGGCGCCGGCGAAGTCGCTGGCGGTCGCCGCGAAATTATCGCGGTCGGCCACCGTCTGGAAGCCCAGTAGGTCGGCCGCCAGCACGTCCTGCACGACGCCCTTGATGCCGGGCGCCACCGCCACCGCTTCCGGCGCCGGGAAGGGCACGTGCAGGAAGAAGCCGGTCGGGTTGCGGACACCTTGCACCCGCAACGCGCCGGGCAGTGACATCAGGTGGTAGTCGTGCACCCAGATGCGGTCGTCGGGCCGCAGCAGCGGCGCCAGGGTTTCGGCGAAGCGGCGGTTGACGCTGCGGTAGCAGTCCAGATCCTGCCTGCGGAAATTCATCAGGTGCGGCAGGCTGTGCAGCATCGGCCACAGCACGCCGTTGGAGTAGCCGGTGTAGTAGCCGCGGTGCTCCTGCCCGGTCAGGTCGAGCCTCGCATAGCCCACCGCGCCGCGCTCGACGAAGCCAGGCCGCCCACGCCGCTCGGCCACCGCGCCGCTCCAGCCGAACCACAGGCCGCCGCGGCGTTCCATCAGGCCGAGCAGTGCAACCGCCAACCCGCCAGCTTGCCCGGCATTGCCGGACGGCACCGGCACGCGGTTGGAAACGACGACTATTCGGCTCATCTGGCCTCCAGCAGCGCAACCGGCAGGCGGGCAAGCGCCTCGCCGACCGGCAACCGATCACCATCCATAACCAACATGGTCCCGGTCAGCACGTCGCGCCATGATTTTGCCTTGTCAACACGCGGCAGGACCAGTTCGGTTCCCTGCCATCCCGTCGCGGGCACCAGCGGCAGCGCCGCATCGCCCAGCATGGCGGCGGGCAGCCGGGTGGCCATGGCGACCACGGTCCCGCCCCGATGGCTGCGGGCGAAGGCCAACACATGCGCGGCCCGGGGACCCTCGGCCGCCAGCGGCTGGTAGTCACCCTCGGCGAAGATTTCGGGGTGGGCCGCGCGCAACGCCAGGGCGCGGGCCAGCACCGCCTGCTTCACCCGGCCGTCGCGCCAATGCGGCAGCAACTCAGCCGGTGCGACCGCTGCCTCCTGCGCCGCCTGACGGGCGGCCCAATCGACCGGCAGGCGGTTGTCGGGGTCGACCAGCGAGAAGTCCCAGAACTCGCCGCCCTGGTAGAGGTCCGGTACGCCCGGCGCGGCGCAGCGCAGCAGCAATTGCGCCAGGCCGTTGGCGGCGCCGGCGGGGGCGATGCGGGCGGCGAAGGCAGCGATCTCGTCGCGCATCCGGCTGGCCCGGTCGGGCGCCATGATGGCGAACAGGAAGTCACGGCAGGCGGCCTCGTAGTCGGCGTTGGGCACCGCCCATTCGGTCCGCCGCTTGGCCTCGCGCAGCGCCTTCTCCTGCCAGGCCGCGACCCTTTCCAGGAAGGCCTGCACGCCCGCCTCGTCTGCCGCATCCAGGCCGAGCGGCCAGGCGCCGACCAGGGTCTGATACAGCATGAGCTGAGCGCTCAGGCCCGGCGCGGCGCCGTCGTCGAGCGCCTTCCGCAGCGGGGCGTTCAGCCGGGTCCAGCGGCCGACCGCGGTGGCCCATTCCTCGGGGATTTCCGACAGCACGGCAAGTCGGGCGCGGGAATCCTCGCCGCGCTTGTGGTCGTGCGTCGCGGTCGCCAGCATGGCGCGTGGGAAGTTCCTGGCACGGGCCTTCGCGGTGGCGTGGAAGCCGGCGGGGGTGACGGCGAAGCGGGCCGGGTCGCTGCCGACCTCGTTGCGCGAAATCATCCGGCCGTAGCGGTAGAAGGCGGTGTCCTCCACGCTCTTCGCCGCGGTCGGCGCCGACAATTGCTGGAACCGCACCGCCGCCGCCAGCCGTTCGCGCCGCAGGTTGGGTGCCAGGCTGCGGGGCGGCTCGCCGCCGAGCCAGGTGTCCAGCAGGTCGATCAGCGGCCGTTCGGTGGCGCGCACGGTGCGGCGAGCGCCGGCCAGCGCCCAGTCCAGGATGCGCTTGTCCTCGGCACCGCGGCCGCCGGGGGTGATGTAGAGCCGGTAGACCGGGAAGTGCACCAGCACCTCGGCCAAGGCGCGGCGCAGCGCGGTGAGGGTGAAGTCGCGGGTGGCGAGGTCGCCGACGGCCACCCGCTTCAGCGCGGCGGCGTTGGCGTTCAGCTCGCCGGCCAGGTTGTTGTACAGGATTTGCCGGCGGGCCTCGCGCGCCTCGGTTTCGAACTCGGGGGCGCGTCCGGTGCTTTCGGTCCACAGCGTGGTGAGCGGCGCCTCGCCGGCCGGGTCGTGCAGCACGCCCGAGGCCTCGTCCATGAAGTCGTAGCCGGTGGTGCCGTCGACCATCCAGTCGGTCCGCAACGCCTCGAACGGCGCGAGGATTTTCTCCACCCAGATCAGCGGCGGCTGGTCCGGGCGCAGCGTCTCCATCCGGCGGTGCAGCTTGCGGCAGTAGCCGCGCGGGTCGGCCAGGCCATCCACGTGGTCGATGCGGACGCCGTCGATGCTGCCCTCCGCGTAGAGCCGGAACACCAACTCATGCGTCGCGTCGAATACCTCCGGCTCCTCGATGCGCAGGCCGGCCAGCGAGGTGATGTCGAAGAAGCGGCGCCAGTTGATTTCGTCCGCCGCAGCGCGCCACCAGGCGAGGCGGTAGTGCTGGCGTTCCAGCAACCGGTGCAGGCGGTCCCGCCCGGCCTCCTCGCGCGGGTCGAAGGCGGCCAGCGCGGCCTCCATCGCGGCACCTCCGGCCGGCGTCGCGGCAAGTTCCGCCAGCGCGCGCCAAGCGGCCATGGCCTCGTCCCGCGCCGCGGCACGGTCGCGCTGACGCAGCCCGATGCGGCCGAAACGCTGCGCCAGCGGCTCCAGCGCCGGATCGGCGGCGCCGCGCAGGACATGGCCGTAGTGCTGCGGCGCGATCGGGAAGCGGTGCTCGTAGTACCAAGCGTCGAGCTTGCCGGTTGCGGCCTCGAAGCGCAGCGCCAAGTTGCCCGAGGCCAGCACCTCGCCATACGGCGCGCCGAGGAAGGGCGCCAACATGCGGTTGTGCAGGCTGCGGTCCGGGGGTTCCCAGTCGATGTCGAAGTAGCCGGCATGGGGGCTTTGGCGGCCCCATTCCAGCACGTCCAGCCACCAGGCGTTGTCGGCGCCGCCGACCCCCATGTGGTTCGGCACGATGTCTAGGATCAGGCCAAGCCGGGCTTCGTGCAGCGCCGCGACCAGGCGGTACAGCGCCGGCTCGCCGCCGAGTTCCGGGTTGATCTGCCCGTGATCCACGATGTCGTAGCCGTGGGTGGAGCCGGGCCGGGCCTTCAGGATCGGCGAGGCGTAGAGATGGCTGATGCCGAGGCGAGCCAGGTAGGGCACCAGCGGCACCGCATCGTCCAGCGTGAAGCCGGCGTGGAACTGCAGGCGAGCCGTGGCGCGAAGAGGAATGGCCATGCCTCAGGACCCCACCCTCGGACGGGCGCCGGCAAAGGCTTCAAGCCGCGCGACCACCTTGGCGTCGTCGAGCAGGTGCGCCGCGTCGCCGGGCAGCCGGCGTTGCCAGTTCGGATGGCCCTCGGTCGTGCCGGGCAGGTTGGGTTGTTCTTCGAGGCCCAGCGCGTCCTCCACCGGCAGGATCGCCAGCCGGCAGGCGGCGCTGGCGACCTGCACCAGCGCGGAATCCACCACGGCGTCGGTTGCCGCCTCGGCCGGCGGACCGCCGGTCGCGGCGCCGCTCTCCCGCATCGCGGTCCATAGCGCGGCGCGATCGGTCTTGCGGTCGCGGCGCGCCTGGTCCACGGCGGCGGCGTCGGGGAACAGCGACAGCAGTTCGCGCCAGTCGATGTCGCGGCCCTGCCACCAGCCGACCACGGTCGGCAGGTCGTGCGTCGTGGTCATGGCGGCGGCGTTGCGCGACCACTCCTGCGGCCGGCGGAAGCTGCCGTCCTTCTCCTGCTCGAACCACAACACCCTCATGCCGAGGATGCCGGCAGCGTCCATCCGCGTGTGGAATCCCTCCGGCAGGGTGCCAAGGTCCTCGCCGATGACGATGGCGCGGTGCCGGTGCGATTCCAGTGCCAGCAGCCGCAACAGGTCGCCGATCGGGTAGCGCAGGTAGGCGCCGTCGGCGGCGCCGGCACCCTGCGGCACCACCCACAGCCGCTCCAGCCCCATGGCATGGTCGATGCGGACGCCGCCGGCGTGGCGGAAGGCCGAGCGCAGCAATTCGCGGAAGGCGCCGAAGCCGGCCGCGCGCATCGCCAGCGGCGAGAAGGCCGTCAGCCCCCAATCCTGGCCGAGCGGCGAGAAGATGTCGGGTGGCGCGCCGACCGCCAGGTCCGGCAGGATTTCCGCTTGCCGCGACCAGGCATGGCTGCCGCCGCCATCGGTGCCGACCGCAAGGTCGGCGATCAGGCCGATCGGCATTCCGGCCTCCCGTGCCGCCTGTTGCGCCGCGCCGCGCGACGCATTGGCGAGCCATTGGCCGAAGGCGTGGAACGCAACCTCGCCTGGGTTGTCGCGGGCGAAGCGCTGCACGCCGGGGCTGGAGGGCGTGCGGAACTCCTCCGGCCACTCGCGCCAGTGCCATTGCGGCGGGTCGGCGCCGAACAGGTGGGCGTGCAGGGCCTCGAACCGCGCGTGATCCTCGAGCGCACCGCCGGACTCGTTGCGGAATTCAACGAAGCCGGGATGGCCGGACGCGCCCTCGAACAGCGAGCGCAGCCGGGCGAGCTTGCGGGCCGTGGAGCGCGGCCAGTCGATCAGCGCCGCATCATCCGTCGTTCCATGCCGTCCCGCCGCCGCGCCGAGCGCCGCGGTGGGGTCGGCATGCAGCACGTTCAGGAAGATGCGGCTCGACGGCGCGTAGGGGCCGTATTTGTGCGGGTCGGCGGCGAACAGCGCATGGGCCGGGCTGACCGCCAGAGCTGCCGCGCCGCGCCGCGCCGCGGCCTGGGCGAGGGCCGCCACGCCGCCGAAATCGCCGATGCCGCAGTCGCCGGGGCGCCGCAGCGCATAGATCTGCGCCGCCATCGCCCAGGGCGCGGCGCCGTTGTGGTCGGCGGCGCCGGCATCCTCCAGCGTGAAGCAGCGCGGCGGCGCGGCGGCGACCGTCGCATGGCCGATGTCCAGTTCCAGCCGGTGGTAGCCCGGCGTGTCGAGCGCCGGCAGCCGCGCCTCGTTGGCCCAACCCGTTTCCAGCCTGCCCTCGAGGCGTTCGCCATCCTCCAGCACCAGCCGGAAGCGGTCGCCTGGCATCGCGCCCGGCACGGCGGCGCCGTCCGGACCGCAGGCGGCGGTCAGCAGCGGCGGCAGGCGGTCCGCCAGCACGGCCAGCACGGCGTGCGCCGCCGCGGTGTCGTCCGGCAGCCCGAGCACCGCGAGCACGGCACGGAGCGTATCCGGCCGCACCACATGGTCGGCGCCGCGCACGTCGCGCCACGTGGTGACGATGCCGGCGGCCTCCGCGAGGTCGCGCAACGGATCGCCGGAGACAGCGTGGTTGTCGTTGCCGGTCATCCCGGACCCTTCATCATCGGCCCATCGGGCGTGGCTTGGTGATGCGCCGGTTCCAGCAGGGCGACGCAGGTGCGCGGCGGCAAGGTGCCGGCGCCGAACGAACCGGCGGCGCCGGCCATGCCTTCGAACAGCACCTCGCCCAGCGCCGCGCAGGCGGCCGGGCGGGAGCCGAGATTGCAGGCCAGCGTCAGCACCGCGCCGTCGCCGAGCCGCCAGCGGGCCAGCACCGCGGACTCCCCCACCGCATGGGCGCCCATGGCGCGCGCGCCGGGCAGATGCGGCACGATGCGTTGGTGCCGCAGCGCCAGCAGGCGGTGGTGCAGCGCCAGGGTGGCGGCGTGTCCGGGCCGCGCCGCTTCGTTCCAATCCGGCGTCGAGGCGCGGAAGGTGGCCTCGGCGTTGGGGTCGGGAATGCGCTCCCGCATCGACGCTTCCTGGAATGCGGCGAACTTCGAGAACTCCCTGCGGCGGCCGTCGCGCACCAGCGGCGTCAGTTCAGCGTTGTGGTCGGTGAAGAACAGGAAGGGCGCGGTGGCGGCCCATTCCTCGCCCATGAACAACAGCGGGATCTGCGGACACAGCAGCAGCAGCGCCGTGGCGGCGGCCAACGATTCCGGATGCGCCAGGGCAGCCAGGCGCTCGCCGAAGGCGCGGTTGCCGACCTGGTCGTGGTTCTGCAGGAACAGCACGAAGGCGGTCGGCGGCAGTTGCGCCGAGGGTTCGCCGCGTGGTGCGCCTAGGTGCGGCGAATGCTGTCCCTGGAACAGGAAGCCCTGTTCCAGCACGGTCGCCAGCTTGGCGGCGCCGCCCTCGGCGAAATCCTCGTAGTAGCCTTCGCGCTCGCTGGTCAGCAGCGGGTGCAGGATGTTGTGGCCGTCGTCGTTCCACTGCGCGTCGAATTCGCCGGTGGGGCGCAGGTGGCGGGCGCCGTTCCGCTCGTTTTCCAGCACCAGATGCACGTGGCGGCCAGGGGAGGCCGCCTCGATCTCGTGCCGGACACGGGCGCCGAGCACGTCGAGCCAGGCGGTTTCGGCAATCGCGTGCACGGCATCGAAGCGCAGCCCGTCGAAGCGGTATTCCTGCAGCCAGAACAGAGCATTCTCCTCAAAGAAGTCACGCACCGCCGGCTGGCGGAAGTCGATGGCGGCGCCCCAGGGCGTGTGCAAGCCCTCGTTGAAGAACGGCTTGGCGTAAGCGTGCAGATAGGCGCCGTCCGGGCCGAAATGGTTGTAGACGACATCGAGAAACACCATCAGGCCCATGCCGTGCGCGGCATCGACCAGCGCCTTCAGCTCGTCGGGCGTGCCCAGCGCGGTATCCGGCGCGTAGGGCAGCACGCCGTCGTAGCCCCAGTTGCGGCGGCCCGGGAAGTCGTTGACCGGCATCAGCTCGATCGCGGTGACGCCAAGGTCGCGCAGCCGCGGCAGCGCCGCCCGCACGCCGGCGAAACCGCCCATCGCGCCGGCATGGACCTCGTACAGCACCGTCTCGTGCCACGGCCGACCGCGCCAGTCCGGGTGCTGCCAAGCGTAGGCGTCGGGGTCGACGACCACGGACGCGTCATGCACGTCGCCGGCCTGCAATCGCGAAGCCGGGTCCGGCACGACCAAATCCGGCGACACGCGGAAGCGGTAGCGGGTTCCGGCCCCGACCAGCGCTTCCGCCTCGTGCCAGCCGGCCGCGTCGCGCCGCATCGGCAGGGGTGCGTGGCCCGCGGCCTCCAGCAGCACCGTGGCGCTGTCCGGCGCCCATAGGCGGAAGCGCGTGTGGCCGGGCGCCAGCAGCGTCGCGCCCCAGGTGGTCGCTTGGGCGAACCGCGTCACGGCGGGGCCTTTGCGGCGAGCAATACGACACTGCGCGCCGGGACCGGCACGCTCGGCTCCGCCACCGGGCGTTCCGCCGCCTCGGGCGCGCCGCTGTCCAGCGCCAAGGTCCAGTCGAGCCGCGGTTCCGGCATGGCGAAGTCCTGTGCCGCGCTGTCGCCGTTCAGCATCAGCAGGATCACGTCGACGCTGCCATCCGCCGCCGCCACGGCACGGCGCAGCATCAGCGTCCGCGCCTCCGGCTCGTTCCACGCGTCCGGCGTCATCGGCTGGCCGTGCTGGTCGAACCAGGCGATGTCGTTCAATCCTGGCCGCAGATCCGCGCCGCCATGCAGGAACACCGCCGGGCGGAGCGGCGGCAGCCGGTGCCGCAGCGCGATGAGCCGCGCGGTGAAGGCCCGCAGCGCCTCGGCCTCCGGTGTCGCGGCGCGGGCCCAGTCGTACCAGCTTATTTCGCTGTCCTGGCAATAGGCGTTGTTGTTGCCGTCCTGGGTGCGGTCGATCTCGTCGCCGCCCAGCAGCATCGGCGTGCCGGCGGAAGCGAACAGCGTGGCCAGCATGGCGCGCTGCACGGCCGCCCGCGTTGCCACGACCTCGGCATCATCGGTCTCGCCCTCGACGCCCCAATTGTTGCCGTGGTTGTTGGAATGGCCGTCCTGGCTGTCCTCGCCATTGGCCTCGTTGTGCCGTTCCTCGTAGGTCACCAGGTCGTGCAGCGTGAAGCCGTCATGCGAGGCCAGGAAGTTCACGCTGGCCCAGGGGCGGCGCCGGCGATGGTCGAACAGGTCGGCGGAGCCTGTCAGCCGCGCCGCGAGCTCCGGCCTCATGCTGGAGTCGCCGCGCCAGAAGCGGCGCACGCCGTCGCGGTACTTGTCGTTCCACTCGGCAAAGCCGGGTGGGTGGTTGCCCACCTGGTAGCCACCCGGCCCGATATCCCAGGGCTCGCTGATGAGCTTCACGCGTGACAGCACCGGGTCCTGCCGCACCGCGTCGAAGAAGCCCGACCCCGGATCGAAGCCATTCGGCTCCCGTCCCAGGATGGTACCAAGGTCGAAGCGGAAGCCGTCCACGTGGTATTCGCGCACCCAGTAGCGCAGGCTGTCCATCACCATCTGCAGCACCCGCGGGTGCGAGATGTTGACCGTGTTGCCGGTGCCGGTGTCGTTGATGTGGTAGCGCCGGTCATCCGGCATCAGCCGGTAGTATGAGGCATTGTCGAGGCCGCGCCACGACAGCGTCGGCCCCATCTCGCTGCCTTCGCAGGTGTGGTTGTAGACCACGTCGAGGATCACCTCTATGCCCGCCGCGTGCAGGCGGCGCACCGCCACCTTCATCTCGTTGCGCATCCATGACTCGACCAGGTAGCGCGGCTCGGGGGCGAAGAAGCCGAGCGTCGAGTAGCCCCAGTAATTGGTCAGCCGCTTCTCGACCAGGAAGCGGTCCTGCAGGTAGGCCTGGATCGGCAGCAATTCTAGCGCCGTCACGCCGGTGCGTTGCAGGTGTTCCACGATGCGCGGGTCGGCCAGCGCCGCGAAGGTCCCGCGTTCACGCGGCGCGATGCCGGGGTATTTCATGGTCAGGCCGCGCAGGTGCGCCTCGTAGAACACCGTGCGGTCCCACGGCACGCCGGGCGGCTTGTTGTCGCCCCAGTTGAAGCTGTCGTCCGCCACCACGGATTTCGGCATCGCGGGGGCGCTGTCGCGGCGGTCGAAGGTCAGGTCGGCGCGGCCGGCGCCGACGCGGTAGCCGAACAGCGCATCGGTCCAGCGCACTTCGCCGAACAACTGCTTGCCGTATGGGTCGAGCAGCAGCTTGTGCGGGTTGAAGCGATGGCCGTTGCGCGGTTCGTACGGACCCGAGGCGCGGAAGCCGTACAGCAGGCCGGGGCGGCCTTCCGGCAGGTAGCCGTGCCAGACCTCGTCGGTGCATTCCGGCAGCGGCAGGCGGGCCACTTCGCGGCGACCGGCGGCATCAAACAGGCACAGGTCGATGGCGCTGGCATTGGCCGAGAACACCGAGAAGTTCACGCCGAGCCCGTCCCAGGTCGCCCCCAGCGGATCGGCCCGGCCGGGCAGCAGCTTGTCGGGTATGGGCGGCATTCTAACCCTCGGGCGTCAGGATGAGGACCGCCAGCGGGGGCAGCGACAGCGACAGCGACTGCGCGAAGCCGTGGCAGGGAACCGGCGCCGCCGTGACCGAACCGCCGTTGCCGCCATTGGTTCCGCCGTAGGTCGCGGCATCGGTGTTCAGCGCCTCGGCCCAGGCGCCGCCGCGTGGCACGCCGACGCGGTAGCCCTGCCGCGGCACCGGCGTGGAGTTGCACACCACCAGCGCCGGCGCGTCGCCCTCGGCACCGAAACGCAGCCAGGCGAAGATGCTTTGCGCCCGGTCGTCGCCGACCACCCAGCGGAAGCCGTCCGGCGAGGTGTCCCGCCGGTGCAGCGCCGGGATGCCGCGATAGGCGGCGTTGAGGTCGTGCACCAGCCGCTGCACGCCACGGTGCCGCGGGTCGTCCAACAGGCCCCACGGCAGCGCGGCATCGTGGTTCCACTCGCCGGGCTGGGCGATCTCGCAGCCCATGAACAGCAGCTTCTTGCCGGGATGCGCCCACATGAAGGCCAGGTAGGCGCGCAGGTTGGCGAATTGCCACCACGGGTCGCCCGGCATCTTCCGCAGCAAGGACCCCTTGCCGTAGACCACCTCGTCGTGGCTGATGGGCAGCACGAAACGCTCGCTCCAGGCGTAGACCAGGCCGAAGGTGAGCTGGTCGTGGTGCCAGGACCGGTGCGACGGATCATGCCCGATGTAGCCGAGCGTGTCGTGCATCCAGCCCATGTTCCACTTGTAGGAAAAGCCGAGGCCGCCTTCCGCCGCCGGCTTGGAGACGCCAGGCCACGAGGTGCTTTCCTCCGCCACCACGATGGCGCCGGGGCAGCGTTCCGCCACCGCGGCGTTGAGTTCCCGGAACAGTGCTACGGCCTCCAGGTTCTCGCGGCCGCCGTAGCGGTTGGGGATCCACTCGCCGGCCTTGCGCGAATAGTCGCGGTACAGCATCGACGCCACCGCATCCACCCGCAGCCCGTCCACGTGGTAGAGTTCCAGCCAGTGCAGTGCGCTGGCGAGCAGGAAGCCACGCACCTCGTTGCGGCCAAGGTTGTAGATCGCGCTGTTCCATTCCGGATGGAAGCCTTCGCGCATGTCGGCATGTTCGTACAGCGGCGTGCCGTCGAAACGGTACAGCCCGTGCGGATCGGTCGGGAAGTGCGCCGGCACCCAATCCAGCAGCACGCCGAGGCCGGCCGCGTGGGCGCGATCCACCAGTCGCGCGAAGCCGGCCGGCGTGCCGAACCGCGCGGTCGGCGCGAACATGCCGAGCGGCTGGTAGCCCCAGGAGCCGCCGAAGGGATGCTCCATGACCGGCATGAATTCCAGGTGGGTGAACCCCATGCCCTGCACGTAGGGGATCAGCCGGTCCGCCAGCCGGTCCCAATCCGGCGAGGCGCCCTCGGCATCGCGCCACCACGATGCCGGATGCACTTCGTAGATCGACATGGCCGCATCCGGCGCCTGGCGCGCGGCGCGGGTCGCCATCCATTCCGTATCGGTCCAGCCGAAGGGCATCGCGTCCAGCACGCGCGACGTGGTGGCGGGCGGCGCTTCGGTCGCCAGCGCCAGCGGGTCGGCCTTCAACGGCAGCACGGCGCCGTCGGGGCCGAGCAGTTCGTAATTGTAGACGGACCCCGGTGGCAACCGCGGGATGAACAACTCCCACACGCCGGCTTCCTGGCGCCGCCGCATCGGGTGGCGGCGGCCGTCCCAGCCGTTGAATTCGCCGACCACGGAAACGCGGCGGGCGTTCGGCGCCCAGACCGCGAAGCGCACGCCAGCGATGCCCTCAACCGTAATCGATTGCGCGCCGAACACGCGCGCCAATTCGAAGTGGCGGCCTTCGGCGAACAGGTGCATGTCCAGCGCGCCGAGCAGCAGGCCGAAGGCGTAGGGGTCTTCCGTTTCCTCCGCTGCGCCGGGCCAGTCGATGCGCAACAGGTAGGGAACCATGCGCGGCAGCGTGCCAACGAAAACCCCGGCCGGATGCACCAGTTCCAACCGCGCCAGTTCGGCGCCGCCATCGCGCGCCAGCACCGTCACGCCGCGGGCGCCGGGCTGGAAGCTCCGGACCTCGTCGCCATGCGGGCCGAGCAGCGCGAAGGGGTCGCCAAGCCGGCCGACCGCCAGGGCCTCGATCATCTCCCGCATCAGGCAGCCAGCCGTTGCGCGAGCGTGGCCAGGCCGCGCAAGGGCACGCCGATCCAGGTCGGCCGGTTGGCCGCCTCGTAGCGCACCTCGTAGGCCGCCTTCTCCAGCAGGAACAGGTCAAGCAGCGCGGCTTCGGCCTCCGGCGGCACCCAAGGGTGAGGCGCCGTTGCCGCGACCTCGCGGTAGGCCGCCAGGAACGCCGCCGCGGCCTCCTGGTGCCAGCGGGCGAACAGCGCGGCCCGGCGCTCGGTGGGTGCGGCGGTCGCGGCGGCGGAAGCCTCGGTCGCGGTGGCGACGGAGGCCGCGTAGTCGAGGCTGCGCAGCAGCCCCGCCACGTCGCGCAACGCTGACCCCTTGGCGCGGCGTTCTTCCAGCGTGCGCGCCGGTTCGCCCTCGAAATCGACGATCACCGCGTCGCCCTGCGCGACCAGCACCTGGCCGAGGTGGAAATCGCCATGCACCCGCGTCTTCAGCGCGCCGTCGGCGGATTGCGCCAGGCGCCGCACCGCATCCCGCAACGCGTCGCGCCGCGCCAGCAGCGCCGCCGCCAGGGCCGCGACATCGGGCACCAGATCGGTGCGCCCGGTCAGCAGATCGAGCGCCGGTTCCAACTGCGCCAGCGCGCCTGCCGCCCAGCCGTCGCGGTCGGCTGCCGTCGCCCGTTCCGGCGCGAAGGCCGCGTTCCCGGTCGGCTGCGCCAGCACGGCGTGCAACTCGCCGAGCCGACGCCCCAACGCCGTGGCGAAGGCGAGGTAGCCGGCGAAGGGGTCCTCCGGCACGGCGTCCGTCAGCGCCAGCTCATCGACCGAGCGTTGCAGCCAATCCAGCGTCCATTCCCAGCCGTCGCCCTGGTTGCGGACGAAGCCCTGCGCCAGCATCAGCGTGTGCGGCGTGCCGTCCGGCGAACCGTCCTCCCGCGCGCCTGACGGCGCGACGCGCACCACTTCGCCCAGCAGCGGCGCGGTGTTGCCGAAGCCGGCTTCGGTCAGGTAACGCGTCATCTCCGCTTCCGGGTGGATGCCGGGGTTGATGCGGCGGATGATCTTGATGACGACGCTTTCGCCGAGGATCAGCGAGGAATTCGATTGCTCCGCCGACAGCCGCCGGATCGCCGCCGGCTCCGGCAGCGTCACCTCCGCCAGACGCAAGGTCGGGATAAAGCGGATCTCGCCATCCTCCGTCGGCAAGGTCGCACCGTTCCGCATGGCGGCGAGCACGGCGGCCGGCATCCGGTCGTCGGCGAAGGCGTCGGTCAGGAAGCCGACCCGCTTGCCCTGCCGCAGCCGAGACAGCGCAAGCTGCGCCGCCAGCGGGCCAACGCCTTCGGTATCCTCGACACCGGCCAGTGGCAGCGCATAGCGTTCCGTACGGCCCGGCAGGGCGACCTCTACCTCGGCCATCACCACGGCGCCGCCGGTATCGGGCAGGCTGGCGATGGCGCCGAAGCGCACGCCCACGAGCGCTTCGCCTTTGGCGGCGAACCAGCGCCGCTTGGCCAGGTATTCGGGCAGGACGAACTGCTCCAGCTCGCGCCGCACCGTGGCTCCGAGAAGTTCTTTCACGTCGGCCTTCAGCACCAGGGTTCGAAGATCAGGCAGTGGTTCGGGGGACGGCATGTGCCAGGACGGCAACGCCTTTTCGGTCGCCAGCGTGAACCAGTAGAAGCCATAGGGCGGCAAGGTCAGCAGGTAGGGCAACTGACCGATCGGCGGGAACGCCGTGCCGCCCAGCATCTCCACCGGCACCGATCCGATGTGCGCCGCAAGGTCGAGTTCCACCGCCTGCGCCGCGCGCGACAGGTTGAACACGCACAGTATGCGGTCGTCCCCCTCGTCGCGGAGGTAGGCCAGCACCTTGCGGTTCGCCGGATACAGCAGCCGCATCGCGCCGCGGCCGAAGGCTCGGCTGCGCTTGCGCACCGCCAGCATCCGCCGCATCCAGTTCAGCAGCGAATGCGGATCGCGCGCCTGGGTTTCCACGTTGACGGCCTGGAAGCCGTACAGCGGGTCCTGGATCGGCGGCAGCACCAGGCTTGCGGGATCGGCGCGGGAGAACCCGCCATTGCGGTCGGGCGACCATTGCATCGGCGTCCGCACGCCGTCGCGGTCGCCGAGGAAGATGTTGTCGCCCATGCCGATCTCGTCGCCATAGTAGATCACCGGCGTGCCGGGCATCGACAGCAGCAGGCCGTTCATCAGCTCGATCCGCCGCCGGTCGCGTTCCAGCAGCGGCGCCAGGCGGCGGCGGATGCCGAGGTTGATGCGGGCGCGCTTGTCGGCGGCGTAGGTGGCCCACAGGTAGTCGCGTTCGCGGTCGGTCACCATCTCGAGCGTCAGCTCGTCGTGGTTGCGCAGGAAGATCGCCCATTGGCAGCCCTCCGGGATGTCCGGGGTCTGCCGCAGGATATCGGTGATCGGGAAGCGGTCCTCCTGGGCGATCGACATGTACATCCGTGGCATCAGCGGGAAGTGGAACGCCATGTGGCATTCATCGCCGGCACCGAAATACTGCTGCGTGTCCTCCGGCCACTGGTTCGCCTCGGCCAGCAGCAGCTTGCCGCTGAAGCCGGCATCCAGCTTGGACCGGATGGTCTTCAGCACGGCGTGGGTCTCGGCCAGGTTCTCGTTGTTGGTGCCGTCGCGCTCCACCAGGTAGGGCACGGCGTCCAGCCGCAGCCCATCGACGCCGATGTCCAGCCAGTAGCGCATCACGTTCAGCACTTCCGACATGACCCGTGGGTTGTCGAAGTTCAGGTCCGGCTGGTGGCTGTAGAAGCGATGCCAGAAATACGCCTTGGCCACCGGGTCCCAGGTCCAGTTGGATTTCTCCGAGTCGATGAAGATGACCCGGGTGCCCTGGTAGAGCTGGTCGGTGTCCGACCAGACGTAGTAATTGCGCGCGACCGAACCGGGCGGCGCGTTGCGCGCGCGCTGGAACCACGGATGCTCCGCGCTGGTGTGGTTGATGACCAGTTCGGTGATGACGCGCAGTCCCCGCGCATGGGCTTCCCGCACGAAGCGCCGCGCGTCGTGCAGCGTGCCGTAGTCCGGATGCACGCCGCGATAATCGGCGATGTCGTAGCCGTCATCCTTGCGGGGGCTGGGGTAGAAGGGCAGCAGCCACAGCGTGTCGACGCCGAGTTCCGCGATGTAGTCCAGCTTCTGCAACAGCCCGGCGAAGTCGCCGACGCCGTCGTCGTTGCTGTCGAAGAAGCTCTTCAGGTGCAACTGGTAGATGACGGCGTCGCGGTACCAATGCGGGTCGCCCGTGGTCTCCGCCATGCGGCGCCGCCGGCCGTGCATCTCGCCCGCCATCAGAGGCTCCCCGCCGGACGCACGCGCCAGATGCCGAAGGGCAGTCCGCCAGGATCGAGCCGCAACCGCTGCACTTTGCCGTGCCAAGTGAAACGATCGCACCGCATCAAATCCTCGGCCTCCAGCGCCGCACCGTCGGGCAATCCCCATTCCCACAACGGCAGTTCAACGCTCGCCTCCTGCACCGCATGGGGGTCCAGGCTGACCGCCACCAGGATCACGTTGCCACGGTCGGGCGTGGACTTCCGGTACCACAGCACCCGGTCGTTGAAGGCGTTGTGGAAGGCCACGCCCATCTGCGTCTGCAGTGCCGGGTTCGCACGGCGAATGGCGTTCAGCCGGGCGATCTCGTCCACGATGTCGCCGGGGCTGCGGTCCGGCCAGGCGCGGATCTCGTACTTCTCGCTGTCGAGGTATTCCTCGCGCCCCGGCAGCGCCCGCGCCTCGCAATGCTCGAAGCCCTGGTACATCCCCCAAAGGCCGGACAGCGTGGTGGCCAGCGCCGCGCGGATCAGGAAGCCGGCGCGGCCGGACTCCTGCAGGAACACCGGGTTGATGTCGGGCGTGTTGACGAAGAAATGCGGCCGGTAGAAATCGCCGGGGTTCACCCCGAGCGGTCCCGGCGTGGTCAGTTCCGTCAGGTAGTCCATGATCTCCGGCTTCTCGTTGCGCCACGTGAAGTAGCTGTAGGATTGCGAGAAGCCGAGCTTGCCCAGCCGGTACATCACCTTGGGCCGGGTGAAGGCCTCCGCCAGGAACACCGCATCCGGGTGGGGGCCGCGCACCTCGGCGATCAGCCATTCCCAGAACGGCAGCGGCTTGGTGTGCGGGTTGTCCACCCGGAACAGCCGCACGCCCTCGTTGCACCAGAACAGCACCACGTCGCGCAGCGCCAGCCACAGCGACGGCACCGCGCCCTCGTTGTAGAAATCGACGTTGACGATGTCCTCGTATTTCTTCGGCGGGTTCTCGGCGGTTCGAAGCGACCCGTCCGGTCGCCAGTCGAACCACTCCCGATGTTCCCGCAGCCACGGATGGTTCGGGCTGCACTGGATGGCGAAGTCCAATGCCAATTCCAGCCCCTGCGCCGCCGCCGCCCCGCGCAGCCTTCTGAAATCCTCCAGCGTGCCGAGCTCGCGGTGGATGGCGTCGTGCCCGCCCTCGGGGCTGCCGATCGCGTAGGGGCTGCCGGGATCGTCTGGCCCCGGCGTCAGGCTGTTGTTGCGGCCCTTGCGGCTGGTGGTGCCGATCGGATGGATCGGCGGGAAGTATAGCACGTCGAAGCCCATCGAACGGATGCGCGGCAACTGCCGGATGACGTCGTCGAAATTCCCATGGCGTCGTTTGTCGCCGGACTGGCTGCGCGGGAACAGCTCGTACCAGCTTGCGAAGCGGGCGCCGGTGCGTTCGGCCTCCACCGGCATCTCGGCGCTGCGGACCCGGTGCGGCCGGTCGTCGGCCGCCGCCATCAACGCCGCGGTCTCGCGCGCCAGCAGCAGGGTCAGCCGCTCGGCCTCCGGCGCCGTCGCCAGCCGTGCCGCCAACTTCGCCGCCGCGCCGCCGGCCCGTTCCCCGGCGGCGGCCACCAGCAGCCGTCCCTCCTCCAATTCCAACGAGACCTTCAGGCCGGCGCCATGCTTCTTCTGCAACTCGTCGCGGAAGGCGGCGAAGGCGTCGCACCAGGCTTCCACCGCGAAGACGTGCCGCCCCATCCGCTCCAGCGCGAAGCTTGCCGTCCAGCGGTCGTTGCCGAGCGGCCGGAGCCGCACCTCCCGCCAATCGGCTTCGTCGGCGGCGCGCCACAGCAGCACGGCCGACAGCGTCGCGTGGCCGTCACAGATCAGGTCGGCGGCGACCTCCACCACCTCGCCCACCACGCGCTTGGTCGGGAACCGGCCGCCCTCCACCGTGGGAATGATGGCCTCGATCCCGATGCGCGGCGCCTGGGATGCGGCGATGGCGCTTTCGCCCTCCACCGGTGGGCGCATGCGCTCCGCGGTGTCGGCCGCGATGGCCACCGAGTGCAGGATCGGCCGTGGCGTTTCAGCCTCGAACAGCCGGACCTCGCCGGGTTCCAATTGCACCGTGGCACCGGGGGCGAAGGCCTCGCCGCCAGCCGGCCAGACCGGGCGGAAGCGAGCGAAGCCGCCGGCGGTGCCCGGCAGCAACCCGGATGCCAGGACCCCGGCACCGACGCGGAGGCCAGGATTCGCCAGCACCAGCGTGGCGCCCGTCGCCAGGCGGGCATCGGCGGCGTCGGCCCGCAGCAGCGCCGTGACGGGCGCGCCAGGCCCGGCCAGCGGGCGAAGCTCCGCGCGGTCCAGCCTGCGCGACGCGAGCACCGCGTTGGCGGCCCGCAGCTCGGCGGACAGGTCGAAGGCCGCGTGTTCCTGCAGCCAGGCCCAGTCTCCGGGGCGGTCGCGCGTGGCGTCCAGCGGCCGGCGGGCGCCGTATTCGAAGCCCATCGGCACCAGCATCCCGGCGCCGATCCCGGCCGCCAGCCGCAGCCGCTGCCGCGCCGCGCGTTCGGCCAGCGGCGCCACGTCCCAGGCGGCGGCCAGGCGCGGGCCGAACGGCGCCTCCACGGTGGCGATCGCCGGGCCGATGGCGGCCAGCCGCGCCGCCTCCTCGGTCAGCCAGCCGCTGCGGCCGTCCCACCAGGCCAGGCTGTCGAACACCGCGCCGAAGCCGGCCGCCGTCAGGTTGTGCAGCGCCGCCTCGGGCAGACCAGCCGTCCAGGCCATGAAGCGGCACTCCGGCAGCGCGCCGGTCAGCCGCCGCCAGACCGCGGCCGGCACCCGCGCCGGCGCGTCGCAGCGGAACCCGGCCACGCCGGCCGCCGCGAAGGCGAGCAGCCGTTGTTCCCACCAGGTGCCCAGCGCCTCCGCCACGGCGGGGTCCTCGTATCGGGCCGGCACCGTGCCGCGTTCCAGCGCCGGGCGCCGCGGGTCGGGCGGCTCGCCGGCCGCGGCGGTGGCGAACCAGTCCGGATGCGCGGCGGCCAGCGCGCCATCGGCCGCCGCGCGGTCCAGCACCAGGTCGAGATGCACCGTCAGCGAATGGCGCCGAGCCTTGTCCACCAGCGCGGCCACCGTGGCGGCCGTATCTCCCGGCGCTTCCAGCATCGGGTTTGGCGCGTCCGGGTCGCCCACCTGATAGATGTTGCCGCTGCCGCCCGGCGCCGCGACGGGGGCCAGCAGCACCGCATCGAAGCCAAGCCCGACGGCGTGTGCGAAGACGGCATCCCAGGCCGGCAGCGGGCCGACCAGCAGCGGATGCAACAGATACAGGCGCGCCGCGCCGGGAACGCCGGTTGCCTTCGAAGCGACGCCGACGACCGGCTCGGTGGCGCCACGCGGCTCCGCGACCGGCGGCGCAAGCGCTGCCGCCTTGGGCACGGCAAGCGTCCCCGCCTTCGGGTTGCCGCCGCGTCGTACTGCCATCCGTGACCCCCGGAACATCGTATCCGCTCGGGAAGGCACCGGACCAGCCACTGTCGGCTCAGCGCGACTTCACCGATGCGAGAGGCGTATGCTTGGAGGGCGCCTTTCCGCAACCTGGGTCTGCCCTGCAATGCCGGACGCGAAAACCCACGCTCGACGGTG
>JAABUN010003755.1_pt1 | contig 22549 bp, 19 predicted proteins | sample 5559311 | NCBI WGS metagenome assembly JAABUN01 (sample SAMN10711877, study PRJNA513370) | rock metagenome | isolation source: Antarctica rocks | place: Antarctica: Victoria Land, Siegfried Peak sud
ACCTTCACCCGGCCGTCGGCGGCCGCGAGGGCGTCGGCCAGCCGGCCGGTGCCGTCCGGGGAATTGTCGTCGATGACCAGGACATCCGCGTGCGGGGCGAAGTGGTGGATTTCCTCAACCAGCTTGGCCAGGTTGTCGTGTTCGTTGTAGGTGGCGATCGACACCAGCAGCCGCGGGACCGTCGGGCGGGGGGCCGGCATCGGAGCGACAGACTTGCGGGCGGGCGGCATGGGCGGGGGCGTCGGGGACAGGGCCGTCGTCCGGGCCGGCGGTGGGAAATCGGCGACGGCGGCGGCTTGCATTGCGACACACTCCGGGTTTAATACCGCATAGAGTATAGAGGCGGTCCGGGCCGGGATATTCCCCCGGCCGGCCGGATTCCGCCCCGCCGCCTGCCGCGCCCGCCGCCGCGACCCGGAGCCGTCGACCATGCCCCCCGCGATCGATACGGCCTGCCCGACTTGCGAGAAGGCCTTCCGCGTCCCGGCCGAGTTCGCCGGCAAGACGATCCGCTGCAAGAACTGCCAGGCGACGTTCGCCGTCCCCGCCGCGGGCCGGTCCGCCGCCGCCAAGCCGGTGAAGGCCAAGCCGGCCCCGGACGAGCCGGCCGCCCCGCTCAAGTTCGCCGACGACCCGCCGCCGGCCGCCCCTCCCAAGCCCCGCGGACGGCACGACGACGGATCGGCGGAGAACGATAATCCCTATGGCGTCACCTCCGACGCCCTGGATGTCCCCCGCTGCCCGTTCTGCGCGAACGAACTCGACCCGCCGGACACGCGAGTATGCCTGACCTGCGGGTACGACCTGATGGACCGCCGCCGGCACGCTACGAAGCGCGTGTACGACCTGACGACCGGGGACTACTTCAAGCACTGGCTGCCGGCGATCGTCTGGGTACTCGTCTCCGCCGGGGCGCTGGCGTTGAGCATCGTCTGCTGGCTGAACATGCAGGACTGGCTGACGGGCACGGGCATCGACACGGGCGACAAGAACCCGGTCACCGACCAGCCCAAGTTCTACCTCGACCCGCTCTGCTTCAACCTGTTCGTCTGGGTCGTCTCCGCCTTCCTGATTTTTAAGGGGGTGAAGTTCGCCATCAAGCGGCTGGTGTACAACTGGCGGCCGGCCGAGACGGTCAAGGTGTCGTAGCCCGGCCGGGGGCGGGGATGTCGAAGGCACAGGTGGACGAAGCGCGGGTGATCACGACGGCGGTGCGCGATGATGCGAAGATTGCCCGCGCGCACAGGGTGGGCGGCCGTGAAGCCCAGGAGGCGCTACGCAGAGGCAAGGGGGCACACGTTTTCGACGAGGCCGCTGACTTGGCTGATTTGGAGCGGAAGGTCTGGACCAAAGGGACACACCCGGGCAAGTTGCCGGGCACGGGGCACAGAAGCGATTTTGACCGCTTCGTCTGGCAGTCATCCACTTCGATCGGTTGGCGCATTCAGGTAGGTAAAGTCGATCGACCCCACTTTTGGGTCGAAATCAAAGGAAATCTGAACAAGGCTGGCGACTGGGTGTACCACCTTGTGCCACGCGGTGGTCCGGCAACATGAGGGGTGGCAGATGAAAACCGAGTGGTGGTACGAAAGCTCGCTATACGACATCAATGGCATGGTTGTGCTTGCCAGACTTACTGTGCGGGACGACGATACCGCCGAGATTCTGACCGATGGCGGCGAGCAGTACGAGTTCGCAAGCCAGGACCAGGCGGAAATCTGGCTAACCGACGAGGAGTACTACACCCTCGACATGCTCTACGAAACCTTCGCCGAGCAGGGGACGCCGATCGACCCCCGCATCAAGCCGCCCTGCGCGTCGTGCGACGGCGACCTGCTCAAGCAGATGGTCATCAAACTCGGCTGACCTGCGCGGCACCGGCGGGATGCGGCGAAGAACTCTGACCTGTTGCCGAGTCCTGAAGTGGGATGCGGATGCTCGCGAAATTGCGGACGTTCGCCCTCCTCGGCATCGACGCCGTGCCCGTCGAGGTCGAGGTCGACTCGACCCTCGGCATGGCCAAGGTCATCATCGTTGGCCTGCCCGAACTGGCCGTCCGGGAGAGCATCCACCGGGTCGAGCGGGCGCTGGCCAACCTCGGGTACGCCCGGCCCACCGGCCGCGTCATCATTTCGCTCGCCCCGGCCGACCTGCGCAAGGAAGGCGGGGCGTTCGACCTGCCGATCGCCCTCGGCATCCTCGTCGCCACCAACCAGTTGAGCGCCGACCAGGCGATGGCGTTCGCCACCGTCGGCGAGTTGGCCCTCGACGGCAGCGTCCGGCCGGTGCCGGGTGCCTTGTCGATGGCCCTGGCGGCCCGCGCCCTGGGGGTGACGCGGATGATCGTCCCGGCGGCGAGCGCTACCGAGGCCGCGGTGGTGGCCGAGTTGGAGGTGTACGGCGTCGCCAATTTGAGCGAGGCCGTCGGTATCATGGCCGGGGCGATCGACATCGATCCGGTGAGTCCGCCGGACGTGGCGGCCGGGCTGAACCGGTACGACATCGACTTCGCCGACGTGCGCGGGCAGGAATCGGCCAAGCGGGCGCTCGTGGTGGCGGCCGCCGGCGGGCACAACCTGCTCATGTTAGGCAGCCCGGGCAGCGGCAAAACGATGCTCGCCCGGCGGCTGCCGACCATCCTGCCGCCGCTGTCCGTCGACGAGAGCCTCGACACGACCCGCATCTATTCGGCCGTGGGGCGCTTACCGGCCGGGGTCGGCCTCCTGTCGACCCGGCCGTTCCGCAGCCCGCACCACACGATCTCGGACGCCGGCATGGTCGGCGGCGGGTCGGTCCCGCAGCCCGGCGAAATCAGCCTGGCCCACCACGGCGTGCTATTTCTGGACGAGTTGCCCGAGTTCAACCGCAAGAGCCTCGAAGCCCTGCGCCAGCCCCTGGAAGAGGGGCGCGTCACCATCAGTCGGGCCAGTCATTCGGCCACGTTTCCCGCGGACTTCATGCTGTGCGCGTCGATGAACCCGTGCCCATGCGGGTTCCTCGGCGACCGCAAGCAGGTGTGCAAGTGCGGGCCGCAGCAGGTGGAAAAGTACCTCGGCAAGATCAGTGGACCGCTGCTCGACCGGATCGACCTGCACCTGGAAGTCCCGGCCGTCCCCTACGAAGACCTGTCCCGCCCGGCCGACGGCACCACCACGGCCACCATGCGCGAGCAGGTGGACGCGGCCCGGGCGGTCCAGAAGGGGCGGTACATCGGGCACGCCAGTGCCTTGAACGGCCGCTTGAGTTCGCGCGATGTCCGCACCCACTGCCCGCTCGACGACGCGGCCCGGGCGCTGTTAGGCCGGGCGATGAACGACCTCGGATTGAGCGCCCGTGCCCACGACCGCATCTTGCGCGTCGCCCGGACCATCGCCGACCTGGCCGGCGGCGGGCCGATCACGACTTCCCACCTGGCCGAGGCGATCTCGTACCGGACCCTCGACCGCCGACTGTGGCAGCGGTGACCGCCATGCCCCGCGAAGTCGTCGCCCTCGTCGCGCTTGTTCTCGTGTTAGCCGGCCTCGCCGTCGGCTGGGCCGTCTGGTCGCCGGCTCCGCCGCCGCCCGCCCCGGTGCCGCCGCCAGTCGGTTTGGAAAACCTACGCCAATTGAACGGCCACGTCCTGAGCGGTGGCACCCCGGACGGGGCCGAGGGATTCGCGTCACTTCAACGGTTAGGCGTGCGGACGGTGCTGAGCGTCGACGGGGCCGCCCCGGAGGTCGAGTTGGCCGCCCGGTACGGCCTGCGTTATGTCCACATTCCCGTGGGGTACGATGGCATCCCGACGCCGACCGCTTGGCGACTGGCTCGGGCCGTCCGCGACCTGCCGGGGCCAGTGTACGTCCACTGCCACCACGGCCGACACCGCGGCCCGGCGGCGGCCGTCGCGGTGGGCCTGTGCCTCGACCCGGCATTCGGCCCGGCGGACGCGCGGGCGTTCCTGGCCGCCGCCGGCACCGACCCGCGTTACCGGGGTCTCGTGGGCCTGCCGGACACCCTGCCCCGGCCGACGGCCGCCGACATCGATGCCGTGCCCCCCGACTTCCCCCCGGCGGCCGCCGTCCCGGACTTCGTGCAACGCATGGTAGCGCTCGACGCCCTCGCCGACCGGCTGAAATCGGCCGCGCGGGCCGGGTGGCCGGACCCCGCGGCGGCGGCCAGCGACGCCTGGCAAATGCACGAACTCTACCGGGAATGTCAGCGGTCGCCGGTGGTCGAGAAACACGGCCCGGCGTTCGCCGTCGGACTGAGTGAGGCGGAGGCGACGGCCCGGACCTTGAGCGACGCCCTGCGGAGTACCCCGGCTACGGCCGCCCCGATCTGGGCCAGGGCCGAACGCCAGTGTGCCGGTTGCCATGCCCGGTGGCGGGACGGAGCGGACTAACACGATCACGCCATCACCTCGGGCATCACTTCTTGGCCGGGTGCATCGCCCGGTTGAACGCTGCCGGGTCATGCACGCTGATCTCGGCCGCCGGTGTCCCGCGGTTCGCCCCGGCCGTGACTGCCTTCGCGGGCCGGGGCGGCAGGCTCAGCGGTGCCCGCCGGCCGTCCGGCATCGCCACCCAGTGGACCCAGAGTTCGAGGTTCTTGTAAGCCGGGTGCGTGGCCAGGTGGACCGCCGGCTCGCGCTGGTTGCCGTGCTTGGCGAGCATCTTTTCGAGCAGCGGGCTGCCCGACGGGTCGGTCCGGCTGACGGCCGTCAGCGTCGCCTTCAGGTTCGCCTCGGCCGCCCCCGGGTCTGCGTAGCCGTTCGGGGCCGGGGTCAGTTTGAACGGCCCAGGGTAGTCCGCCTTGGCGTGGCAGTTCGCGCACAAGTTCGTCAGTACGGGTTGGACCTTGCCGGGGAACGCTTTGAGTGCCAGCCCGTTGTACCCTTGCCCGCTGACGCCCGCGGCCGGAGCGGCCTTAGGCGGGCCGTCCAGGGCGGCCCGGGCCATCAGGAAGTCGTGGACCGCCGCCCGGGTGTCGCCGGCGAATAGCACCTGCTTCGCCGGGTAGGTCTTCGTCTCCCCCGCCCGCGTCACCGTGTAGTCGCCGTTCGGCAACGCCGTGACGGTCCCCTCGACGATCTTTAGGGTGTCGAGCAGGAGCAGCGTCGGCTTGTTGGTGAACTCCGGGTCGGCGGCCCAGGCCGCGCTCGGCAGGCACAGGGCCGCGGCGAGTAGATAGGATGCTCTCATGGGCCAGGCCGATACACCCCCGGCCGTCGGCCGTCAACCGGACTCCGCCCGCAGGTGTCGCATGAAGGCCGAAGTCGTCTCCGTCGGCACCGAACTGACCACCGGCCGGAACCTCGACACCAACGCCCAGTGGCTCAGCCTGCGATTGTCGGAAATCGGCGTTCCCGTCGCGTTCCACACCACCGTCGCCGATGATCTGGCCGACAACGTCGCCGTCTTTCGGACCGCTCTGGCCCGGACGGACGTGGTGATTTGCACCGGCGGCCTCGGCCCGACGCTCGACGACCTGACCCGCGAGAGCTTGGCCGAAGCCGCGGGCGTTGGGCTAGTCGAGCACGCCGAGTCGGTGGAAGTCATCCGCCGGATGTTCGCCCGCCGTGGCCGGGAGATGCCGGAGCGGAACCGAGTGCAGGCGCTCGTCCCCGCCGGGGCCGAGGTGCTGCCCAACAGTTGCGGCACGGCCCCCGGAATCTGGCTGGCGGCGGGGGGCAGCGTGTTCGCCGCCCTGCCCGGCGTGCCGTCAGAGATGCGGGTGATGTACGAGGAACAGGTCCGGCCGCGGCTGTTGAAGTTGGGCACGGGAGGGGTCGTCGTCCAGCGCAAGATCAACACGTTCGGCGGCGGCGAGAGCCACGTCGAGGAGTTGTTAGGCGGCCTGACCCGGCGGGGGGCGGTGCCGGAGGTCGGCATCACCGCCAGCGATGCCGTCGTGTCGCTGCGAATCATCGCCCACGCCGGCGACCGGGCGGCCGCCGACGCGCTCATCGCCCCGGTCGAGCAGAGTATCCGCGACCGGCTCGGCGACCTGGTGTTCGGCGTCGACGACGACGATCTACAGACGGTAGTAGTCGCCCGACTGAAGGCGGCCGGGGCAACGGTGGCGACGGCCGAGAGCGTTACCGGCGGCCTCGTCGCCCACCGCCTGTCGGCCGTGCCGGGGGCCAGCCGGGTTCTGCAAGGCGGGGTGGTCGCCTACACCGACGCCGTCAAGACGCGCGAGTTGGGCGTCCCGGCCGAGATGTTAGCCGAACACACCGCCGTGAGCGCCGCCGTCGCCCGGGCGATGGCCGAGGGGGCACGGGCCAAGTTCGGCACGACGTTCGGCGTCTCGACCACCGGGTACGCCGGCCCCGGCCCGGGCGACGACGGCACCCCGGCGGGGACGGTGTTCGCGGCCGTCGCCCACCCCGGCGGGGCCGAGGTCCAGCGGTTCAGTTGGATGGGGACGCGCGGCGAGGTGCAGAGCCGGACGGCGAAGATGGCGCTGAACCTGGTGCGGCTGACGCTGCTCATGGGCGGGCGGGGGTGATGCGGGCCGGGCAGTGGCGTTTGAACGAGTACCGAATTAGGGGACTCGGGTTGACACGGCGTTTCCGCCTCGGGTACTGTCCTCTTCGCCGCGTGGCTCTTCGCCGCGTGGAGAATGCATCCGTGAAAGCCAGGATCAGGCTCACACTTCAGCAGTTGGATGGCCGCGATCTGCCCAGCACGGTCGCCCTGACCGTCGAGAGGCCAGCCGAGTACGCTTCCGCCTCAGTCGAGTAACAGCAGGCGTTCGACCACGCCGTGCAGCAGAGCCTGCAGGGCGTCGTGGTTAATACCATCGTGTTCGCAGCCACGCCAGTGGCCGAGAATACCGCCGCTCCAGCGGAAGCGGGCGGCGTTAATTTCACCCCCGCGGAAAGGGACGAGATCATCGCGTTGACTGCGCGACTCATGGAGATCGACAGGCAACTCGCGGAGAACGCGGCGGCGAGGGCTGAGCTGCAACGCCAGATAGACCCCTTGACGGCTGTCCTGAGCGGGCTTCGCGCCGATCTCGCCCAGGCTAGCGCGGAATTCGATGCAGCGGTCGTGGCTTTCAACGATTTCGTGAGGGCGAACCGCGAACGGCTTAATGAACCGGCGGTGTCCGCCGAGTACATCCGCCTGGTACGCGTGGCTGAAGGCGCAAGAGGGCGAATGGAGGCCTTCGAACGCTCGATCGCAAGGGTCGAAAGTGCGATTGATGACATCCAGGGCCGTATTAACGCTTTGTTCGAGCACGATGGCTATCTGCGTGACATCAGGTACAACATCGACTACCGCATCAGGGTAATCATCGACCGCGCCCGTGCCGGCCTGCCGAACTCGGGTCCCGTGTGGTTCCCCGACTTGCCCGCGCGGTTTGCCCCGCGGACCGCGGACTCGGAGTTCTAACGTCGACGCCGCTCTCGCAACTTGTCCCGAGCCAGACCTACGAGCTGAATACTGAGGACGACCATGTTAATTCATGTAGCGGTAGCGGTAGCGGTCGCAGTGGCCGCAGTGCCCGGCTCGTTGAATCCGGTCACGCGCGACTACTTGACGGCGATGACTTCGGCCAAAGCAACGCTCGCACGCATCGACGCCCTCAACCGCAGCATTGATCAATCGAGGGTGCGGTGGGCGGCAAAGGAGGCGGACGGCGCGAGGCAGGACGCCAAACACGCAAAGTTCTTCGAGGAAATTCGTGAGATCGTCGCCGCAGCGAAGGCGGCGAAAGCTGCGGAGGAAGAGGCTAAGTAGGCCCCACCGCCTGCCCCGAAGAAGCTGTAACTCCGAGGCCCCGCTGACACCCGGCGGGGCCTTTTCGTTTCCCGTCATACACCACCCGGACGCTGACGCATCCGGCTCATGTGCCCAGCTTCGCCCGCGCCTCATCGAGAATCGCCTTCGTCGCCGTCGCCCCGACGCGGCTCACCCCCAGCGCCCGCACCTCGACCAGCTTGTCGAACGTCCGCACGCCGCCGGCTGCTTTCACCTGGACGTGGGCCGGGCTGTGCTGCCGCATCAGCGTCAGGTCGGCGATCGTCGCCCCGGTCTCGGCGTACCCCGTCGAGGTCTTGACCCAGTCGGCCCGCACCTCGCCGCAGATTTTGCACAGTTCGATCTTGTGGGCGTCCTGCAAGAACGCATTCTCGAAGATCACCTTCACCTTGGCCCCGCGGGCGTGGGCGGCGGTGACGACCCCGGCGATGTCGTGGGCGACGTAATTCCACTCGCCGGACAGCACCTTGCCGACGTTGACGACCATGTCGAGTTCGGTCGCCCCGCCGTCCATCGCCCGGTGGGCCTCGAACACCTTCACCTCGGGTAGGTGTCCCCCGTGCGGGAAGCCGATGGTGGTGCTGACGCGGACCGGCGACCCGGCCAAAAGCTGCGCGCAGCGCGGCACCGCATACGGCTTGATGCAGACCGACGCGACGCCGTACTCTCGGGCCAGGGCACAGCCGGCGTCGAGGTCGGCGTCGGTCAGGGTCGGCTGGAGCAAGGAATGGTCGAACATGCGGGCGTAGTCGGCCAGGGTCGGTGACACGGGCGGCTCCGGGGCGGTGACGGCGGACGGCCCCCGTATTGTCCGTCCGGCACCGCCGGCCGGACAGGGTTGACCGGCCGCGGCGGGGTGGGTATTCCCGGCGGGCAAGGGGGCTACCTATGCGCGTCGCGTTCACTATCGCCGGTCTGGTTCTCATGGCCGCCGGCGCGGCCGCCCAGACGAGCAAGCAGACGGCCCGGGTCATGGCCGCCGGGGCCGTCGCCCGCAGCGGTCCGGGGGACAAGATGCCGGACACCGGGGCCGTCCCGGCCGGCACCCCGGTCGTCGTCGCGTCGGTCGAGAACGACTGGGTGGCGATCGAGCCGCCGCCCGGGCAGATTTCGTGGATGCGGTACATCCACCTGGCCGACCCGGACGCCCCCGCCGGCCGCAAGCCGGGCGTCGCCTGGGACGCGGTCGTCGCCGCCGACGGGCCGGTCGAGGTGGCGGTCGGCCGGGCCGGCCAGAACCGGCCGCTCGACGTGCGCAAGATGACCGTCCCGGACGGCACCGTCGTCCGGGTCATCGGCGAACTGGTCGAGCACGGCGGCGCGAAGTGGCTCCCCGTGGTCCCGCCGGCCGGGGATTTACGCTACCTGCCGCGGGCGAGCGTCGAGCTGACGGCCGCCAAGCCGGCGGCGTTCGCGGTCAACTCACCGCCGAACAACGGCCCGCCGGTCGCCACCCCACCGCCCGCGCCGGAGCCAACGCTGGCCGTCCCGGCGAGTGTCAGTCGACCCGCCGCGCCGGAACCCGTCACCGCCCACGCGCTGTGGCAGCGGGCCGAGCGGGCCGAAGCGGCCGGCAGTTACGCCGTGGCCGAGAACAGCTACCTCGAACTGGCCAAGGAGATGAACCAGGCCAACCGGCCGGCCGACGCCGACATCTGCTACGCCCGGGTGACGGCCGTCCGCGAACGGCAACGGGCCGCCCAGCCGCCGGCCGCGGCCCCGCCGACCCCGCCGACGGCCGGCCAGTGGTACGGGCCGGGCCAGTTGCGGCTGAGCGCCGTCAAGATCGACGGCCGGCCGGCCTACGCGATGTTGCGGCCGGACGGCAAGACGGCGTGCTACGTCCAGGCCGCGCGGGACATCGACCTCGACCGGTTCCGGGGCACGTCGGTCGACCTGTTCGGGAGCATCACCTACCCCGGCGACCTGAACGGTTTAGCCCTGCTGACGGCGTCGCGCGTCCAAGCGGCGCGGCGGTGAAATGGAGTGGACGGGTGGTTCCTTCCGGGGCGGCGGGCGTGCTTGTCGCCGGGGGCTGGTGCCGGTTCCGGCGAGAGGGGGAGCCGCCTGAGCCTCTGGACGATGCGAACTCGAGTTGCGGTTCCAGACTCAGGGGGCTGACGCCCCCCGCTCGCCGGAGAACTCGACCAGCGACTGCGTCTTGACGACCGTGAACTCGTCCGGGAAGCTGTGGAACGCCGCGACGCTCAAGCCGCCGGGGACCGGGTCGACGGTCACGTAACCCAGCGGGGCGAGGCCCAGCCGGCGGTGGGCCGGCAGGTGGGCCAGCACCCCGCGCCGGGCGGCGTCGTGGATCAGTTCGTCGTGGGCGTGGGCGTACACCTCGGGGGCCAGCACCTCGGCGTGCAGGCTCATCTGGTACTTCAAGCCCGCCCACCCGGCCTTGCCGCGGCGGCCGCCGTCGACCGGCCGGTCGAGCCGCACCCCGGCGGCCGGCAGCACCTGGTCGCGGGCGGCCGTCAGTTCGGTGAGCGTCCCGGCCGGGGTGGTCAATTCGAGGACGTGCCCGGTCGGCGTCAGGCGGACCGTCAGCGTGTAGCCGGGGCGGGCGACCCGGCGGAGGGCGAGGGCGTCGAACAGTTCCGGGTGCAGCACTCGATCGTAGGCGCGGAACACTAAATCGGCCACGCGGGGGCGGGCGCTCGGCTCGGTCATCGGACGGCCCACTGCCGGGGAACGGATCGCGTCGGATCATACGCTGCAACCCGGTGCCCCACCACCGGACCCGGTCGGCCGACGGGGCGTGAAGAAACGCGCGGGCTGGGACAGTCGTCCCACCCCGCGCGTCCGCGCCGGCCGGTCGTAACCCCTCACGGGTTAGATGCCTTCGCCCTTTTTCTTCGGTTCGGTCGTGCCCGGCGTCGTGGTGCCCGGTGCCGTGGTGCCCGGCGTGGTCGTGCCCGGCGTGGTCGTGCCCGGGGTCACGGTACCCGGGGTCGTCCCCGGCATGGGCATCATCCCGGGCGTCGTCCCCGGCGTCGTCCCCGGCATCATCATGGTGCCAGGCGTGGTCCCCGGCATCGTCGACGGGTAGATAACCGTTCCGCCGATGCAACCACCGGACGGGACGCCGTACCCCGGCATGTAGCCGGTGCAGCCCGCCGACTGGTAGCCGGGCATGCTGCCCTGGCAGCCAGCATAGCCGGAGTAGTAGCTGGACCCATTGCATCCCGAATAGTTGCCGCTGCCGTGGCAGCCCGAAGAGTAGCTGCTGCCGTGGCAGCCCGAAGAGTAGCCACTACAGCCGGTGTACGCCGGGTAGTAAGCCACCCCGCCGCCGCAGCAGCCGTTATCACGCTTCTTGTGGTGGCCGAACAGCCCACCCAGGAAGCCGCCCTTTTTGCCGCCGCCGTTGCAGCCACTGCAGCCGGTGGAGGTCACATAGCTCGACCCGGTGCAGCCAGCGTAGCTGGAGTATCCCGAGCAGCCGGTGTAGGCCGGGGCGGCATAGGTGGAACCGGAGCACCCGGCGTAGGCCGACCCGGTGCAGCCGGCGTAGGCCGGGGCGGCGTAAGCGGCCCCACTACACCCGGCGTAGGCCGACCCAGAACAGCCACCGCCGCCGAACAGCTTGCCGCCGAAGGCGGTCGTGTCTCCGGCTCCGCCCAAAGACATCATCATGACCATCGTGTACATCGAACCAGTTCCTCCCGACCTTAGTGAAAAGGCGTGGCATCCCGAACTCCCCACCCGCAACCCCGTCGCCTCGACCAACGTCCCCACCGGCCCGGCGCACGACTCCGCTCACAACCCGTTAGGCACGCTCGCAGGGCGCGTCCGCCGGGTTTGTTGTCCGCCCACTTCCACCACGGTGATCTGGGCTAGCTGCGAAAGGTGATCCGGGGCCGGCCTGACGATTTGATGCTAGGTCCGGGTCGAAATGGAGTCAATAGGTGACCTAGGTAAGATGAGCGAATTGTCTGGAAGCCACCTGATCCACGGTCGAACTTTCACCGTGTATCGGTCAAGTCGGTTGTGCGTCCGGCCGGTAGGCGACGCACCGGGTGGGCCACCGGCACGGGTGGTGCCGCGGTGCATCACTCGCCGCCGGGCGGTTTCGGTATGCTGGCGGGAGCCGGCCCGGCCGACCGGCCGATACACGATGGCTGCGCTAATTCGCCGGAGGGAAATCGATGTCGTCTCCGCCACCGGCCGGTCCGCCGCGGCCAGTCGAAGTCCTTGACGTGCCGGCCGGGAGCGACGAGGTGTTGCCGCCGGCCCCCGCCCGGGCCGTCCTCCGCGAAGGCTTAATCGGCCTCGTCTGCGTGGCGGTGGCAACAGGGTTGGCCCTCGCCGCCGACTTCGCCCTGGCCGGCGGCCCGGCGTGGCTCGCGACCGTCCGCCTGGTCCTCGTCGGCGTCGGGTCGGTCGTCGCCGGGCACGCCCTGTCGCGGCGGCCGGCGCTGCCGGCGGCGTGGGCCGTCGCGGCGGCGGCCGGCTACCTCGGGGCGGTCGTCGCCGCCCCGGCCCACTGGGATTCCTTGCGGCTCGTCCTCATGGTCGGGGCCGGCGTCGCCACCGCCGGGGCCGTCCTGAGTGCCCTGCCGGGGCGGATTCGCTACCCCGTGGTGGCCCTCGCCGCCCTCGTCCACTTCGGCGGCATCCTGACGGCCGTCACCTGGCCCGACCCGGCCCCGTGGCTGACGAACCAGGTCGGCACGCGGTTCTACCTGCCGTACCTGCAGTTCGCCTACCTGCGGAACGCCTACCACTTCTACTCCCCGGAGCCGGGGCCGGCGAACCTGCTGTTCGCCCTCATCACCTACGACCTCGACGCCCCGGACCCGGCCACCGGGAAGACGACGGTCAGCGGGTGGGAGGTGTTGCCGAACCGCTCGACCCAGACCCGCGACCCGCTCGCCCTGTCGTACTACCGGCGGCTGAGCATCACCGAGTACTCGGCCCGGTACGCCCCGGACACCGGCGCGGGGACCGACGAGCGGAAGGCGATCGACGAGCGGCGGCACGCCGTCGCCCTGGGGAACGTGCCGGGGCAGAAGAAGATTCCGCTGCCGCCGCCGGACTACGAGCTGCCGAACCGCTGGTACCAGCACCCCCAGCCCGACGCCAGCCGGTACGTCCTGCCGTCCTACGCCAAGCACCTGGCGGCCGAGTACGCGGCCCCGGGCCGGCGGGTGACGAACGTCCGGCTGTACCGGGCCGAACACCGGATCGTGTCGACCCAGTTCTTCGTCAAGCTCGACTGCGACCCGTACCACCCGACCCTGTACCGCGTCTACTTCCTCGGCGACTTCACGCCGGCGGGGAAGCTCGTCAACTCGCAAGACCCGATGCTGTACCACCTGCTGCCGGTGACGATGAGGCGGCCGGACCTGCCGTACAACAACTGGACGCCGGACCAGTTCTACGACTCGCTGTCCGACCACGCCGGGCACGTCTTCGTCTGGAGGAGCCTGCGGCCATGAGCACGACGCCCGCCCCCGCCGTCCCCCCGACCCCGCCGGGGCCGCCCCAGAACCACCCCATGCGGCGGTTCCTGAACTTCTGGTTCGCCCCGGCCGACCCGACCATCCTCGGGTTCATCCGCATCGTCGCGGGGTGTCTGGTCCTGTACACCCACGCGGCCTACTCGCCGGACCTGACGAACTTCTTCGGCAAGGACGCCTGGTACGACCTGGCCACCATCGACCGCGAACGCAAGGAGTTGCCGCAGGTCGCCACCCCGCTCGAATGGGACGACCCGCTCCGGCCGTTCCGCGGGGCGCAACTCCCCGAGTACCCGCACCGCCGGCAGGTGGTCGCGGGCTACGTCCGCGGCGTCACCGGGGCCGGCCCGGCCGCGACCGCCGCGGCGGTGGCCTACCTCGACCCCTTCCTGAAGGCCGACGAGCAGACGCTCAAGCAGTTCGCCGCCCCCGGCCAGTTCACCCGCGAGGGGTTGGCGTTCATCGACAACCTGCACCCCGACCCCCGTGACCGGGCCGGCCAGATGACGGTCCTCGTGGACGAGGCCAAGCGGAAGGAGGTGGCCGAGTCCCGCCTCCCCCCCCTGCCGCTGACCGCGACCCCGGCCGTCGTCGTGAACATGACCCCCGCCGACAAGGAGAAAGTGGCCCGGGACGCCGAGGCGTTCTACGCCGCCCTCCCCGCCAAAGACCTCGACCGGAGCTACGTCGTCACGCACTGGGCCGAAATGGACCACCAGCAGCGGCTGGCGTTCGCCGCGTTCCTGAAGCGGGTCGCGGCCGCCCCGCCCGAGGAGCGTGACCGCCAGCTCGACTACCTCGAGTACTGGAACGTCGACCCGGCCATCGTCACCCGGTTCGGCAGCCCGACGTTCTCGATCTGGTATCACGTCACCGACCCCACGGAGATGCGAATCGCCCACGCCGCCATGCTCGGCGTGTTCGCCCTGTTCACCCTCGGCGTCTTCACCCGCGTGACGGCGGTCCTGACCTGGCTGGCCGTCGCGTCGTACCTGCACCGGACGATGCACATCCTGTTCGGCATGGACACGATGATGAACATCGTCCTCATTTACCTGATGGTCGGCGACTGCGGGGCGGCGCTGTCCGTCGATCGTCTGGTCCGCCGTTACCGGGCCGCCCGCCGGTCGATCGACCGGCACGGCACCCTCGACCCGGCCACCCGCGCGTACCTAGCTGGGCCGCCGGCGTCGGTGGCGGCCGGGTTCGCCCTGCGGCTCATCCAGGTCCACTTCTGCTTCATCTACATGGCCAGCGGTATGTCGAAGCTGAAGGGTAACTCGTGGTGGAACACGACCGCGTACTGGGACACCCTGGCCAACCCCGAGTTCACGGCCATCTACTACCGCTGGTACGAGGGGGGGCTGCGGGCGGTGGTGAGCAGCCGGCCGGCGTACGCCGTCATGGCGGCCGTGGGCGTCGGTTTCACGTTCGTCGCCGAACTCGGCATGCCGATCGTGATGTGGACCCGCCTCCGGCCGTTCGCCGTCATGGCCGCGTTGTGCCTGCACACCGGGATCGCCCTGTTCATGGGGCTGGTCGTGTTTAGCCTGTTCATGATGACCCTGCTCCTGGCGTACCTGCCGGGGGTCGCCGTCCGGGCGGTCCTGTTCGGCGGAGAAGCGCCGGCCGAGCGGGTCCGCGTCCGGTTCAGCCCGGCGGCCGCAGCCCAGCGGCGGGGGGCGGCGGTGGTGGCCGCGTTCGACCTGGACGGCCGGGTCGATTTCCTGGCGGCCCCCACGGACGCGGGGTCGCTCACGATCGACGACGGGCGGCCGGCCACCGCCGGGGCCATCGCCGGCCGGGTGCCGACGCTCAAAACCTTGCGATTCCTGCTCGCCATCCCGGCCGTCGGCCGGCTGGTGACCGGGGCGGCGCGGCCGTAAACCGCCGGGCCGGTGGCGACGAGGCCGGCGGGGCGGTAAGCTCGGAGGCGGTCCCGCCCCGCGTCCCGCCGATCGGCCGGCTGGTGACCGGGGCGGCGCGGCCGTAAACCGCCGGGCCGGTGGCGACGAGGCCGGCGGGGCGGTAAGCTCGGAGGCGGTCCCGCCCCGCGTCCCGCCGATTGGGGGTTCCGCCGTGTCCGTCCTGTACCTGACCGAGGCGGACGTGCGCCGCCTGCTGACCGTCCCGGCTGCGATTCCGGCGGTCGAGGCGGCGTTCCGCAAGCTCGCACTGGACGAGGCCGAGAACGTCCCCCGGCAGCGGTGCCAGACCGACCGCGTCATGCTGCATGTGCTGCCGGCGGCGGCCAAGACCCTCGACGCGATCGGCTTCAAGGCGTACACGACGACCGCCCAAACCGCCCGGTTCCACCTGTTCCTGTACGACGGCCGCGGCGGCCACCTGACCGCCATCATCGAAGCGGATTACCTCGGCCAGGTCCGCACCGGGGCCGCGTCCGGCGTCGCCACGCGCCTGCTGGCCCGGCCCGACGCCGACACCCTGGGCGTGTTCGGGACCGGCAAGCAGGCGCGGACACAACTGTTAGCCGTCGCTGCCGTCCGGCCCCTGAAACGGGTCCACGTCCACGGCCGGGACGCGGCCCGCCGTACTGCGTTCGCGGCCGAGATGACGGCCGCCGCCGGAATCGACGTGGTGCCCGTCGACACCCCTGAAGCGGCCTCCCGCGGCATGGCGATCATCTGCACTGCGACGACCAGTCGGGAGCCGGTCCTCCGCGGCGAGTGGGTCGGCCCCGGCACGCATATCAACCTGGACGGGTCGAACTTTCTGGCCAAGGCCGAGGCCGACATCGAACTCTTCCGCCGGGCCGCGGTGGTGACGGTCGACAGCAAGGACCAGGCCCGGACCGAGGCCGGCGACTTCACCGCCGCCCTCAACGAGCATGTGCTGGAATGGTCGCGCATCCACGACCTCGGCCCGACCCTGATCGGCCGCTACCCGGGCCGCGAATCGCCCGAGCAGGTGACGGTGTTCAAATCGTTAGGCTTGGGGATCGAAGACGTGGCCGTCGGAGCGCTGACGGTCGGCCTGGCCCGGGGGCAAGGGGTGGGGCGGGAGTTGGATATGTAGAGTGGTACTCGTGAAGGTATCGCGGGCGGAAGTGGGCGAAAGCCCACCGACGATCGTCGGTGTGGCTCTTGGGCGGCCGCCATCGACCCTATTCGTCCGCCTCGATCGCCGTTACGGCGGTGATAGCGAGCTTGCGGGTGGGGAGGTCACTCGACAGCTTCAAGCGGCGGAGGGCGGGCAGGGCCGACTTGCAGAGTGACCCGTAACCCACCGGGCGAGGTTCCCGACTCCGATTTCCTCAACAACGAGAGGGACTATCGGGCGCTTTTCGCGTTTCACTAGCTGGGCGGCGAGTAGCCTACTTCCGATCGACCTTGACCTTCAAAAGGAAAGTCTTTCTGCCGCCCGCGGGGCGACCGGGCAGGTCGAGGTCGAACTCTCCAACGTCGCTAGGGATCGGCGCGAACATTATCGTTTCCACCCGTCCGCGTCCCCCGCCAATCAGGCCCGGGCCGAACATCTCGCCATGCAACGCCATCTGGTCCGCAGCGGCGTCGAACGCAGCGTTTGATGCCGGGTACCGCCGGGTGCCGTCGGGCAGTGTGATGATCGGGGCCAGCCGACCGAGTGCCCGCCGCCAGCCCGTGTAAAACGTCGGCGGGCAATCTTCCGATGTTTCCACCCTGAGCATCAATAGCAACTTGTCCCCTTCTTCCTTCATGACCGAGGCGCCGGGAGTCACGAACACGCCGTCGATACCAACGGTTTCGTTCGCCCGCCCACGGGTCGGAACAGCCGGGGCCGCCGGTACCTTTTCGGTAGGCTCTGTTTGGGTTCGGGGCGTGACATGGGCAGGCGGGTTCGGTTGTGGCCGATCCGCCCGTTTGATCGTCATCACGGCAACGATGCCGGCAGCCCCTAGCAGAGCAAGCACGGCAACGAAAGCGACCGCGACGAGAGTGATGTTCAACCGCTTGCGGGCGGCGTGTTCCGCATCGACATCACCGGCGTCTTGGGCGTCGTCCGGGGGCAAGGGGTTGGGTCTGGGCTGAGGTGCCCGCCGGGCAAGGCGGGGGGGCCGTTCGTCGTCGCGGATCATAAGGCATCCTGACACGGCATGGGACCGAACCCCTATCTCGTTTGTCGTCCGGGTTCACAGGCAGATCGTGACGAGCAAGTCTTACGGGCGTGTCATCCCCGGACTGGCCCGCCATGCCGCTCGGCTTCCCCGGCCTGTCGAACGTCGGCCCATCGGCCGTTGACATTTGACATAGTCGACACCCTTAACCGCTTTCCGGCCGGGGAACGGCGGTATTAACGATATGGAACTTTGACACGGGTCGGGCCGCTCGGGGGCAACCCGAACAAGCGTGCATAGCCGGGTCGGGACTTCAACCCCGGCCTGGTGTTACGACTTTGCCGGCGATGGAACCCCAGACCCCGCGCGGCAGTCAGTACCCCACCGCCGCCCCGTCCAGCCGACGGTCGGCCGCCCCGGTCCGGGTGCCCGTCGCCGGGTCGATCGTGATGGTGTGGGCGTCCCCCTGGCGGGCGGTCGTGGTGGCGTGGCCCATCCCTTCGAGTCGCGTCCGCAACCCGGGCGTGAACGGCCGGTCTTCGAGTTGGACGCGGTCCGGGAACCAGGCGTGGTGGTGCCGGCCGGCGTCCACCGCGTCGCGGGCATTCATTTTGTAATCGACCACGTTGACGACGACGCACAGGACCGTGTTGATGATCGTCCGGCCGCCGGGGCTGCCGGTGACGAGAACCGGCACGCCGTCCTTGGCGAGGATCGTCGGGCACATGCTGGAGAGCATCCGCTTGCCGCCGGCCACCTGGTTAGCCGGCGTGCCGATCCGGCCGGCCCGGTCGGTGACGCCGGGGCGGGGGTTGAAGTCGGTCATCTCGTTGTTCAGGATGTACCCGGCCCCCCGCACCACCACCCGGCAGCCGTAGCTGTTTTCGAGCGTCGTCGTGGTGGAAACGGCCATGCCTGTTGCGTCGATGACCGAGTAGTGCGTCGTCTCGGGACTCTCCGCCGGCCCGGCCGCCAGGGGAATGTCTCCCGCGATCGAGGCGCTCGGGGTGGCCTTGGCCGGGTCGATCGTCGCGGCCAACTTCGCGGCGTGATCTTTCGTCGTTAGGTGGGCGGGGATTTTGACGAAGTCCGGGTCGCCCAGGTACGCCGCCCGGTCCCGGTACGCCCGCCGCATCGCCTCGGTCATCAGGTGGATGGTTTCGGGCGAGTGGCGGGGGTGCTTCCGCAAATCGAACCGTTCAAGGATGTTGAGCATTGTGATCAGAGTGACGCCGCCGGATGACGGCGGGGCGGCGGCGATCACGTCGTAGCCGCGGTAGGTGCCGACGACGGGCGGGCGCTCTTTGGCCCGGTACGCGGCCAGGTCTTGCTTGGTGATGAGGCCGGCCCCGGCCGTCATCTCCTGGTCGAGCTTGTCGGCCAACTCGCCGGTGTAAAAAGCGTCCGGCTCAGCGGCGATCAACGTCAGCGTCCGGGCCAGGTCGGGTTGTTTGAGTACGTCCCCGGCCTGCCACGCCCCGCCGCCGGGCCGGCCGAACACCCGGCGGAACTCGGTATTGGTGACGGACTTAGATGCCAGCACCCCGTTCAGGCTGTGGGCCAGCCCGGCCGTCACCGGCACCCCGTCGGCGGCCAGCTTGATCGCCGGCGCGACGAGTTCTTTCCACGGCCGCTTGCCGAACTTGGCGTGGGCCAGGGCCATCCCCCGGACGCTCCCCGGCACGCCGGAAGTGCGCGGGCTAGTGAAGTCAATTCGGCCAGCGAACATGGTGGCGGTAGCAGCCAGCGGGGCGGCCTCGCGGTAGTCGAACATCGTCGGTTGGCCGGCCTGGCCGGGGTGGACGAGCATAAATCCGCCGCCGCCGACGTTGCCGGCCTCGGGCCACGCCACGGCCAGGGCGAAGCCGACGGCGACGGCCGCGTCGACGGCCGTCCCGCCGCCCTTGAGTACGTCGACGCCGACCGCGGCGGCCGCAGGCGACACGCAGACGACGACGCCGGCTTTGGCCGTCACGTCGTGCTGAGCGGGGGCCGGGGCGGCCAGGAGGGCGAGCGTTAGGCAGGCGGCGAGGAGGCGGGGCATGGGGATTCCTGGCGGGTCTATTCCTATAGTCGGATTCGCTGCTGAGCGGCCATGCCGGGGCCGTACCGGGTGATTGTGGGTCGGGGATAATCACTCGCGGGGGTGTTCGTCGTCGGCACCGTTCGTCAGGTCGAGTTGCTCACGCTGCACGGCCGCGGCCCCACGTCCCCAGCGCGGGTAACTTCCCGATATGCCTAGTACCCCGAACGGTAGGCCGATCACCACAAACCCCCCGATCGCTCTAATGACGTTGGGAGTGCCTATGCTCGCAACTAAATATGCGGCGAAGGCCAGGAATACCGAGACGCCGATGATCCGCAGGGTGACGGGCCATGACGACGGAGCGAGGCAGGCCACCGCCGTGACGAGAACCACTCCCCCCACGCCCACGACCGGAACACCCCGGCCGGGCAACTCGGACCCGAGGGCCAACCCCGTTGGGAGCGTTGCCAGAATGCTAACACCCCGCCGACAAAGAACGGGCAACTCGGACCCGAGGGCCAACCCCGTTGGGAGTACCACGCAACCCGTCAGCAGCGCGAGCGCGCCGATGACCCACCTCGATCCACGACTCATGAACTTTCTCCGTCGAGTCTCGAAGACAGGCTCGGTGCGGTAAACTTGGGCACGAAGCCTTACGCACACGCCCCCAGGGCCACCGAGTCCTTGACGCCCAGGTGCTCGTAAATCCGCCGGGTCGCGTCCGACTTGTTCAGCGTGTAGAAGTGGATGCCCCGCACCCGGTTCTCGAGCAAGTCGAAGCACTGCTCCGTCGCCCAGTGGGTGCCCACCTTGGCCACCGCCGCGTCGTCGCCGCCGCACCGCTCGATGTCGCGCAGCAGCCGGGCCGGGATGCGCGACCCGGCGCTCAGTTCGGCCATCCGCACCAGCCCGGCCTTCGACGCCACCGGCATGAGGCCGACGACGATCGGGACCGTGATGCCGGCCATGTCGCAGCGGTCGCGGAAGTCGTAGAAGTCGCGGTTGTCGAAGAACAATTGGGTGCAAACGTAGTCGGCCCCGGCGTCGATCTTCCGCTTGAAGTGGTCCATCTCGGCCAGCCGGTTCGGGCAGCCGGGGTGCCCCTCCGGGAAGCCGGCGACGCCGATGCCGAACCCGCGCGGGTCGGGGGTGTTGGTCCGCGACCGGACGAACTGGACCAGTTCGTCGGCGTACCGGAAGGCGTCCTTGGTACGGTCGTGGCCGGCCAGATTCTTGGGTGGGTCGCCGCCGAGGGCGAGGATGTTCTCGACCCCGGATTCGGCGTACCGGTCCAGGATCGCCGTCATCTCATCGAGGGTGTGGCAGACGCACGTCAGGTGCGACACGGCCGTCAGGGCGGTCTCGCGCTGGATGCGGATGATCAGGTCGTGCGTGCGTTCGCGGGTGCCGCCGCCGGCCCCGTAGGTCACCGACACGAACGACGGCTTCAACTCCTGGAGCTGGGCGATGGTGCCGAACAGTTCCTCGGCCGCCGCGTCGGTCTTGGGCGGAAAGAACTCGAAGCTGAACGTCGTCGGGTGCCGCTGGAAGATGTCGCTGATGTGCATGAGGGCTTCTCGGGTCACCGGGCGCGGAGGTCGGGGAGCAGGGGGGGGACGCGGGGCCAAACGCCGGGCGGCGGGACGCTGATCGTCACCCCGGCGGCGGCCGGGGACAGCACCCCGCCGGCGGCCGACTCGACCCGCGGCGGTTGTTCCAGGCGGTCGAGCTGGAACACGGTCGACCGGCCGGCCACCCAGACCACATCGTAAGCCTGACCACCGGCCCGCACCGGCAGGGTGGCGGTCACGGCGTCGCCGGGGCGTACCGACAGTTTACCGGAATGCCCGGCCGGGCGGAAACAGAAGCGCGTCACCGGCCGGTCCCGCACCCCGTCGCCGGCCGGGCGGAAGGCGTAAGTCCGAGCCGTCCCGCCAGGCGGGCTTACGGTGACGGTAAAATCCCCGGCCGGGGTCGCCCTCTGGTCGAGCAGGTCGTCGGGGAGCGCAATCACCACCTCCGGCCAGTCGAGATCGACGGCATCGCGGAGCAAGTACGCCCGCACCTCGGCCACGGGTCCGGGGCGGGGCGGTCCGGCCGGCCGGCGCTCGGCCAGGTCGTCGATGAGGGTGAGCAGCGTGTCCCACTGCTCGAGCGCCGACGTGGCCAGCGGGTCGACGGCCAGCGCCCGCCACGCGGCCGGCGTCTCCGGGCCGTCGCCGAGGCGGACGCGGAGCAGCCGGCGGACGTGCCGGGCGGCGGTGTCGCGGATCGACCGCAGCCGGGCCTCGACGGCCTGCCGGGGCACGTCCGGGTAGGTGTGGGCCAGCCACTCCGGGAAGTGGGTCGCGGCCGGCGTCCCGGCCGGGGCTTTGGCCGGGTACGACAGGCGCAGGCCGGCCAGCGTCCCGGTGGCGAGTTCGGCCGACCCGACCGCCCCGGCCACCGGCTCCGGCAGGTCGAGGACCGGGCCGGGGGTGTTCGGCCCGGTCGTGAGGCCCACCGCGTCGGTGATGTCGCGCAGCCCCTCAAGCCGGGCGCGGGTGTCGGCGAGATCCCGACCGGCGGTCACCACCCGGTCGAACTTGAGCGGGGCGGCGTAGGTCAGCGGGCGGCCGCGCAGCACCGGGACCGTCGGCGACCCCGGCACCGGGTCCGAGGGTTTCACCTTCGGCGCGGCCTCGGCCAGCAGCCGCGTCGCCCGGTTCCGCCAGCCGAAGTCGGGGGGCGTGTCGGTCAGGATCAGGCCGTTCGCCCGGCGGATCAGGTCGCGGGCCACGGCGTGCAGTTCCGCTTCGGCAGCGAGCATCAGCTTGAGATCGATCTGCCACTTGTCGCGTAACTTCACCGCCTCGGTCTCGGTCCACGCCGCGGCGTACCGGGGGGGCGGGGCCAACTCCTTGCCCAGGTCGATGACCAACGTGTCGGCCTCCGCGCGGGTGCGGACCTCGGCCGGGCCGAGGCGGGGCGGGTCGAACTTCTTGCGGTACTCCTTGTATGCCGCGAATTCGGCCAACCGCCCGTCGACGTACTCCCGGGCGTCCGGCGGCAGGGCGTCGAAGTCGCCATCGGCCCGGATGCCGGTCAGTTCGCGGGAGTGGCGGGTGATCTGACGATCCGCCAGACGGACCGACGGCGGCGGTTCGGCGGCCCGGTACTCCCGGACCCGCTCGGCCAGCCGGTCCGCCCCCGCCCACCCGCCCTGCCCGGCCAGCATCCCGCCGACGGCGGCCATGACGGCCAGCAGCAC
>JAABUN010003756.1_pt1 | contig 22534 bp, 21 predicted proteins | sample 5559311 | NCBI WGS metagenome assembly JAABUN01 (sample SAMN10711877, study PRJNA513370) | rock metagenome | isolation source: Antarctica rocks | place: Antarctica: Victoria Land, Siegfried Peak sud
AGCCGGTAAAGTTCGTTCTGCCGATGGCTTGATGCTACACTGTTGGGGAAAACTGGCAGTGGCTTTCTATTTGCTCGTTTTCAACTACTGATTCGCATTTAAATATCTTATGAAATTAAGATTTGTTCCTTCGACTGAGCTATCACCATAAAAAACAATATAGCCTTTTGCCGTCGGCTCATTTCGCAAAGCTATAAAAAATGCGTCAAAGCGAGCCATTAAATCTTCACTGCAAGGTTTTCCAAATTCATCAATTTGAATTGCTTGAGTTTTTTCTTGTCCGAAAGAAGTTTGAGAAACAGCAAACAGACAAATTAAAATGAGTAAGATTTTCTGTGCTTTCATATCTTTTCTCTGTGAATAAAAAAGACGCATTTGTTCAGCGCCTTAACCATTCTCCAAAATTTTCGCCTTCAAACTTTGCGAAATTCGGAAATCCGCATTTTTCAATTTTTCTAATAAATTCTCAATCGAATCTACCAAACCTCTTTCTCTCGCCCGTAAAATTATACCGAGCGTTCCGATGATTTTTAGTCCGAGTTCCTGCGCGATGCGCCGACCTTTTTTCTCGTCAATAATTAAAAGGGAATTGCCGGTTTCTAAAGATAAAGCAATCGAACTCGCTTCGCCTACGTCCAAAATTAGATTCAAAGCATTTTGCTGAATTTTGTTTTGAACTTCTTTAACCTTTATCCATTTGGGCAAATCAATCCCGTATTCTTTTTTGACTTCTTCGGTGATGAAAACTTCGTGGAAAAGTTTTTGCAGCAACGATAATTCTTGAATGTTTTGTAAAACGATAAGGCAGCTTGCATCGGCGATGATTGTTTCGCGGCTCATAGATTTTTCAAATCTTCTTCCAATTCCTTTTCATCATAGCCGAAAATTGAAACATTATATTTGCCCAAAAGTTCTAGAAAAGCGCGTTTTGATAAACCCGCGACTTCAGCCGCTTGTCCCGAAGAAAGTTTGCCGAGTTCAAAAAGTTTTGAGGCGACTATCATTTTTATTTCAAAATCGCTGACATCAACGCTTTTCGGTAATGTTAATTCGACAGTTCCGTTCATATTGAAATTTTCCGCGCCATTCGATTTTTTGTCAATAAATTATTGTTTCAATTCCGCTATTGTAGCACCGTTTCCGCCCTGGTCTGACGGCGCGAAAGCGAAACGCTCGATGTGCGGATGACCTTTTAAAAAGTGATGCACGAAGTTTTTTAACGCGCCCGTGCCGAAGCCGTGAATGATTCGCACGCGCGGAAGGGCGGCTAAATATGCTTCGTCCAAAAAGCGGTCAACTTCGTATTCGGCATCGGCGGTTGTTTTACCGATTAAGTTTAGTTCGGCGTTTGCATCTTCGGTGTCGAGTCTGAGATTTGTATCTTTCGATTGCTTTTGCAGTTTTTCAAGACGGTTTTCTTTTGTGTTTTCTTCCGACACAACCGCTTGCAGATTTGAGATTTTCTCGCGCAGACGCATTCCGCCGACTAAAACTTCGGCAAGTTCTTTGTCCATTCGCTCGACGACGCCGACGTTTCCGAAACTCGTTCGGACTTTTGTGCCAATTTCAATTTTCAAGTCCTGAGTCCTGAGTCCTGAGTCCTGAGTCTTGTTTTTGTCTGGACTTTGGACTTTGGACTTTGGACTTTGGACTTGCGAAAGCACTGCGCGGTTGAGTTCGGCTTTTCTTGCTAATCTTTCTTTGTCGAGTTTGGCTTTTAAGGCTTTGTCTTCGATTGTCTGGACAAATGCTTTTGATTGGCGTTCAAAGCCTTCGACGGTTTCGGCTAATTCTTTTTCAAATTGTTTTTGCCGTTCGCGTTCACGCTTCTTCGCATCAATTTCCAACATCGCGTATTTGTTGGCGACGACTTCACGTTCTTCTTCGAGCGCGATTCTTAAATCTGTCGCAAGTTTGGTTTCCTGTTGTAATTTATGTAAATAGTTCTCGGCTTCCTGCGCGGAAACATCTAAGTTTTCACGCGCCTTTCCGATGACTTCATCACGAATTCCAAATCGTCGGGCAATCTCGATTCCAGAAGACGCGCCCGCGAGTCCAACCAATAAACGGTAAGTTGGCTGTAAAGTTTTTTCATTGAATTCAACCGAAGCATTTATGACGTTTTCGTCGTTTGCCGCATAAATTTTCAAACCGCGATAATGCGTTGAAGCGATTAGCTGTGAACCGCAGACGCGCCGGAAATAATCGACAATCGCCACGCCCAACGCCGAGCCTTCTTCCGGGTCTGTTCCTGTTCCGACTTCATCGAGCAAAACCAGAGACGGCGCGTGGCAATCGCCCATCATTCCCGCGATATTTGAGATGTGCGAAGAAAACGTCGAAAGATTTGCCGACAAACTTTGATGGTCGCCGATGTCGGCTAAAACGGATTGGTAAAAGGGAATTTGCGCTTCGGACGCGGGAACGGGCAAACCTGAAATCGCCATCAAACTCAATAATCCGGCGGTTTTCAGCACGACGGTTTTGCCGCCCGCGTTTGCGCCGGAAATTATCATTACCGGATTTTGTTTGGTCAGTTTGAATGTCACCGGCACGATTTGGTTTTCGCTTCCGCGCAAATTTTCTTCGAGCAAAGGATGTCGCGCATCTTTCAAATCGAGCGTTTCGTCGTCCGAAATCGTCGGCACAATCGCTTTAAATTTTCTCGCAAATTCAGCTTTCGCTTTGACGAAATCAAGTTCTGCAACGGCTTCGACGGCTGATTCGATGGCGGGAAGCTGTTCGCGCAAATCTTCGGTCAGCGCGAATAAAATTCTGGCGACTTCGCGTTCTTCCTTGCCTTTTAAGTTTTGCAGTTCGTTGTTTGCCTCGATTGCTTCGAGCGGTTCGACGAAAACGGTTGCGCCCGAAGACGAAAAACCGTGTGCCACGCCCGAGACTTTGCCGCGAAAGTCGGCTTTGACCGGAACGACGAAACGCTCGTTGCGCATCGTCACGATTTCGTCTTGAATCGCGCCAGAAGTGTTTCGCATCAGACTTTCCAGCGATTTTGTGATGCGCGAGCGTTGATTGTTGATTTCGCGGCGAATTTGCGCGAGTTCGGGCGAAGCCGCATCGTCAATCTCGCCGGACGGCAGCAGTTTTTTGTTGATTCTGCCCAAAACATCGAAAAGCGTTTTCGGTATATTTTCAACCGTCTGCCAGAGCGTCGGCGCAAAATCTTTTTCGGGCGAGATTACCGAACGCGCAAACAACGCCTGGTTGCACAGCCTGGTGATTTCCAGCAGCGTCGTCGGGTAGAGCGTGGCATTTTTGATTTTCAAAACGGCAATAGCATCGGTCGGGTCGGCAAGTTCGGAAAACCGCCACGAAACCTGCCGCTCGCTCAATTCAAAAGTTTCGGCGACGGCTCGCAAATCTCGTTCGAGTTCCAAACGGCTCGTCAAAGGCTGCAAATTTTCCAGCCTTGATTTGCCCATCGGCGTTTGCGCGTGCCGAGCGACGAGCGCGAGCAGTTTTCCGTATTCTAAAGTTGTTAAGGACTGCATATTTCTGACAAAGTTAAAGTTTGCTCTATGTAATTAAGAAATGATTTTGTTCAAAATATGTTACTTGTCTTATTTCATTTAATAAAAAATACGCAAAGGAAGATTTGCAGGCGGTTGCCTTACTCCTTTTGGAAGTTTCGGCAGTCCGTTTTTAGCGAAGGAGCGTAGTCTATTAATTTCATTTTCAGCATAACCACTATGTTTTATAAGCATTGTTCTAGCACAAGTAGTTGTTACAAATAGTGGCAAATGCATATTAAATTTGTCTGCCTCCGCAATCACCTCATTTTTTTGCTTTCCGATTAATATATGTTCAAAAGATTTGTATAATGATTGGTTTTTATGAGCATAGACAAGAAAAATTTCACCTTCTTTGAAAGGCACTGTATATTCTCTCCTGTAATCATCAAAAGTCGGCGTATAAACCTCAATAGTTTTACTTGGAATTCCTTTAAACATTTCGCTGACTTCAATCGTGGCATTTAGAACATTGTATAAAGATTTCTCCCAATACCAATCTGATTTATCCAAAAGCCTTCCTGATTTGTATTGAACTAAATCTGCTGATGCTTTCTGTAAAGTAGTAACGGTATTAATTTTACCAATAAATACGTCATCTGCTTCTGCATATGCCATTTCCATGTAAGGGATAGAACAAGCAATGGCTGATTTTGAACTACAGAGCAAGATTATAAATGTGTAAATAATGACAAAAATTTTTCTTACCATCTTTAGTCTCCCTAAATTGTTCACGCCACGACTTCAACGCCTTTCCAAAACGCGACGTGATTTTCGATTTCCTTCGCCGCATCTTTCGCCTGCGGATAAAACCACGCCGCGTCTTTATTGGTTGCACCGCCAGCGACAATATCGTAATAACTCGCCGTGCCTTTCCAGGGGCAAATCGTGTGCGTCTCAGACGGGCGGAAAAATTCTCTGTTTATCGCATCTGCGGGAAAATAATGATTTCCTTCGATGACGATTGTTGCGTCACTTTCGGCTAATGTTTGACTGTTCCAAATTGCTTTCATAATTTTTCTCCTTTAATTTGTTGCCAAAAATCTTTCGCGGATTTCCGGCGTCGGCAGCATACACGCGTCCGTTTTGCCGAACATTTTGTAGCGATATTTGGCGAAAAGTTTGTAGAAAACGTCGCGGAAAACGCTCGGCACGACGATAAAGCCGTAGAACCAAGACCAATAACCGCCGAGTTTTCTGGCGATTCGCAAAGCGGCGGTCGTGCGCGTATAAGCCTTGCCGTCTTCGATTAAAACGACCGAATCGGTGACGGTTTTATCGATGCCGTTTTCGTCCAGTAATTTTTGTCCGACTTCAGATTGCAAAGGCGCGAATTTGAAGTAACCTTCTTTGTCGCGCTCGATAATAAAGTTGACCGAACCGTTGCAGAAATTGCAAACTCCGTCGAAAAGAATAATTGCGCTCATATCTTTTATGGTAAATGATAATCGGCAAATGGCAAATGAAATTTCGGTTTGCATCTGAAACCTTTTGTTTTATACTGCGTAAAAGTAAATCGCAGTTCAATCTTTTTTACACCTTCTTAAATATGAAAAATACAATTTTGCGCCTATCTGCCGCAATTTTTGCGCTTGTCGTTCTTGCTTCGTTTGCCGACGCGCAAACGCGCCTCGAAACTTTTGCTATTACCAACGCTCAAATCGCCACGGTTTCGGGTCCGAATCTGTCGCGCGGCACAATCGTCATTCGCAACGGCTTGATTGAAGCAGTCGGCGAAAATGCGAAAGTTCCGGCTGATGCGCGAATTATCGACGGCGCGGGTTTGATTGTTTATCCCGGATTTTTCGACGCTTATACGAGTCTCGGACTTACCGCTGCGCCGAGCGCCGCGCCGCCGCAGCGCGGGCAAGGTCAGCAGATACAAATCGCGCAAGCCGCGCAACCGGCGTCGAACTCGAATTATCCGAGCGGTTTGCAGCCGGAAGGCAACGCCGTCGAACAATTAAAAGCCGGAGAAGCGCAGTTTGAAACGAATCGCAATGCCGGTTTTACGACGGTTTTGACCGTTCCGCGCGAGGGGATTTTCAACGGGCAATCGGCGATTATAGATTTGGCGGGCGATTCGGTTTCGGAAATGGTCGTTCGCGCTCCGTTTGCCGAACACGTAACATTTACGACGCTTCGCACCGGCGGTTTTCCGACATCATTGATGGGAACTTTTGCCGCGCTCCGGCAAATGTTTCTCGACGCGCAGCGGCTTCAGGAAACGCGCAAAATATACGACAAAAATCCGCGCGGCATCAATCGTCCCGCCGCTGATGCTTCGCTGGCGGCGGTCATTCAGATTTTGAACGGCGAAATGCCGATTGTCTTCAACGCCAATTCGGAAAACGAAATCGTTCGCGCCTTGAATTTTGCCAAAGAATTTAATCTGAAAGCGATTATGGCGGGCGGGCAGGAAGCTTGGAAAGTCGCCGACCGGTTAAAGGCGCAGAATGTTCCGGTTTTGCTTTCGCTCAATTACCCGAAACGCACCGCCGCCGCTTCGCTGGAAGCCGACGCGGAAAGTCTGGAAATCCTGCGGCTTCGCGTCGAAACGCCGAAAGCCGCGGGACGACTCGCGCAGGCGGGCGTCAAATTCGCGTTTCAATCCGGCGGAATGACGAACATCAATGATTTTCTGACGAACGCCAATAAATCAATCGAAAACGGTTTGACCAAAGACGCGGCTATCAGGGCGATGACTTTGAGCGCGGCAGAAATTCTGGGCGTCGACAACCGGCTCGGCTCGATTGAAACCGGCAAAATCGCCAATTTAGTCGTTTCGCGCGGCGATATTTTAAGCAAAGATAAAACAATCACGCACGTTTTCGTCGACGGCAAACTTTTCGAGCAGAAGGAAAAACCGAAAACGCCGCCCGCCGGAGACAAGACACGACCGACAACCGCCGGAACCCAAACGCCCGTCACCGCCGCGCAGCCTTCAGCGCTGGCGCAGGTCGGCGGCAACTACGCAATCACCATCGAAATTCCGGGACAGCCGGCGCAGGGAACTTTGAGTTTGACGCAGCAGGAAGCGATTTTAACCGGAAGTTTGCAGACGCCGTTCGGAAATGTGCCGATAAAAGACGGAAAAGTAACGGCTGACGGATTCAGCTTTACGGCGACCGTCGAATTCAGCGGCTCGACCATCGAATTGGCGGTCAGCGGACGAGTTACCGGCAATCAAATCAGCGGCACGATGACCGCGCCGCAAGGCACGATTCCGTTTAGCGGCACGAAGACTCCGTAGAATTTGCGGCGTAACTTGATAGATTTAAAAACACTTTCGACCAGACAGGAACTTTAGGAAATTAAAATATGAGAAAAATAACGGCTTTCTTACTGCTGAACTTATTTTTACTGACGACTTCAAACGTCGCGGTTTTGGCGCAGACGAAAAAGCAAAACAACGCGGCGAAAAAACAGACGGACGTTTTGATTCGCAACGCGACGGTTTTGACCGCCATCAACGGCACGCTCGAAAATACCGATATTCTCGTTCAAAACGGGAAGATTGCGAAAATCGGCAAGAATTTAAAGGCTTCTTCAAACGCTAATGTAATTGACGCGAGCGGGAAATTTATTACGCCCGGAATCGTCGATTGTCACTCGCATTCGATGATGGATGGCGGCGTCAACGAAACTTCTTACGTCGTTACTTCGATGGTCACGACGCGCGATATTCTCGACCCGAAAGACGTGGCGATTTACCGCGCGCTGGCGGGCGGCGTGACAGCAGCGAATCTGCTGCACGGCTCGGCAAACGTGATTGGCGGATTAAATACGGTCGTGAAATTCAAATGGGGTCATCCAGTTGAAGATTTTCCGATTCCCGATGCGCCGCCCGGTATAAAATTCGCGCTCGGCGAAAATCCGAAGCGTGTCGGCGCGAGCAATATACCTGGACGCCCCGTGCGCTATCCGCAAACCAGAATGGGCGAAATGGAAGTTATTCGCGATTCGTTTCTGCGGGCGCGTGATTACAAAAAATCCTGGGACGATTACCGCGCGCGCGTTGCCAAAAACGACAAAACCGCCGTTCCGCCGCGCCGCAATCTGGAACTCGAACCGCTCGTCGAAGTCCTCGAAGGCAAACGTCTCGTTCATTGTCACGGTTATCGCTCGGACGAACATTTGAATTTAATGCTGATTGCCGACGAATTCGGCTTTAAGATTGCGACTCTTCAGCACGCGCTCGAAGCCTATAAAATCGCGCCCGAAATCGCACGGCGCGGAACGGCGGCTTCGATTTTCGCCGACAGTTGGGGCTACAAGCTCGAAGCCTTCGATTCGATTCCGTATAACGGGTATTTATTGTGGAAAGCGGGCGTCAATGTTTCGATAAATTCCGATTCCAACGAAAGAATGCGCCGGTTGAATTTAGACGCGGCGAAAATGGAAAAATACGGCGGCGTGCCGGAAGAAGAAGCGTTGAAGATGATTACGCTCAATCCGGCGAAACAACTCGGCATCGACAAACGCACCGGCTCGATTGAAGTCGGCAAAGACGCCGACATCGTAGTCTGGAACGTGCATCCGTTCAGCGTCTATTCGCACGCCGAAATGACAATGGTTGAAGGCGAAGTTCTTTTTGACCGCAGCAAAGATATACTAAACCGCGACAACCTGGCGAAAGAACGCGAAGCGCTCGAAAAAATGGACATTAACCGCGCTCCCGGAAGCGGCGCGACCGCGCCGAAAATACCGAGCGAAAAACGCCAGGCGCACCTCGACGACGCGGACGGAGGAAACGACTAATAATGGAAAATGGAAAATGGAAAATGGAAAATATAAAAAATCTGTTTATTGAAAAGTCGAAATATATTCTTCGCATCGGCTTTTTTCTGCTTGCTGCAAATTGTTTGTTATTCACTGCTTACGCACAGAATGATGGCTCGGAGCAAAATGTAACGGGCAAAGCAGGAACTTTTGCAATTACCAACGCGCGAATCGTCACTGTTTCGGGCGCGACCATCGAAAACGGAACGGTTGTCATTCAAAACGGTAAGATTGCCGCCGTCGGCGCGAATGTTTCCGTTCCGGCGGGCGCGGAAACCGTTGACGGCAAAGGTTTAAGCGTTTATCCGGGAATGATTGACGCGGGAACGAATCTCGGATTGACGGAAATATCTCTGAGCGTTCCCGGCTCGGTCGACGTTGCCGAAACCGGCGAGATGAACGCCAATGCTAAAGCGATTCTCGGAATCAATCCGCACAGCACGCACATCAACGTCACGCGCGTCAACGGTATTACGACGGTTTTGTCGCTGCCGGTCGGCGGCATTATTTCCGGTCAGGCGGCAGTCATCAACTTAAACGGCTCGACGCAGGCTGAAATGACGGTTGTGCCGACTTTCGGTTTGGTGATAAATTTTCCGCGCATCAGCACTTTCGGCGGCTTTAATCCGTTTGTCGGAGCGCAGACGGTCGATTTTAGCGAAGCCCTCAAACAGCGCGACAAACGGACGGACGATTTGCGCAAACTTTTTCGAGACGCGGAAAATTACGCTAAAGTCCAGGACGCGTATGCCAGAGATAAATCGCTTCCGTATCCGGCAATAGACTTGAAAATGGACGCGATGACGGCGTATGTGCGCGGCGAAAAACCGATAATTTTCACGGCGGAACGCGAGCGTGATATTCGCAACGTAATTAGTTTCGCCAAGGAAATGAAAATCAAAGCCATTATTCTCGGCGGGCAGGAAGCTTGGAAAGCGGCTGATGAATTAAAGCAAAACAATATCTCCGTCATTTATACGAATATCTACAGTCTTCCGGTGCGCGACGACGACGCTTACGATTATCTGTTTGAAGCGCCTGCCAAAATGCAGCAGGCGGGCGTAAAATTTGCCGTCTCGAGCGGAAACAACGGACCGGAAATCCGCGATTTGCCGTATCACGCGGGACTCGCGGCGGCTTACGGCTTGCCGAAAGACGAAGCGTTAAAAGCGGTGACTCTTTACCCCGCGCAGATTTTAGGCGTTAGTGACCGGCTCGGATCGATTGAAACCGGCAAAATCGCTAACATTGTCGTTGCCGACGGCGATATTTTAGAGCCGCGCACAAACATCAAATATCTTTTTATCGGCGGCAAAATGCTTCCTTTGACCAGTCGGCACACGGAACTTTTTGAGCAATTCAAAAATAGAAAATAGTTGAATGTAAATCAAAAAGCACTTCAAAATTTTGAGGTGCTTTTTTAATTCGCGCTTTTCGCAGAACTTTTCGGTTTCCTTCGATAGGCAGTAAAAATGTTAATAGGTTTTCATTGACAAAAACTCGAAAACTCCTCTAAGCTAATCACTACCCTCGTATTATGAAAGATTTCTATGGTTTAATAATCCTGCACAAATCGTGAAAACCATTGCAATCAAGTAGTTTAAGAATTATTGGAAAAGATTGATGCCGTTAAAAAAAACTTTTGACAGAAGGAAAATTTTGCTTGTCGAAGACGATGATTCGATGCGCCGTTTTCTGGAGATTGTTTTGCAGCGAGCCGGTTATGCTGTGGTTTTGGCTGTGGACGGTTTAGCGGCGATGGAAGTGGCTTTTAATAACAGCATTGAAGCAGTCGTTTCAGATGCCGTGATGCCGAATCTAACGGGACACGATTTGTGTCGCATCCTGCGCCAAAATCCGCAAATGAAAAATGTTCCGCTCGTTATCTTGAGCGGACTCGAACAGGAAGCTTCGAATTTTCCCGGAGATTCCTGCGCCGATGCTTATTTACTTAAAGGCAGTAATATCAGTGAAGAACTGGTCGGTAAACTTTCCGAACTTTTCAATAAAAATTCCGCTTCGCAATAATGTTGCGGCAAATAAAACGCCCTGTTTCGCCGAAAATAAAAATTCCCGCGTAATCGAAAACCAAATCATTTAAATCAAAAGTTCTGCCGCTGATGAAAATCTGCGAAAACTCTTCCGTCGTTACGATTGCCAAAACAATTAAACTGCCGAGCAGATAATTTAACTTCCAAAATTGAGAGTTTTTCGCGCCGAACGCCAAATTGACCAGCAACGAACACATTCCCATCAAACAGAAATGCCCGATTTTGTCGCCGAATGGTATATTTCCGACGAAATCGAGCAGGAATTGCGTACTGCGAAAATCGGCTAAAAGAATAATGCCCGCGAGAATAAAAACGTATATCGAGGCGATGATTTTTATTCCCGCAGGCATTACTTTAGTGAAAAGTAGAAAATGAAAAACTATACTCGTTTACACTTTTCACTTTTCGTTTTAACTAGTTTGTCGCTTTCGCTGCACCGCCTCCCAAAATCGAATCGAGTGTTGTGTATTCGAGATTTTGCGAAGCTGCAACCGCATCGTAAGTCAATTTCCCGGCGTATGTATTGACGCCTTCCTTTAATCCGGCGTCTTCACTGATAGCGCGTTCAAAACCTTTATTCGCCAAATCCAGAGCATACGGCAAAGTCGCGTTCGTCAGCGCAAAGGTCGAAGTGCGCGGAACCGCGCCCGGCATATTTGCGACGCAATAATGCAAAACGCCTTCTTCGTAATAAGTCGGATTTGAATGCGTCGTCGCGTGCGTCGTTTCAAAACAGCCGCCCTGGTCAACCGCCACATCGACAAGAACCGCGCCTTTCGGAATGACTTTGAGCATTTCGCGCGTGACGAGTTTCGGAGCCGCCGCGCCCGGAATCAGCACGCCGCCGATAACAAGGTCAGCGTGCGAAATCGCTTCTTCAATTGCGTAGCGACTCGATGCAAGAGTTTGAACTTTCGATAAAAAGATGTCGTCGAGCTCGCGCAGACGGTCGAGATTTTTATCGATAATCGTGACGTGCGCGCCCAAACCGACCGCCATTTTCGCCGCTTCGGTGCCAACCACGCCGCCGCCGATAATAACGACGCTCGCCGCCGGAACGCCCGGAACGCCGCCCAATAAAATGCCGCGTCCGCCATTCATTTTTTCTAAATATGTCGCGCCGACCTGCACTGCCATTCTGCCCGCGACTTCCGACATCGGCGTCAAAAGCGGCAAGCGTCCGCGTTTGTCCGTAATCGTCTCATATGCGACGCCGGTCACTTTTCTCTCCAGCAATTGTTTGGTCAATTCAAACTCCGGCGCGAGATGCAGATACGTGAAAAGCAATTGGTTTTCACGCATTCGCGGATACTCCGGCGCGACCGGCTCTTTGACCTTGACAATCATATCGCCCGTCTGCCAAACCTCGTCGGCAGATTCGAGCATCTTTGCGCCCGCATTGACGTATTGCTCGTCGGGAAAACCCGAACCTTCGCCCGCCGTTTTCTGTACAAAAAGCTCGTGTCCGGCATCGCTTAACGCCTGCACGCCCGCCGGGGTTAACCCGACGCGGTATTCGTTATCTTTGATTTCTTTTGGTAATCCGATTTTCATTGTTTTCTCCAAATATATAATTTCTAAATACTATATTTCTACTAAATCAATCTGCGCTCTTTGCAGTTTGCCCGAATAATCGATATACAGCGATTTCCATTCGGTGAAAATGTCTAAAACCTGCGTTCCGGCTTCGCGGTGTCCGTTGCCCGTGCCTTTTGTGCCGCCGAACGGCAAATGAACTTCCGCGCCGATAGTCGCCGAATTAACATAGCAAATTCCAGTGTAAAGTTCCTGCATCGCGTAAAAAGATTGATTTACGTCCTGCGTATAAATTGCAGACGACAAGCCGTATTTGACATTGTTGACGATTTCGATTGCTTCGTCCAAAGTATCAAACGGAATCACGCTCGTGACAGGTCCGAAGATTTCTTCCTGTCCGATTCTGTGATTCGGCGCAACGTCCGTAAAAACCGTCGGTTCGATAAAATAACCTTTTGCAAAATCGCCTTTCGTCAAACGATTTCCGCCGCAGGCGAGCGTTGCTTTATCTTCTTTTTGACCGATTTCGATGTAGCCGAGAATTTTTTCCATTGCGGCTTGATTAATAACCGGACCGACTTCGGTTTTCGCGTCCAAGCCGTTGCCGACTTTTAGTTGTTTGACGCGCTCGACTAATTTTTCGGTGAATTTTTTATAAACTTTTTTATGAACGACGAGGCGCGACGAAGCCGTGCATCTTTGTCCGCTCGTGCCGAAAGCGCCCCACAAGGAGCCTTCGACGGCATTATCGATGTCGGCGTCGTCCATTACGATAATCGCGTTTTTGCCGCCCATTTCGAGCGAAACGATTTTATTGTCGCGGGCGCATTGTTCGGCGATGATTCTGCCCGTGTCGGTCGAACCGGTAAAGGAAATTAGGCGAACGTCTTGATGATTAACGAGCGGCACGCCGACATCCGCGCCGTGACCGTTAACTAGGTTGACGACGCCTTTCGGAATTCCGGCTTCTTCGCAGGATTTTATTAAATTCACGGTCGAAAGCGGAACGTCCTCGCCCGACTTGATAACGACGGTGTTTCCGCAAACCAAAGCCGGAATCAATTTCCACGACGGAATCGCCATCGGGAAATTAAACGGCGTAATCAAACCGCAGATGCCGACCGGCTGGCGCACGCACATCGCAAATTTGTTCGGCATCTCCGCCGGCGTCGTAAAACCGTGCAGCCGCCGACCTTCGCCCGCCGTGTAATACGTGCAGTCAATCGCTTCCTGAACGTCGCCGCCCGCTTCCTTTAAAACCTTGCCCATCTCGCGTGTCATCTGGCGCGTGAATTCGTCTTTGTTGGCGCGCAAAATCTCGCCCAGCCGAAACAGAATTTCGGCGCGTTTCGGCGCGGGCGTCCGGCGCCATTTCGCCGCCGCATTTTTCGCCGCGTCAACCGCCCGGACAACGTCTTCTGCGCCGGATTTCGGAAAACGTCCGACCACATCGGAAGTATCAGCCGGATTTATATTCTCGAAATACTCGCCCGACGCCGATTTGACCCACTCGCCGCCGATGTAGTTATGATAAGCGGCGGTTTTATTTTTAGTTGATTTTTTTGTTTCTGTCGCTTCTGCCATAAATAAAAATTTGAGGTTCAAATGTTAAGATTCACTCCGAACTTTGAACTTTGAACTAATTTACTGAACCGTAAACTGAACGATGCGATGCTTCAGCGTGCGCGTTTGAACATCGTAACTTTGAACTTCCAAAACAACGGCGTCTCCGGTTTTTAATTTGCTCGCCGTTTCATTAAAACTTTTCAAATCCGTTACCGAATTGCGATTGATGCGTTTAATTAAATCGCCTTCGTTGAGCGCGTCCGAGCCGTTCGAGTTTTTTACGTCGGCAATAAAACTTGCCGGATTGATGTTTTTGACGACGACGCCTTTTTCGTTTCCGAGCTTGAAAGCCGTCGCCAGTTGCGGCGTCAATTCGCTCAAAGTCAACCCGAATGATTCAAACGGTTTTTTCTGTTCGCCGAGCGGTAATTTCTTCGGCAAATCGTCGCCGAGGGCGGCGACTTCTTTTGACGGGCGCTCGTTAAGCGTGATAATCGTCGTCCGGCGTTCTAATTTATTGCCCGTTTCGCGCAAAAAAGAGACGTTTATCGCTTGCGCGGGCGTGGTCGATGAAACTTTGGCTATCAAATCCTGCGCGTTTGCCACAGGCTGCCCGTTAAATTCTAAAATTACGTCGCCCGTCTGCAATCCGGCTTTGCCCGCCGCGCTTTGCTTGTCGCTCAATTCCGTGATAATCGCGCCTTTCGCTTCGGGAAGATTATAAATTTTGGCAAATTCCGCTTTGACCGAATCCAGACTGACGCCTAAATATCCGCGCCGAACTCGTCCGTTCTGGACGATTTGCCGATAGACGTTCGCCGCGTCGTTGGCGGGCAGAGCAAACCCGATTCCGTTATAGTCGCCGGTCGAAGTGGCGATTTGCGAATTGATGCCGATTACTTCGCCGTCCATATTGACCAGCGGTCCCCCGGAATTTCCGCGATTGATTGCCGCGTCGGTCTGGATAAACTTTTGAAACGGCGTGGCGTAAGGAGTTTCACGTTTGACTTGCGAGACAATGCCCGCCGTTACTGTTTGCGCCAATCCGAACGGCGAGCCGATTGCCAAAACCCAATCGCCGATTTGCGCGCCGTCCGAGTTGGCGAGCTTGACGAACGGCAATTCGCGCCCGGCTTCGATTTTCAAAACCGCGACATCTGTTTCTCTATCGACGCCGACGACTTTCCCCGAAAACTCTTCGCCCGATTGCAATCGCACGGTTATTCTCGAAGCATCTTCGACGACGTGGTAATTCGTCAGAACATAGCCCGATTTGTCGACGATAAAACCGCTTCCGACCGCGTAACTCGGACGGCGCGGCAGCAATCGGCGATAAAATTCGCTGATGTCGTCGGAATTTTCCGCCGGTTTTTCGCCCTTGAGCGTAATTTCCGGCATTTTTCCTTTTGTGTCAATATTGACGACGGCAGGCTCAACCCTTTTAGCAACTTCGGCAAACGAAGCGGAAAGTTTTTCGGGCGTCGCGGATAAATCCCTGATTTTTTCGGTGTTGTTTCCGGTTTGAGCAAATGAAAAATTGGTGTTGAGCGCGAAAACAGAACACGCCAAAAGCCCGCTTAGAGATGCCAAACGAACTTTCCGCGACAAAAAACCTGCTGACTCTTTTCGACAAATTGACATAAATGCTTCTCCTTAAAAAACAAGATTTCGGCAAATGATACTCGATACCAAATTATAGCAAAAGAAAGTTACGAATTACGAATTAAAAATTGCAGCGCTAAGAATTCTGACTTATTCGTTAGTTTTTCAATTCGCCATCGAAAGCAAAACTTTCATCACGCCTTTTTGTCCGGCAAATTTCAAGGCTTTGATGCCGTCACTCAAGGAAAGTTTTTCGCTGATTAAGTTTTCGACCCTAATTTGCCGGTTTCTTAAAAGTTCCAATGCCGGCGCGAAACGACCGCAGCGCGAGCCGACGATTGTGATTTCATCGACTACGACGCGCCACGCCTGCCATTTCGCTGCGCCGTGAAACGTCGATTTCAAAACTAATTTGCCGCGCGGTTTCAACAAATTTAAAGCCAGTTCAAAACCCGATTCTGAGCCGCTCGCCTCGATTATCACGTCGAATTTTTTCGACAGCTTTTTCGCCGTCTCCAATAAAATTCCTTCGATGTTACGATTTTCTATTAAAGAAAGTTTTTCTTTATGTTTACCGACTAAAGAAACATTTCGGCTTTTGAGCGCGAGTGCTTGAGCGCAGAGATTTCCGAGCTTGCCGTCGCCGATGATCGCCACGCGCGTTTCGGGGAAAATCTCGACTTGTTCCGTGATACCGAACGCCGCCGCTAAAGGTTCGACGAAAACAGCTTGTTCGTTTGAAATTTCAATCGGAACTTCCAACAGATTTAGGCTCGGCAATGTCAAAAACTCGGCGTGCGCGCCGTCGCGTCCGACAATTCCCAGAACCGTCCGCTGCGGGCAATGCCGCGAATCGCCTTTTTTACACCATTCACAAGCGCCGCAGCCCGCGTTTATCTCACCGACAACTCTTTTGCTGATTAAATGCGGCGCGTCATTTGCCGCTTCGACCACGCCGACGAATTCGTGTCCGATGGTGCCTTGAAATCCGGCGTAACCTTTGACGATTTCCAAATCGGTGTTGCAGATTCCCGATGCCAAAACGCGGACGAGTGCTTCGCTTTTGAAGTTCGGCACGTCAATTTCGGCTAAAGTTAATTTGTTGTTCTCGAATCTGAGAGCTTTCATGCCGTCAGTTAGTAATCGGTCAAATCTATGCTGCGGAGTAATTTTTATTTCTCGATGTAGTAAACTTTCAAATCTCTTTCGCCGGTAATCAGCCAGCGTCCACTGATTTTAGCGAGCGTCAACTGCTGCTGAACTTTGCCCGCCGAGCGTTTGTTTTCGCCTTCAAACGTCCATTCCTTATCGAAAACGGCGGTCGCCTTGTCGCCCGCCGCGTCGGGCGTGATTCTCATATTTGAGATGTTGAAATTTACAGTATCAAACCGGTCGAAAGCTCGCTGCTTATCGGTGCGCACCGCCGCCCGGTTGACCCGACCGGCGCGATAATAATCGACCGAATCGGCATACTGCTCCAGATTTCCGTTAATATCGAGATTTTCCGAAGAGTTTTTCCAGTCGTCAATCGCATTTTTGACATCCTCGGTAACTGCTTTTGCCGCCTCGGGTTGAATTGTCGCTTTCGGAATTGGCGTCGCGGTCGGCACGGCATTCGCTCTGCTCAGATTCGCGTTTGAGATTTGAATGTTCGGCGTATTTGAAACTGTAGCGCGGTTAACCGGCGCGGTGTTGACGGCGGTTATTTCGGTTCGCCGACTTTTTAGCAGAAACCACGCGCCCGCGCCGATAATGCCGAAAATGGCAAGCATTCCTAAAATTGTCGCTAAAATGGTTTTTGTGGTATTCGATTCTTTCCTTGCAATCGGCGGCTCGACTATAATCCTCCGTTCTTCGATTTGAGGCGGCGCGGCGCGTTCCTGATTTTCCGGCGGCGTCTCCGGCGGCGTTTCCGGCGCATTTATCCGCACGACTTGTTGCGGCGGTTTTCGGACAACGACCGTCTCAAATTCATCAAAATCGGTGGTCGGCATTGCCGCGCTCGTGTCGGAGACGTCCGACAGCGGCGTTCCGTCTTTCAGACAAAACCGGAGTGTGTTGTCGGTATAAGTCGTTTGGCAGTTTGGACAATGTTTCATAGTTTTCCCCTAAATCAAATTATCTTCCGATGATAAACGCAAATTGACTCACTAGTAAATACCCCGCAGAAAGAACGGATAAATCGGACGAGTCGGCATTTGTCTTTAAAACTGCTGCGGAATCACCGCGAAATTAAATCCGCCGCGAATTTCCCGGACAGTAAAACCAGCGGAATGCCGCCGCCCGGATGCGTCGCGCCGCCGACGAAAAAGAGATTTTCGATGTCGCGCGCTTTGTTCGGCGGGCGCACGAACGCCGAGAAAATTCCGTTTGACGAAACGCCGTAAATCGAGCCGCGATTGGCGTTATATTTTTTCTCGAAATCTGCGGGCGTGATAATTTGTTCAAATTCGATTGATTTTTCCAAATCTTCGAGACCGAAATTTTCCAGCGTTTTGACGATTAAATCGCGGTAGCTATTGCCTTCGATTTGCCAGTTTGTTTTCTCGCTCGTGTAAGGCGTATTTACTAAAACGAAAAGATTTTCGCAATCGGCGGGCGCTTGTGTGCGGTCGGTTCTTGATGTCGCGCAAACGTAGACGGTCGGATTCGGCGCCGGTTTTAATTGTTTGAAAATCGCGTCAAATTCGGCTCGGTAATCGTCGGAAAAGAAAATATTGTGATGAGCGAGCTGCGGAAATCGCTTTTTCGTTCCCAAAAGCAAAACGAAACCGCTCGACGACGGCTCGATTTTATCCAGCTTTTTGTCGGGAAAACTTTCGCGGTTTTCCTCGCCAATTAAATTTCGATAAGTTTCAATCGCGTCCGCGTTGGTAACGACGAAATCGCTTTTGATAATTTCGCCCGTCTCAAGCCTGACGCCGACGGCTTTTTTGTTTTCAATCAAAATCTTTTCGACCGCGCGATTGGTTTTTATTTCGGCGCCGAGTTCGTTCGCCAATCGCTCGAGAGCTTTAGGGATTTGATACATTCCGCCGCGCACATACCACGCGCCGAGTCCGAATTCGACATATGGAATCAGGGCGAAAGTCGCCGGAGTTTGATAAGGCGACGAACCGTTGTAAGTGGCGAAGCGGTTGAAAATCTGTCGCAGTTTGCTTGACGCGAAATACTTTTTATTATGCGCTTCCAAAGTTTTCATCGAGGAAATCACAAGCAAATCCTTGAGATACTGCGGTCGCAAAAGCTGCGGCAAATCATTTAAGCTGTGCGCGAGAAAAGTCTTTTCGGAAACTTCGTATTTGCGGCGCGCGTCGGTTAAATATTTTCGGAAATTTGCCGCGTCCGGCGGCGAAATTCCGGCGATTTCATTTTCGGTTTTCCGCAAATCGGCGGATGCGTCGAAAATTGTTTTGTCCGTCCAGAAATAACGGCAAATCGGCTCGAGCGGAAGAATTTCGAGGTAATCTTCCAGAGGTTTTTCGGCGAACTCGAAAAGTTCTTCCAAAACGTGGCGCATCGTCAAAAGCGAAGCGCCCGTGTCGAATTTGTAACCGTTCGATTCGACCCGATTGACTTTGCCGCCGATGTTTTCGTTTTTCTCGAAAATCGTGACGCCGAAACCCTTTTTCGCCAAACGAATTGCGGCGGACAGCCCGCCGAGTCCGGCGCCGATGATAATGACGTTCATAATTACCGAACAATCTTTGATTAAATGTCTTTTACCAATTATATTTTTTCCGTTATGAAACCGTGATAGAATGTGTCTGCTGAAATTGTGACACATTCCCGCAAAAATCGAAAAACCGATTGCCTGCGAACAAAATTATGAGATTTTGCCCGACTTGCCAAACTCGCTACGACGAAGAAATTTTGCGTTTCTGCACCAAAGACGGCACGCCGCTCGTCGAAGAAAACCAACCGAATTTTACCGAGTTGCCGAGCGAGAGCGGCGCGGATGATTTCGGCGACGAAACCGTGATTCGGCGCAATTTGCCAAAAGCCGCCGCGCCGCTCGCGGAAAAAACGAAAATCGAACCAAATCCGCCGCGCATCGTCATTCCGACGACCGGGAAAACGAGCGAGCCGCAAATTCGTGTTAAAACAACCGCTTCATATCGCGAGCCGCCGCCGCCGGCGAACACGGGAAAAATCGTTTTGCTGACTGTTTTGGGAACTTTAATAGCTTTGATGGGCGCGGGAATTATTTATCTGTTTTTAAGCCGTGAAAATACGGGCGATGCAAATCAAAATAAAATCATCAACGCTAATTTTAATCCGATTGATGTGAATTTAAATGCCAATTTGAGCGGCGGCAATGCACCCGCTAATTTCAATTTCAACACTAACGCGAATTCTAATGTCAACACCAATGTAAATCTCAATCTGAACACAAATACCAATGCAAAGCCGACGGCGACGCGAACTCCGACGCCGAAGCCGACCGCCACGCCGAATGTCAATGCGAACGCAAATTCCGTTTCGGGCAACTTAAATGCGGCAACGCCGACACCGCGCCCGACCGTTGCGCCGACTCCGAGCGCATTGCCGAAGGCTTCGCCGACCGACACGCCGCCGGCAAATCGTCCGGTTAATGCGGGAGTTTTAAACGGTCGCGCCGTCAATCTGCCGAAACCGGCGTATCCGCCGATTGCCAGACAAATGCGCGCGTCCGGTCAAGTCGCCGTGCTGGTTTCGGTCGACGAAGGCGGAAACGTCACCGCCGCTAAAGCCACGACCGGAAACACGCTGCTCCGCGCGCCCGCCGAAGCCGCCGCCCGCCAATCGAGATTTAACCCGGTAGTCGTCGGCAACAAGGCAGTGAAAGTAACCGGATTTCTGGTTTATAACTTTGTCAATCAGTGATTTTAGTCGATAAAAGACGGAAGATTTAGCCACGAACAAACACGAAGAAACACGAAAAACAGAAAAAATCTGAATTTCGTGTATTTTTGTGTCTCTTCGTGGCTGATTTTTTGATTTCAACCGAAAGAAACAGCCATTTCGACGGCGCAGCGCGGGTCAATCACGCCCCAGCCTTGCCGGTCGACTTCGTAATGCGGCAGGCGTTCGGCGGTCGAGATTAAAATTCGTTTGATTTTCTGCGGCGTCAAGTTAGGATTGGCTTCGAGCATCTGCGCGATGACGCTCGCGACAATCGGCGCTGAAAAACTCGTTCCGTCGACGTATTTGTAATGGCGCGTGATAACCATTTCGTTACGCAGTTTGAGCGCGATGATTTGACGGAGCATATACGCCGGGCGGTCGAGCGCGGCGTCGAGTTCCGGTTCGATATTCGGATTAAGCCCGATGATTTCATGCAAATCTTCGTCTTCGGCTTTGTCCAAAACTTCCAGAAGCGCGGCTTGATTCGCCGTCGGCGTGTCGGGCAGAATCGGTGCTGGAACCCAAATCGAAGGCGCGATGATTTCCGGTTTCTGAAAGCCGTCCAATGTCGGACCGTAGCTCGAACGATACATTCCGCGTCTCGCCCGATTGATAGAATTTTTGTCGTCGAGACCGCCGACCGCAATTGCCGAAGGCGAACTGGCGGGCGGAAAGACCGGATGCGTCGGCAAATGTCCGGCGTTGCCGACGGCGCAGACAATCGTCAAACCCTGCGCGACGCATTCCTCGACCGTCTGCGAAAGCGAATCGTGCAGGTAGCTCTGCTCGAAGTCGCCGCCCGCCGAAATGTTGACGATTTTAATATTGAATTTCGTCCGGTTCGACAAAATCCATTCCAAACCGTCTTGAATATTCTGTTCGGTAATCCTTCCGGTTCTGGCTAATTTCACTAAAACGACGTTCGATTCGGGCGCGATGCCGCGATAAAAACCGTTCGACAAATTGCCGTTGCCCGCCGCGACGACCGATGTCATCATTCCGTGCCAGCTCGCCACGTCCGGCTGAAACAGCGACGCGACTTCGCCGTCGGTCGCGTTCATATTTTGGTAAGCGAGAATTCGATTATGCGGCTCGGTCAAATCGACGTGCGGGTAAAACCCCGAATCCAAAAAAGCAATCGTCACGCCTTTGCCCGTAAAACGCTCGTCCGCGTCGAGTCTGAGCGGTGTCGAGAGAACGTAGGAACCGTCTTTGTTCATCGCTGCGTCGCTGAAAATCTGCGTTTTGGCGCGTTCAAACAATCGCACGCAGCGGGCGCAGACGGCTTCAAACGTCCGTGTGTCCGGCGCGTTGGCGCGAATCAGCTTTTGCAAATCTTCGGGCATCGCCACGAGCGGGACAAATTCGTCGCGCGCCTCGCGCGAACAAACCGGACAGACGTGTTCGCCCGCCGCGATGTCGGCGTTAATCGTCGGGCGTTGCAGCGAAAGATTTTCCGATGGAGTCATAATTTATAATTTCACAAAATGATAGAATGTGAAAAGTTTTTCACTTGTTGTAGCTTAAACCAATTCTGCGCCGAAAAGTAAAAGAAATTTCAGCGACTAATTTAATTTCTATGTCACGAAAAAAAATCGGTCTGGCTTTATCAGGCGGCGCGGCGCGCGGATTCGCGCATCTCGGCGTCTTAAAAGTTCTGCGCGACCACGACATTCCCGTCGATTTTATTGCCGGAACATCTGCCGGTTCGATTGCCGGCGGCGCGCTGGCGAGCGGTTTGAGCATCGAAGAAATTTTTGCGATGGCGCGTAAAATCGGATGGTTTTCAATGACCGGATTTTCCTTTTCGCCGATGGGTTTGCTGTCGAATGCTTCGATGGGCGCGTTTATCCGGCAACATTTTCCCGTGCGCAGATTTGAAGATTTACCGATTCCGTTTGCCGCCGTCGCCTGCGATTTGGAAACGGGCGAGGAAGTCGTTTTGAAAGATTCGGGCGATTTGGCGACGGCGATTCGAGCGAGCTGCGCGCTTCCGGGCGTATTTGTTCCAATCGATTTGGACGGCAGACGATTGATTGACGGCGGCGTTGTCGCGCCGGTGCCGACCAAAGCGGTCAGAAAATTAGGCGCGGAAATCGTTATTGCCGTTGACGTTATCGCTTCGGGCGCGACTTACTGGGGAACGCCTTCGACCCTTCTCGGCGTATTTTTCCAGGCGGCGATGATGCTTCTGAGAACGGCGGGCAAACATCAGCATTACCGCGCCGATGTCGTCGTCATTCCGCAAATCGCCCATCTCAGACCGGATGAAATCGGCAAAATGGACGAATTTATCAAAGCAGGAGAAATTGCCGCACTTGAGAAAATCAATGAAATCAAACGATTGATTAATACGACTGATTCGTAGAAAAACCTTTCTCGATTCGCAAAAAATCCGCTTTGATTTTCGTGACTCTGACAGCGATACGTTTTTTGTTTTTCGTATCACGGATAAGTATGCGAATCAGTAGTTGAAAACGAGCAAATAGAAAGCCACTGCCAGTTTTCCCCAACAGTGTAGCATCAAGCCATCGGCAGAACGAACTTTACCGGCTTTTTGAATATGAGTTTTCTCATGTATCC
>JAABUN010003757.1_pt1 | contig 22532 bp, 23 predicted proteins | sample 5559311 | NCBI WGS metagenome assembly JAABUN01 (sample SAMN10711877, study PRJNA513370) | rock metagenome | isolation source: Antarctica rocks | place: Antarctica: Victoria Land, Siegfried Peak sud
AGTTCACCACCAGCGACCTCGCCGACCTGCTGGAGCGCCTCGACCGGCATCAAACCACCGGCACAGCCAGCCCGAACCAGGCCCGAGCAGCATGACCCCCAACGAACTTCCGAGCGAGACCACTAAGTGGCCAGGTCCCGAACCGAGTCGATGCGGCCACCAAGTCCGATCTGCTCGGGCTGCTCGACGACGCGCTCGAGTCGGGCTGGACCTGGCGTCAGGCATGCCGCGGGCTGGACCTGCCGGAGCGGCGCGCCAACCGGTGGCGGCGGCGCCGGGAGGCCGGCCGCCTGGCCGACACCCGGCCGGGCGGGGGCCCGGTGCATGGCCTGCTGGCCGAGGTCGAGGCGATCCTGGCCGTGTTCGAGGACTGGGCCGATGTGGACCGCTCGCATCGGAAGCTGGCCCACCGCGGCTCGTACCTGGGCCGGTTCTGGTGCTCACCCTCAACCCTGCGGCGCGTGCTTCTCCTGCGGGACAGGCACTTCCGTCCCCGGCCCCGGCCGGGAACATCGGTCAAGTCTGCGTTCCTGGACTGGGCACAGCTGGTCCCGAACTCAATCTGGATCTACGACAGCACACACTTCACCGCGTGCGGGATGACCGTGCTGATCATCGAGGACCTGGTCTCGCGCAAGTGGATCACCCACCTGGTCTCGGTCGAGGAGACCCACACCCAGGTCGAGAACGCGTTCACCGCAGCGTTGCAGGCCGAGGACCTGCTCGAGGCCGCCATGCAGCGGGCCGGGACCGGGCGGGTGGACCCCGACGCCGACGACGGGCTGGCCCCGATCCTGCTGGCGGTCTCGGACAACGGGTCGCAGATGATCTCCCGGGACACCCGCACCTTCATGACCCTGCTCGCGATCGCCCAACATTTCGGCCGGCCCTCGACACCGACCGACCAGGCCTGGATCGAGTCGCTGAACGGCACCATCAAGAGCGAGTGGCCGCACCTACTCGCGATCACCGACCCCGCCGTGCTGCGGGCCGAGCTCGACATCATCCAGGTACAGTACAACTCGGTCAGGCTCCACCATGGCTAGGCTACGTCACCCCAAACGACGAACACAAAGGCCGTGGCGAGGCGATCCGCCAGGCCCGCCGCGACGGCCTTCAACAGGCCCGGCAACAACGGCTTGCCCGGCACCGCGCCGAGCGAGAGAATCAATCCACCCGAGGACCCCACGATGCTGGGTAATAGATTTTGGAACTCGGACATTAACTCAGACACACCTCACCCCAGGTAGGCAGAGCCCGTAAACGAAGAACTCATCGCAGAACGCCCGGGCGTCCTGGAGGGACCCGAAGTTGGTCGGGAACACCGGGGCGTACTTCAAGGTCTTGAACGCGGCCTCGCTGTAGGGGTTGTCATTGCTGACGTGCGGGCGCGAATGCGACCTGGCGACGCCGAGGTCGAGTAAGAGCTGGGCGACGGGTTTGGAGGTCATCGAGGTACCCCGGTCGGCGTGGATCGCCTCGGGGATCCCGTGGACGCCCATGGCTTCTTCGAGCATCGTCTTGGCGATCTCAGAGTCCTCACGCGCGGCCACGGTCCAGGCCACGGCGTAGCGGGAGTAGATGTCGATCACGACGTACAGGTCGTAGTAGACGCCCCGGGTCGGGCCACGCAGCTTCGTGATGTCCCACGACCAGACCTGGCCTGGTTTCGTGGCCAACAGCTCGGGCCTCTTGCGCGGCGGATGGGTCGCCTGCCGACGCCGCTCACCGGCCAGGCCCTGCTCACGCAGGATCCGGTGCATCATGGACATCGAGCTCAGGTAGGTGCCCTCATCGAGCAGCGTCGCCCAGGTCTGCGCGACGGCCTTGTCCGCGAACCGGGGCTCGGTCAACACTCCCAGCACCCGGTCACCGCTCGGCCGTGCTCAACGCTTTCGGCGGCGCCGGCCGCGAAGGCTGCTCGGGGCGCGGCTGCGGCCCGAACGGCAGGCCTGCACGTCGCTTCAGGCGACGCTGGAGACCCGACCGGCCAAGCACGAGCCCCGCACCCTGACCGAGCAACGCACCGCCTGGCGCGCGGAGGCGATTGATGTCCTGGGCAGCGGCCACGCCGTCGAGGAGATGGTTCAGCAGGCGCTGGCCCCACCCGGCGGCGTCGGCCCAGTGGCGGACGCGGCCTGGGTCGCCGGCACGGCCGACCGGATCCTGTCGGCGATGCAGGAGCGGCGGGCGACCTGGCAGGTCTGGCACGTGCGCGCCGAGGCGCAACGGCAGGTCCGCGCCGCCGCCGTCGCCACCATCAAGGTCGAGCAGGTCGTCGACCTGCTCGTCGAGGAGGTCCTTGCCGGTCGGTCCGTCAGCCTGGCCCGCCCCACCCCCGAGCACTACCCGTCGCAGCAGCCGGTCCTGTCGAGGTCCAGGAGCCAGCCCAGCTGCGCCGCGCCGACGGGTCCAGCGTGTACACCGTCGCCGGCGCCGCGGTGTTCACCTCGACCGCGGTGCCCGCGTGCAGCTGGCGATCGCGCCCGCCGGGTCGGGCAAGACCACCGCGATGCGGGCCCTCACCTCGGCGTGGGAGAACGCCGGCGGACACGTCATCGGCCTCGCGCCGTCGGCGGCCGCCGCCGCGGCGCTACGCGACCAGATCGACACCCACCAGACGGTTCAGGTGGACACCCTGGCCAAGGTCACCTGGTCACTGGCCAACCGCCAGCTGCCGCACTGGGTCGACCGGATCGGGCCGGGCACCCTGGTGGTGATCGACGAGGCCGGCATGGCCGACACACTGTCCCTGAACGCCGTCATGCAGCACGTCCTGCACCGAGGGGGCGCCGTCCGGCTCGTCGGGGACGACCAGCAGCTCGCCGCGATCGGCGCCGGCGGGGTACTGCGCGACATCCGCGCCCAGCACGGCGCGGCGCACCTGACCGAGCTGCTCCGATTCGCCGACCCCGCCCTCCCGTGGCTGCCCGCAGTGCCGCCAAGGTGCGCGAGCACCCCACCTGGGGGCCGTACCTGCAACAGCGCGGCAACCTCGTTACGTCCCTGGCCGCCCAGGTCCACGACCGCGCCACCACCGAACCCCACCCCGCCTGGGCCCAACAGCTTGCCCGTGTGCCCGCTCCCGGTGTCGTCGCGGACGTCGAGGTGTGGCGAGCCGCCACCACCACCCCCGGGACCGACCACCGCCCGACCGGACCGCGCCAGCTGCAGAAGACCGCCGCCACCTGGCAGCAGCACCTCGACCGCCGCGTCACCGGCAACCGCACCCCAGCCGTGAAGGAGTGGGGGCCGCTGCTCGCGGCCGTCGGGGCCGGCACCCGCCGCGACCCGTTCACGCCCGTGCTGGCCCAGCGCCTCGCAGCCCTCAGCCGGGCCGGGCTGCCGGCGCGGGCCATGCTCGACCAGGCCATCATCGGTCACGGGCAGTTGCCGGACGACCACGCCGCCGCAGCCCTGTGGTGGCGGATCAACCGCCGCCTCACCCCCGACGTCGCCGCCGTCGTCGTCGACCCTGCTCGCCTGGCGTCCGCGTGGACACCCCACCTGGTCCACCTGGTCGGCCTGGAGCGTGCCGACCGGATCCAGACCAGCCCCTTACTGGCCCGCCCTGGTCGTCGCGATCGACCACGGCCACGCACGCGGCTGGGTGATCGACCAGCTCCTCCAGGCGAGCATGCCCACCCACCACCTGCACGACGTCGACGAGTGCCAAGCCATCCTCTGGCGGGCATCCATCCTCACCGACCCCTCCCCCGGCCGCCTCGGCCTCGCCGGCGCGACCGGCAACACCGACCTGCACGGCGACGTCGAGGACCTGGACTCGCCCGAGGACCTGGCGCCCGAGGACCTGGCGCCCGAGGACGTGGCGCCCGGGGACCTGTTGGACGGCGTCCACCCGCCGGCGGACGCCCCCACCGCCGTCGAGCTCGACGACCTGTACGGCAGCACCAGCCCGCAGCCCACCGCCCACGACGGGACGCACAACCCGGCCGCGATGGCCGACGTCGAGCACCACCCGCCGGCCCCGCTGGGGACCACGTACGTGCCTGGCCTGGCGCTGGCGCTGGCGAACCACTGGGCCGCCCTGGTCCGCGACACCGCCGGCCCGGCAGGCCCCGACCCGGCCGCGATCGAACGCGGACTGCAGCGCGAGATCGCCTGGTACGAGGCAGGGGTCACCCGCGACCGGCTCGTCCACGTCAACGAGCCGGCCGCCTCCTTCTACGAAGCCCACTACCCCAGGTCCTGGGGGCAGGCGCACCTGACCGACCGGCTCGGCACGGACATCACCGCCGACCGTCGGTTCCGGGCCGGGCACGCCCCCGCCGGCTGGACCCACCTTGTCGACCACCTGCGCGCCCACGTCATTAGCGACCACGAGATGCTCACCGCCGGGGTCGCCACCACCGCCCGCACCGGCCGCCTCGTCGACCGGTTCCGCGACCGCGTCGTCCTGCCCATCACCACAGCCGACGGCACCGTCCTGGCCTTCGTCGGACGCCGCCACCCCGACCGCACCGACACCGACACCGACACCGGACCGAAGTACCTCAACACCGCCGCCACCGTCCTGCTCCACAAGGGCGACCAGCTCTACGTCGCCGGCCACCACCACCTCATCGACGGCGTCACCCCCGTCCGCGTCGAAGGACCCTTCGACGCCATCGCCGTCACCCTCGCCACCGGCAGCACCCACGTCGGCGTGGCACCGCTCGGGACGTCCTTGACCGACGAGCAGGCTGCCGAGCTCGCCACGATCGTCGCTACCACCGGTCGGCGGCCGATCATCGACACCGACGCCGACACCGCCGGCGTCCTCGCGGCCGGGCGCGACTCCTGGGTCCTCGCCCAGCACCGCCTCGACCCGCACTCCGCCCGGCTCCCCCTCGGCACCGACCACGCCGACATCCCACCACCCGAGGCCCCGCCGCGCTGACCGCAGCCCTGGACGCTGCCCGCACCCGACCGCTCGCCGCAGCGCTCATCGACGAGCGACTCACCAACGTGCCCGCCGACCAGGCCCTCCCCGCCGCCGCCGAAGTGGCCGCGGCCCGACCGGCCGAGCACTGGGACCACGACGCCCGCGTGATCGCTGACCGGCTCTGGACCAGCACCGGATCCGTCGCCGACATCCTGCTCGCGGCCGCCACCCGATGAAAACAAGACCTGAGGCTGGCCACTCGCAACCAGCTGCAGCAGCTCACCGCTGTACGGGACCGCCTCACCACGGCGACCGCGCGCACACCCGAGCTTCGCTGGCGCTCCCTCGCCGCGAGCATCGACCCCCGCCTCCCGAAGCCAGGCGACTGGCCCGTCCTCGCCGGGATGATGCAGACCCTCCACGACGCCAGCACGAGACCCTCGGCACTGCCCCACGAAGAACTTCCCCGAGAGCGTGAAACAGGACGCTGACCCTCAGCCGCGCTCTGAACCGACCCGCTACAGGCCGCGGCCGGGCTCCTCGCGCCGGACAGGCACCCACGGACGTCCAAGGAACGAAGCGCGCGAACCGTCGTGACCAGATCGTGACAACGTTCTCAAGGAGAACCGTTGACAACGTTTGCAGACAGGAGCATGGTCAGTCCTGTTCACCGGACGACGACGTCAGGGGCTGGTCATGGCAGGCATCGCGGCATCCCGCGTGACCCTCGTCGACGTCGCCCGTGCCGCCGGTGTCAGCGCCTCCACTGTCTCCCGCGTGCTGCACGGAGGAGCCGGTGTGCGCGACGAGGTGGCCGCCCGTGTCCGCAAGGTGGCCGAGGAGTTCGGCTACTCCGTGAACCGTCAGGCCCGCTCGCTGCGCCGGGGGCGCGACGAGGCGATCGGCCTTGCGCTCGAGGACTTCACCATCCCGTTCTTCGGGCGCATCGTCTCCGTGATCGAGCATGTGGCGCACGAGCGCGGCTACGGCGTCATCATCTCGTGCGCGGGGTCGGGCCGGTCCGAGGCCGAGGCCGTCGCCCCCCTGCTGTCCCGCTCCGTGGCAGGTCTTGTGGTGGCCACCGGTACTGCCGGTGCGCCGCAGGGTTTCCTGGAGCAGGTGGCCCTCGAGCTGCCCGTCGTGCAGGTCGACGCCGCGGGTCCCAGCCCCGTGTCCGACGCCGTCGGCATCGACAACGAGCTGGCCGGTCGGCAGCTGACCGAGCACGTGCTCGCGCACGGGCACCGTCGGGTCCTGTTCGTTGGTAGTGGTCCTGCCGCCTCCACGGTGGTGCTGCGGCTCGAGGGCTACCGCGCCGCGATGGCGGCGGCCGGGCTCGAGCCGCAGGACGCCTGGCTAGGGTACGTGCCGGCCGAGACCTCGGGCCGCGCGGTCGCCGCGCTAGCCGAGGCGCATGACGTCACTGCCGTCATCTCCGGCGTCGCCCGCACCACGATGGGTCTGATGTCGGCGGTCAAGACGTCCGGGCGCGACCTCGCCGTCGCGGCGGTCGACGACCTCGCCGGTGCCGACGCCTTCGACCCCGGCCTCACCGTCCTGGAGCAGGACGTCGAGGGCCTGGCCGCCGCGGCGGGGGACCTGCTGTTCGACCGCATCGGCGGCTACCAGGGTCCGCCCCGCCACGTGCTCGCCGACCTACGGCTGATCCAACGCGGCTCGGCAGAGCGGGCGCCGGCCGACCGCGACACGGCCGAACCCAAGACGCTCGCCCCCACCAGCAGCTCGGACCGTTCCCGTCGCCCCCGGACCCCGGCGTCGACGTAGCACTGATGGACGACCCCCGGCAGAGCAGCCGGGCGAGATTAAAGGGAAGAGGACGAAAAATGGCATCACCTCGAGGCAGGGCCCGGCGCACCGCTGCGGTCGCAGCCGCCGCAGGACTGGCCGTCGTCATCACCGGCTGCTCCGGCGCCGGCGGCGGCGGTGGTGGTGGTGGTGGCGGCGGCGGCGGTGGTGGTGGCGACGGCGCGGAGGGCGACAGCATCGACGTCATCATGGTGAACAACTCGCAGATGACGGATCTGGAGACCCTGGTCGGGCAGTTCGAGGAGGAGTCCGGGATCACGGTCAACCTCAGCGTGCTCCCCGAGAACGACGTCCGCGACAGCATCCAGACCGATTTCGCTGCGCAGTCGGGTCAGTACGACGTCGCGACGATCTCCAACTACGAGACGCCCTTCTTCTCGAAAAACGGCTGGATCACCAACCTCGACGAGTACGTCGAGGCCGACGAGGACTTCGACCAGGACGACATCCTGGCGCCCATCGCCGACGGTCTGCGTGGCGAGGACGGCTCGCTGTACGCGCAGCCGTTCTACGGCGAGAGCTCGTTCCTCATGTACCGCAAGGACGTGTTCGACGCGGCCGGCCTGACCATGCCCGAGAACCCGACCTGGGACGAGATCGCCACGTTGGCCGAGCAGGTCGACGGCGCCGAGGCCGGCATGAAGGGCATCTGCCTGCGTGGGCTCGCGGGCTGGGGCCAGGTGTTCGCCCCGCTCACCACGGTGGTCAACACCTTCGGCGGCACCTGGTTCGACGAGAACTTCGACGCGCAGGTGAACTCCCCGGAGTTCGTCGATGCGACCCAGTTCTACGTCGACCTGGTAACCGCGCACGGCGAGCCCGGCGCCGCGAACGCGGGCTTCACCGAGTGCCTCAACTCGTTCCAGCAGGGCGGGACGGCGATGTGGTACGACGCGACGTCCGCCGCCGGGTCGCTGGAGGCCGAGGGGTCGCCCGTGGCCGGCAAGGTCGGGTACGCCCCGGCCCCGGTGAAGGAGACCGACTCGTCCGGCTGGATCTACAGCTGGGCGTGGGCGATCCAGGAGTCCTCGGACTCCAAGGACGCTGCGTGGGAGTTCATCTCGTGGGCCTCGTCGAAGGAGTACGAGGAGCTAGTGGGCACCGAGCTCGGCTGGGCCAAGGTCCCCGCCGGCAAGCGCGTCTCCACCTACGAGAACCCCGAGTACCAGGAGTCCGCGGCTGCGTTCTACGAGCAGACGCTGGCCTCGATCGAGGCGGCTGACCCCACCGACCCGGGTGTGCAGCCCCGACCCGCGTCGGGCATCCAGTTCGTTGCGATCCCCGAGTTCGCCGGCATGGCGACAGAGGTCTCGCAGGGGGTGAGCGCCGCCATCGCCGGGCAACAGACCGTCCAAGAGGCGCTGGAGCGAGGGCAGGAGCTGGCCCAGGAGGCCGGCGACGCCAACAAGTAGGCCCATAGTAGCGGTGACCGACGCCGGCGGCGCGTGGTGACGCGCGCCGCCGGCCACCGGCGCCCGCCGAGAGGCGGCCGCCCAGCACGAGCTCGAGCCCCACCTGGAGTGGAGGTCCCGTTCGCGACCGGCGTCGCAGGCGGGGCACCCGGGACAAAGGAAGCCCCATGACTGTTACTGCCCCACCGGCCCAGGTCGCCCCCGACGCACCCGTGAACCGCACCACGGACCTGCCCCCCTCCCAGCGGGCGCAGAGCAAGCAGGAGGCCCGCCGTCGACGGCTGCCTCTGCTGCCTGCTCTGGTATTCGTCATCGCCGCGACCCAGCTGCCGTTCCTCGTCACCATCGTGGTCTCGTTCATGGACTGGCGGGCGCTGCGCCCAAACGAGCGCGGCTTCACCGGGTTCGACAACTACGTGCAGGTGTTCAGCAACCCCAGCATCCGCGGCGCCGTCTGGACCACGATCCTGCTGACCTTCACGGTGGTCGCGGTCAGTCTCGTCCTGGGGATGCTCATCGCGCTGCTGCTCGACCGCAACTTCTTCGGACGGGGCGCGGTCCGGACGATGATGATCGCGCCGTTCCTGGTGGTACCGGTCGCGGCCGCGCTGGTGTGGAAGCACGGCATCCTCAACCCGTCGTACGGTCTGCTGAACGGGTCGCTGACCTGGGTGTGGGGGTTGTTCGGGTCCGACTCGCCGCCGCAGGTCGCCTGGCTGCAGGACTTCCCGCTGCTGTCGATCGAGCTCGCGCTGATCTGGCAGTGGACCCCGTTCATGATGCTGATCCTGCTGGCCGGACTGCAGTCCAAGCCGGGTGACGTGGTCGAGGCGGCCCGGGTCGACGGCGCCAACACGCTGCAGATCTTCCGCTACCTCACGTTCCCGCACCTGCGCCGCTATATCGAGCTCGGCGGTCTGCTGGGCTGCATCTACATCGTGCAGGCGTTCGACGCCATCTTCATCATGACCGCAGGTGCTCTCGGCACCGCCAACCTGCCGTACACGATCTACGCCACCTTCTTCCAGAAGCAGGACTACGGGCTGGCATCGGCCCAGGGCGTCGTCGTCGTGATCGGTACGATCATCATCGCCACGTTCGCCCTGCGCGTGGTGTCCAGCCTCTTCGACGAGGAGAACGCGCGATGAACACCGTGAGCGACACCCCGACCTCGACCTCCAACAACAAGGCTGTCGCGTCCACGTCCTTCAAGGCGCCACGACGCAAGAAGGCGTCGGTGGAGAAGAAGGGCAGCCCACTGTGGGGGGTGCTCGGCTGGGCAGTGGGGCTGATGTTCGTTCTGCCGGTGCTGTTCATGGTGCTGACCTCTTTCCACTCCGAGACCGCTGCCGCGACAAACCCGCCGTCGGTGTTCGCACCGCTGACCCTGGACGGCTACCGCTCGTTCCTCGGGCTCGACGGCGGGCGCAGCCCGGTGCCGCCGCTGCTGAACTCGCTGACGGCCTCGGTGGCGTCGACGATCATCGTGCTGCTGCTCGCGGTCCCGGCGGCGTACGCGCTGTCGATCAAGCCGATCGAGAGGTGGACCGACGTGATGTTCTTCTTCCTGTCGACCAAGTTCCTGCCGATCGTGGCCGGCCTGCTGCCGCTGTACCTGTTCGCGCGCAACACGGGCTTGCTGGACAACATCAACCTGCTCGTGCTGCTGTACGCGGCGATGAACCTGCCGATCGCGGTCTGGATGATGCGCAGCTTCCTGGCCGAGGTCCCGGTCGAGATGCTCGAGGCCGCCCAGCTCGACGGCGCGAACCTGCCCCAGATGCTGATCCGGGTAGTGGCCCCTGTCGCGATGCCGGGCATCGCGGCCACCGCGCTGATCTGCTTCATCTTCAGCTGGAACGAGCTGCTCCTGGCCCGCACGCTCACCTCGACGGTGGCCGGCACGTCGCCAGTTTTCCTCACCGGCTTCGCCACCAGCCAGGGGCTGTTCCTGGCCCAGGTCTGCGCGGCGGCCACGGCGATCTCGCTCCCGGTGCTCGCGGCCGGCTTCGCGGCGCAGGACAAGCTGGTGCAGGGGTTGTCGCTCGGCGCGATTAAGTGAGCGCGATCCCGCGCACGATGCGGGCCAGCATCCTGCTGGCCGCGGGCTCGATCGAGATGCAGGAACTCCCCGTCCCCGTGCCGCGTGCCGACGAGGTGCTGGTGCAGGTCCGCTCGGTCGGCGTCTGCGGCTCGGACGTCCACTACTACAAGGAGGGACGGATCGGCGGCTACGTCGTCGAGCAGCCGCTCATCCTCGGGCACGAGGTGTCCGGCGTGGTCGTCGACGTCGGGTCCGACGTCGCGGAGGCGCGGGTGGGGCAGCGGGTGGCGATCGAGCCGCAGCGCCCGTGCCGTCGGTGCCGGGCATGCAAGACCGGGCGGTACAACATGTGCGCCGACCTGGAGTTCTACGCCACACCGCCGGTCGACGGCGCCTTCTGCGACTATGTCGTGGCACCGGCCGACTTCGCCCACCCCGTGCCGGACGACGTGTCCGACCACGCCGCAGCGCTGCTCGAGCCGTTCTCGGTCGGGCTGTGGGCCTGCCAGAAGGCGCAGGTGGGTCCTGGCGCCCGCGTGCTGGTCACCGGTGCGGGACCGATCGGGGCGCTGGCCTCCCTGGCGGCTCGCGCCCGCGGTGCGAGCGAGGTGGTCGTCACCGACCTGATTCCTTCGCGCCGGGAGCGCATCCTGCAGTTCGGGGCCACCACGGCCCTGGACCCCGCGGACCCCGCCGTCGACCTCAGCACGCTGGAGGCCGATGCGCTGATCGAGTGCTCGGGCGCCACCCCCGCGCTGCTGTCCGGCCTGCGGGCATTGCGCGAGAGCGGGATCGCGGTGCTCGTCGGTCTCGGCGACGAGGAGATCAACCTGCCCGTGCAGCTGATCGCGTTCCGTGAGCTCGTCCTCACCGGGGTGTTCCGGTACGTCGACACCTGGCCGGCCGCGATCGCGGCGGCCCGGCAGCCGGCCACCGACCTCGACGCCCTGGTGACGGCCGAGTTCGAGCTCGAGGACACCGAGGCGGCCCTGACGAGCGACGACGACCCGCAGAGCATGAAGTCGGTCGTGGTGGTGTCGCGAGCATGAGCGTCCTCGACCGCTTCTCGCTGCTCGGTCGCACCGCGCTGGTGACCGGCGGCTACCAGGGGCTCGGCCTCGCGTTCGCCCGCGGACTGGCGCAGGCGGGCGCCGACGTCGTGATCGGCGCCCGCGATGAGGTGGCCTGCGTGGCCGTCGGGGCCGATCTGGCGGCCGAGACCGGCCGTACCGTCGTCGGTCTCGGGCTTGACGTCGCCGATGCCGGCTCCGTCCGTGCCGGCGTCGCAGCGGCGGCGCAGGTTACCGGCCGGCTCGATGTGCTGGTGAACAACGCCGGCATCTGCTTCCACCGGCCGGCGCTCGAGGTGCCGGACGAGGAGTGGGACGCGGTCTTCGACGTCAACGTGCGCGGCCTGTGGAGGACCAGCCGGGTCGCAGCCGCCCACATGGCCGAGCACGGTGGCGGGACGATCGTCAACATCGGGTCGATCTCGGCCCAGATCGTCAACCGGCCGCAGTGGCAGCCCGCGTACAACGCGTCCAAGGCAGCGGTGCATCAGCTGACGAGGTCCCTGGCGGCCGAGTGGGCACCGCTGAACATCCGGGTCAACGCCGTGGCGCCCGGGTACGTCAAGACGCAGATGGCACCTGTCGACGAGCCGCGGTATCGGGCCCGCTGGATCGACGACGCCGCGATGCAGCGGTACGCCTTTCCGGAAGAGATCGCGCCGACCGTGGTGTACCTCGCCTCGGACGCGTCCAGCTTCATGACGGGGTCGGTGGTCGTGGTCGACGGCGGCTACACGCTGTTCTGACCGGCCGCACCACCTGCCCTAGACTCGTCCAGTCCTCCACGTGAACGGGAGCCGTTGTGCCTCACCTGCTGTCGCAGACCACGCTCGGAGACCTCCCCGCTGACGTCGCCAAACCCGGTTACGACCGGGCCGCGCTCCAGGTGGGCGTCGTCCACCTGGGGGTGGGCGGCTTCCACCGCGCCCACCAGGCGATGTACCTCGACGCGCTGATGAACGAGGGGAAGGCCATGGACTGGGCGCTGTGCGGCGTGGGCGTGCTGGCGCACGACCGCCACATCATCGAGACGCTGCAGGCCCAGGACGGCCTCTACACGCTTGTGGTGAAGCACCCCGACGGCCGCCGCGAGCCGCGCGTCGTCGGGTCGGTCACCGAGGCGCTGCTCGCGCCCGACGACCCACAGGCGGTGCTCGACCGGATGGCCGACCCCCGAACCCGGATCGTATCGCTGACCATCACCGAGGGCGGGTACCTCGTCAACCAGGTGACCGGGGAGTTCGCCGCCGACGCCCCGTCGATCCAGCCCGACCTGGTCGTGGGCGCCGTCCCCTCGACGGCGTTCGGCTACGTCGTCGCCGCCCTGGCGCGCCGCCGCGCGGAGGGGACGCCGCCGTTCACGGTGCTGTCCTGCGACAACATCCCGGCCAACGGCGAGGTGGCGCGGAAGATGATGACCGCCTTCGCCCGGCTCAAGGACGCCGACCTCGCCGCCTGGATGGACGAGGAGGTCTCCTTCCCGAACAGCATGGTGGACCGGATCACCCCCGTGACCTCGGCCGAGGACGTGCAGCGGCTGGCCGACGAGTTCGACGTCCAGGACGGCTGGCCCGTGGTCTGCGAGCCGTTCACCCAGTGGGTCGTCGAGGACTCGTTCGGACTGGGTCGTCCGCCGCTCGAGGACGTCGGGGTCCAGGTGGTCTCCGACGTCGAGCCGTACGAGCTGATGAAGCTGCGGCTGCTCAACGTCTCGCACCAGGCGATTGCCTACCTCGGGTACCTGGCCGGCTTCCGGTACGCCCACGAGGTGTGCGCGGACCCGGTCTTCGTCGACTTCGTCCTCGGGTACATGGAGCACGAGGGCATCCCGACGCTGCCGGAGGTGCCGGGGGTCGACCTGGACGCCTACCGTCGCCGGCTGGTGGAGCGGTTCGCGAACCCCGAGGTGCGCGACACCCTCGCTCGGCTCGCGGCCGAGAGCTCGGACCGGATCCCGACCTGGCTGGTCCCCGTGATCGTGCGCAACCTCCGGGGCGGCGGCGAGGTGCGCCGGTCGGCCCTCGTCGTGGCCTCCTGGGCCCGGTACGCGGAAGGCACCGACGAGCAGGGCGAACCGATCGAGGTCGTCGACCGGATCAAGGACCGCGTGATGGCGGCCGCCGCGAAGCAGGGCGAGGACCCACTCGCGTTCCTGCGCGACCGGGACCTGTTCGGCGACCTCGTCGACGACGAGCGCTTCACCTCCGCGTACCTCGAGGCGCTCCGCTCGCTGCACGAGCGGGGTGCCGCGGCCACGGTGGCGGCCGCCGCTCGTGGCTGACGACCTTCTCGTCGCCGGCGTCGACTCCTCGACCCAGTCCACCAAGGTCCTGGTCTGCCGGGCCGGGACCGGTGACGTCGTGCGGACCGGGGGCGCTCCACACCCGGACGGCACGAGCGTCGACCCGGCGGCGTGGTGGGAGGCGTGGAGCGCTGCCACTGCCGACGGCCTGCTGGACGGCGTCTCCGCCCTGGCCGTCGGCGGTCAGCAGCACGGCATGGGCGCTGGACGAGGACGACCGCGTGGTGCGGGACGCGTTGCTGTGGAACGACACCCGGTCGGCCGGCGCAGCGGCGGACCTGGTCGACGAGCTCGGCGGCCCGCAGGCGTGGGTCGACGCAGTCGACCTGGTCCCTGTGGCGAGCTTCACCGTCACCAAGCTCCGGTGGCTGGCCGAGCACCAGCCCGACAACGCTGTGCGGGTCGCTTCGGTGGTGCTCCCCCACGACTGGCTGACGGGCCGCATTCTCCAGGAGAGCGGTGGGTTCGCGGGCTGGACCACGGATCGCGGTGACGCGTCCGGCACCGGGTACTGGTCGGCCGCGACGGAGGGCTACCGCGACGACCTCGTCCGGCTGGCGCTCGAGGCCGAACCGGGTGCTGGTGGTCTGACCCTGCTGCCCTACCTCGACGGGGAGCGCACCCCCGACCTGCCGGACGCCACCGGCACCCTCACGGGTCTCACGCGGGCCAACGCTACCTGCCCGTGCCGCGGTGGAGGGCATGCTGCTCAGTCTCGTCGCCGGGTCGACGCCCTGCGCGAGAGGGGGATTCGGGTCGAGCGCGTCCTCCTCATCGGTGGTGCGTCTGCCTCGGCAGCCGTCCGGGCGCTGGCCGCCGACTTGTTCGGCGTCCCCGTCGTGGTGCCGGCGGCCAGGGAGTACGTCGCCCTCGGCGCCGCCCGCCAGGCCACTTGGTCCCTTAGCGGCGAGCTACCGCGCCGGTGACGACCCTGCCGCTGGACGCCCCGAGGTCGACCGCCGCGACGATGACGTCGGGTGAGCACGTCGAACCGCCGGCTGGACCTGCTGCGACACCGCGGAACTCCTGTTGTGCTCCTGGACCGGACGGCAGGCAGCGGCGACACCTGCTCGGTGGCTGTCGACGACGTCCTCGGTGGTCACCTCGCGATGTCCCACCTCCTGGACCAGGCGCACCGACGTACCGCGTTCGTGGGTGGACCGATCACGCTGGAGCAGGTCAGAGACCGCTTGGAAGGCTCGCGCCGCGCCGTCGAGCGAGACGGGGCCGGCTCCTCCTCCCTCGCCCTGGTGGAGACGGCGGCCCTCAACGTCGCGAGCGGTCGGGCCGCGGGGGAGGAGCTAGCGGCCCTTTCGCCCCGTCGGCGACCGACCGGAGTCTTCTGCGCCAACGACCTTCTGGCTCTCGGCTTCCTCCAGGTGATGACGCGGCAGGGGATCCGCGTGCCGCAGGACGTGGCGATCGTCGGCTACGACGACATCGACTTCGCCGAGGCCGCGGCCGTCCCCTTGTCATCGGTCCGTCAGCCTCGTCAACTGCTCGGGCGTACAGCCGCGGAGCTGCTCATCGAGGAGGCCACTGAAGGCGGCACGCACCGGCACCAACAGCTCGTCTTCGATCCCGAGCTGGTCGTCCGCCAGTCCACCGCCGTCCGCAGGCGACGGGTCGCGCGGTCGAGCACCTCCCCGCCCGTCCCGTTGCCTGCGCGCGACCCCGCGCAGCGGTCGGCGGTCCGAGCGTGAGGTCGCGCTGATGATCACGTGCCTGGCCGACACGATCGCGCCCGACGTGGGCCGAGCGACCGTGTTGCTGCTCGAGCGTCTCGGTCACGAGGTGGCTTTCCCGCAGGCGCAGATCTGCTGCGGCCAGATGCACATCAACACCGGGTACCAACGAGAGGGACTCCGCGTGGTGCGCCACCACGTGGACGTCTTCGAGCACACGCTGGACGACGGGGCGGAGGCGATCGTGGCGCCGTCCGGGTCGTGCGTGGGCTCGGTGCGCCACCAACACGCTGAGATGGCACGGCGCACGGTGACCAGGCGTTCGCTGTCAGGGCCGAGCGCGTGGCGGAGCGGACCTACGAACTCGCCGAGCTGCTCGTCGACGTCCTGCGCATCACCGACGTCGGCGCCACCTACCGCACCGGGTGACGTACCACCCGACGTGCCACTCGCTGCGGGTGCTCCGGGTCGGCGACAAGCCGCTGCAGCTGCTGAGGGCCGTCAAGGGACTGACGCTGCTCGAGCTGGAGGGCGCCGAGGAGTGCTGCGGCGTCAGGGGCACCTTCGCCGTCAAGAACGCGGACACCTCCACGGCGATGCTCGCCGACAAGATGCGGCACGTGCTCGACACGGGCGCCGAGGTCTGCACGGCCGGGGACTCCTCGTGCTTGATGCACATCGGCGGTGGCCTCTGCCGGCTCAAGGTCGGCACCCGCACGGTGCACCTGGCCGAGATCCTGGCGTCGACCGCACCGGCCGCACGATCGACCGTGTGCTGTCCGCGGGCCGGGCCGCCATCGGCGACCGCGTGGACCAGGCCGGCACCGAGTGCGTGTACGGCCGTGCTGGCCGACATCGCGCCGTCCTGCGCGATCGCCACCGACCTCGAGCCCGAGTTCGCCAAGGGTCCAGGTCGTGTCGGGGTCGCAAAGGTACAGGGCGGCGCTGTCCATCCCGGACGCTGTGCACCTGCTGCTTGCGCAGGATGTCGTGGCCACCTTTGCCTTGGACTACGACCAGCAGTTCGATCAGGCCGGCCTCATGCTGCGAGCAACCAGAGGCGAGTGGATCGAGACCGGCGTTAAGGTCTCCGACGGCGCAGCGCAGGTCGGCGCTGTGGTCACCCACCGCTACTCCAATTGGTCGGTCGCGCCGGTTCCGCATTGGAGCGGTAGAAAGATCACCATCCGCGCGAGCCGCCACGGCGGCGCGGTGACCGTGCGCGCCCGCGTCGATGACGAGCCAGTCCAGATGGTGCGCCTGGCCCACCTTGACCCAGCCCTGCAAGTCGCCGCCAGGCCGTACTGCTGCGCTCCCACACGGGCTGGCCTGACCGTGAGCTTCACCAGGTGGGTGCGCACCCCACCCGACACGCTGCACTGACCTCGACCCACCATCGCGCTTGGAGCCCCTCCGTCCAGAATCGACGCCTACGGCACACCGGCGGCTCAAGCCGATCGTCTGTGACACATGATCACGGCGGCCCTGATCTGTGTCTTGGAGGGTGGGGAGGAGTTTCCCCTGATGAGTACGACTCATGACACAGGAGCTACCGGCCAGGCAGGCTGGGTCGATGGACGATGTTCCGGACCCGCAGGTGCCCGAGCGGGCGCGGCGGCGCACGTATGTCGCTTGCCAGCGGTATGGGACCACCTCGTTGCCACGAGCATGGGACCACCTGGAGGTGTTGGTGAGCACCACAGGGCCTGGCTTTGGGTGTCAACGGCGGCGCGCTGGTTGAGCGGGTTGCGTTGTCGGTAGGAGGGGCCTTCGATGACCAGGGTGTGTGCTCCTGAGGTGAGCCGGTCGATGGCGGACTGGGCGAGCAGGGCGTCGCTCATCATCGACATCCACTCGGACGGCTCCCTGTTCGAGGTCACCACGGTGGCTGCTTTGCGGTGCCGCTCGACGATGAGTTCGTAGATGTCGTTAATGTCGGTGGCATCGAGCGAGCGGAGTGCGAAGTCATCGAGGATGAGCAGGTCGACGCGGGCGAGTTTGCGCATCTCTGCCTCCAGGCTGTTGTCCAGGCGGGCGGCGCGTAGGCGGGTGAAGAGCTTGTCGGCGCGTGAGGCGTGCACGCTGAGCCGGCGTCGGATCCCGATGTGTCCCAGCGCGGTGGCGAGGTGTGTTTTTCCGACCCCGACGGGGCCAAGGATCAAGACGCAGTGGCCGGCCTCGGTGAACCGCAGGCTGGTCAGGTCGCTGAGAAGCGTCCGGTCATAGGTGAGGTCGTCGGGTTCGTCCCAGGTGTCCAGGCGCATGGTGGGTCCAGTCCGGCGGTGCGTGCGCGGAGCATCGCTGAGCGGGAATCGCGGCGGGTGATCTCGTCATCGAGGAGGAGCTGCAGGAACGCGGCGTGGCCCATCTTGTGTGTTCGTGCCAGGGCGAGCCGTTCGGGCAGGGTGTCTTTGAGGCCGCCGAGCTTCAACGCCCGCAGGGTCCTCATCAGGTCGGCCCCGACCGGGTCGATCGGGCCGGTGCTCGGCGTGGTGGTGGTGGTCATGGGGTGCTCTCCAGTTCTGGGTCAGGTCGTGGGGTGACGGCGTTCGTGCCACCGCGGAGGAGGGTCAGCCGGGCTGCCCCGGGTAGGGCGTACTCGCCGGGGTCGCGGGCGAACCGGCCGGGTTGTGAGCCGGGTGCGCCGGCTGCGGTGGGCAGCAGCCGGTCATCGAGGAGCCGCTCGGCATAGATCCCAAGGTTCTCCCCGTGCCCGGCGCACACTGCGATCAGCGCGGTGAGGTCCCGCATCGCGTACCCGGCCTTCTCGGCGGGCAGGTCGCCCCGGTCGGTCGACCTCCCACCAGGGGGCTGTCGGGGGTGGGTCTTGACCAGCTGCCAACGCGCATAGAGCTTGACCAGCTCGGCGTCGGCGCGGGCGTCGAGGTACTGCCCGATCCACTGGTCGGGCAGCGAGTACAGCGCCCGGGCGACCTCGACGTGGAAGTCGCGGTGCACCTTGACCCGGGTGAACCTCGGCACGTCATAGGCGGCCGGGACCGGCAGCAGGCATCCGGTCTCGACCCGGTTGAACATCTCGGCAGGCGAGCGGCGGTGGTGCCGTGGATCCGCATCCCGGCCCGTTGTGAGCACCACAGGCTGACGCGGGCCTGGGCCTGGTCGAGGTCGGTGAAGGACTCCCCTGCCCAGAAGTTGCCGCGCACGTACTGGACCGCACGTTCGACCCTCGGCTTGTCCTTCGGGGTCCGGACCCGGGCGGGGTCGGTGGCGAACCCGGCATGCTGGGCGTAGTCCAACCAGCCGGCCGACAGGCGCGGGTTCACGGCGTCGGCCTTGGTGACCACGGCCTTGAGGTTGTCGGGGATCAGCACCTTGAACACCCCGCCGAAGAAGTCCCAGGCCGCCTCACAGCCGGCGATCATCGCGACCAGGGTCTGGGAGTAGGTCACCCACACGAACATGTGCCGGCTCACCACCGCGGTGAAGATCAGCGCGTGCACCCGGCGCTTCTTCCCGGTCTGCGGGTCAACGATGATGCCCATCTGGGCGAAGTCGATCTGGCACTCCATCCCGGGCTCGCCGTCGTTGACCCGCACCGTGGTGGACTTGCCCCCGAATCCGCACCGCTCGACCGCGAACCGGTGCAGGGTGCGACACGGGACCACGCACCCTTGTCGGGCGAGCAGCTCCTCGATCTTCACGATCGACAACGCGGGCTGACCCTCACCCCCGTCCACCCAGGCCGTGATCTGCTCCTGCCGGGTTAGCAGCAGATCCCACGCCTGACCGTGCCCATTCGGTCGCGCTGGACGGACCGCGGCCACCACCGCGCCGATCAGCCCATCGCTCAACGCCTCGACACCGGCATCCCGCACCAGGCCCTCGGCCTGGGCCGCAGCCACGTAGCGGCGGACGGTCTTACGGTCCACCCCCGCCCGCTCAGCGACCTTGCGCAGACCGACTCGTCGCTCAACCCAGTGCCGACTCTCAGGCCAATGCGGTCTGCTGGTCGTGGTAACGGGTAAAGCCGCATTGCCAAACAAGCGCGCCCTGTGCGGATGGCTGTTCGCGATCCTCGAATCCGCCGGCGACGAGCAGGTGTGTGCCTACTGAGTAGCTCGGTGTTGATGACTGCCTGCTATCGCTGGACGTGGCTCCTGGCTCGATGGGAGCGATCATGGCGACGGTCAACCGGGGGCCGAGGTCGGCCCGGTACCAGCGCTGGACGTCGAAGGTGACGGTGTTGGTGAACAGCAGGCCGCCGGAGTCGATCGCGGTCACCACACCGTGGAAGGCCAAGCCGGCGTCGTCGAGGGCATCGGGGCTGTACAGCTGACTGCAGCTGCCGCTGGTGGCCCCTCGATCGAGGGCGCCGCTGCCAGTCGCGACGATGTCGGGCATCTCGCGGGTCACGGACCACGGAGACGCGGCGACGGCCCAGATCAGCGCTGCCGACGCGGCCAGCGCTGCGAGTGGCAGGGCCTGGCGTCGGCGGACTGCCCTACGGGCCAGCGATGCGAGGTTGGCGCCGCGCCGCGCGATCGTGGTCTCTGGGTGGTCTGAGTCGGCGGCGGCCGCCGCGGCGAGCACTGCGGATCGCGCTCGGTCGATGACCGCAGCCCTAGGGGGTGGGACATCTCCCAACCCGCGCAGCAACTCGTTCCGGTCAGATGGTTGCCTCATGACGTGCGTGCCTCCAATCCTGGTCAATGACGGTGCACATCGCCCGGGTCATTCGGGTGATTAGCCGCGCGTCCGGCTTCGTGATTCTGACCCTGATCCTGCACTGCGCTCGCATCTGACGACGCGCCCGATGCAGACGCGACCGGGACGTGCCGGCCGGGATGCCGAGGACGCGAGCTGCCTCGACAGGGCTGAACTGCTCCCAGCTCACGAGCAGAAGCAACTCGCGATCATCGGGCGCTAGACGCCTCAACGCCGATACCAGAGCGGCCCGCAGTGGTCTCTGATGAGGCTGGTGTACGTGTCGTGGGTCTTGGGCTTTCGGGTGCGCTGGATGATGATCAACCACTCGTCAAGCCACTGTCCGACGGTCTGCCGCTGACTCGAGCTCGGTCGGCCGGCGGACCGTGCTCGCTCTTCCTTTAGCCTCTCGACCTTGGTTGTCACCTCACTTCGGGTACGGCCACGGACGTGACGCCGAACGGACTTGCCGCCATCGCTGCGGCCCATGGACACCCATCCGTGCCAGCAAGAAACCGGCTCCCTCGGGGCGCTACCTCGTGCTGGAGGACCGGCTGGCGATCGCCGATCTGTACCTGGCCGGGTCCGGGGTGCGCTCAATCGCCGAACAACTGGGCCGGTCGCCCTCTACGGTGAGCCGTGAGTTGCGGCGCAACGGCCCGCCATCGCGACCGCGAGCCCGAGCCAAGACATACGCGCCGTACGCGGCCCAGAAGCGAGCCGATCTGCGGGCTCGCCGGCCCAAGGCCAGCAAGTTCGACAACTCCGAGCTGGCCTCGATGGTGCAGGCCAAGCTGTGCCTGAAGTGGAGCCCGGAGCAGATCAGCGACCACCTGGCCGCGGTGGTGCCCGACCGGCAGGAGCTGCAGGTGAGTCCCGAGACCATCTACCAAGCCCTCTACGTCCAGGGCCGCGGGCATCTGCGCGCTGACCTGCATCAACACCTACGCACCGGCCGTGCTGTACGTCGCCCGAGACGACCCAAGAACACCGGCGGGTCAGGAAAGATCCCCGACATGATCATGATCAGCGAGCGGCCGGCCGAGGTCGCCGACCGGGCCGTCCCCGGGCACTGGGAAGGCGACCTGATCCTGGGGTCGAACTGCCGCTCAGCGATCGCCACGTTGGTCGAGCGCCAGACCCGGTTCACGATGCTGGTCCACCTGCCCGCCGGACACGGCGCCCTCGCGGTCCGCGACGGCCTGCTGGCGAGCATCGCGACGCTGCCCGATCATTTGCGCAAGACCCTGACCTGGGACCAGGGCACCGAGCTGGCGCAGCACCGCCAGATCACCATGGCCAGCAAGATGTCGATCTACTTCTGCGACCCGCACAGCCCCTGGCAGCGCGGGTCCAACGAGAACACCACCGGGCTGCTGCGCCAGTACTTCCCCAAGGGCACCGACCTGTCGGTGCATCCCCCCGAGCGGCTGCTCCAGGTCGCCACCGAACTCAACGAACGACCCCGCAAGACCCTCGGTGGCACCACCCCCGCACACGCCCTGCAACGCCTACTGTCAGACCCCGAAAGACCCGTCGTTGCGACGACCGCCTAAATTCGCCGATCCCTTGCGGACAAGATCACGACTGCCCGTCATCGGCTCCGCAAGTGTCCGGTGGTCGGTTCGTCTTGCGGGACTTCAGTGACGGCTCGGTACTCGCGGCTACCCTGCCTGTCGTGCTCATCCGCGAAGCCCGGCTCGAGGACGAGGCAGCGCTTCTGCCGATCCACCTGGCCACCTGGACGGCGAAGGTGTCACCCGGACCTGCGCCGGACCCCACCGCGCCGTTCTTCGACCGCGGCACGGCGGCCTGTGACGTCTTGGTGGCGGAGGACAGCGGAGGCATCCTCGGCTACGTACGCCTGCACCAGCCCGGCCCGATGCCCTCGCACGAGCACGTCCTGGTGGTCAACGGTCTGGCCGTCGACCCGGTGCGGCAGTCGGCCGGCGTCGGCCGAGCGCTGATGCACGCGGCCCTCCAGAGGGCTTGGGCCAGGGCCTTGCAAGGTGACGCTCAGAGTGCTCGCCCCGAACGCACCCGCTCGCCGCCTGTACGAGGCGTGCGGGTTCGCCGTGGAGGGCGTCCTGAGACAGGAGTTCAGGCTCAACGACGGGTATGTCGATGACGTCCTCATGGCTTGCGAGCTGACCTGACCGGTCGCAACGACGACAAGCACCGCGCTCGCGAGCAGGCCCCAATGACCAATCCTGTGTTGGGCGGCAGTACGGGGGTGTGGTTCTATGGCGTTGCCAACGCGATCAGCAGTCGAGGAAGCCGGTGGAATTCCGGCGCGGTCCCGCCACTGTGACCGGGAAGCGGACCCTCAGGTACGACCACCGCTCAGCTGGGCGGGAAGGTCAGGGGCGAGCGGTGATCCGGGAGCCAGGACATTCGGGCTGACGTGCCACCACGCCAGGGGCGGAAGACCCCGGTAGGAGATGCCCGATGTCCCAACTCAGTGTTCGACTGCTCCCGACGGCACCGCTGCTTGCGCTGCCGATGCTGATGGCGGTCGCGCTGCTGTTCGCCGTCGCGTTCGACCAGGGCCAGCTCGCCCACGTCGCTCAGGCCGCGGCGGGTGACTCGACGGTGCACGAGTTGTTCCACGACGCCCGCCACATGCTCGGCTTCCCCTGCCA
>JAABUN010003758.1_pt1 | contig 22527 bp, 23 predicted proteins | sample 5559311 | NCBI WGS metagenome assembly JAABUN01 (sample SAMN10711877, study PRJNA513370) | rock metagenome | isolation source: Antarctica rocks | place: Antarctica: Victoria Land, Siegfried Peak sud
GGGCTGCACGCCATCGCGGTGGCGCCGGAGGCCGACAAGGCGACCCGGCTGTACACCCAGAGCCTGCACATCGAGGCCGGGCGGGTGCTGCTGCCCGCCGAAGCGCCGTGGCTCGACGAGTTCCGCACCGAGCTGCTGCGCTTTCCGCAGGGCCGGCACGACGACCAGGTCGACAGCCTGTCGCAGTTCCTCGCCTGGGCCGCCGACCACGCCTGGGGCGGACCCAGGTTCCGCCGGCTCTGAGCCCGGCGGGCCGGCCGGGACGCCGGGGAATGGGTGGTCTCGAGCCGAGCGAGGTGGTGCGGCCCACCCGCCCAGGCCGGTGCGCCTGGCCGGGACTTGATGGGGTGGACGCCCCCTGACGGCATCTGAGTGCCAAGGTGGAGGTGTTGACCGACCACCAGAGGAGGCGTCCGTGGGACAGGCTACAACGATCGGACTGGACATTGCGAAGCACGTTTTCCAGGCGCACGGGGCGGATGCGGCCGGGGCTGTGATGTTTCGAAAGCGGCTCTCGCGGGCGAAGCTGCTTGAGTTCTTCGCGGCCCAGCCGCCCTGTGTGGTTGCGATGGAGGCCTGCGCTGGGTCGCACCACTGGGCCCGCGAGATTGACAAGCTGGGCCACACGGTGCGGCTGATCCCGCCGGCCTATGTGAAGCCGTTCGTAAAGCGGCAGAAGAACGACGTGGCGGATGCCGAGGCGATCTGCGAGACGGCGCAGCGGCCGGGCATGCGCTTCGTGCCGGTGAAGGACGCGGCGCAGCAGGCGAATGCCGTTGTGTTCCGTGCCCGCGATTGGGGTGCGTCACGGTTCGATGTGCGGTAGTACCAGACACGGCGATGCTCAGCCTGGCGCTGCCCGTGACGGAAGGGCATCGCCCGCTGGCCCTTGCCGTCAGTGGCCCACTGGCCCGCGGGCGGTGCCACGGCCGCGCCATACTGTGGTTGATACGCGACAAGATTGCATCTCTGGCGATGCCCACGCAGCGCGGGTAGGTTGACGGCGGAGAGGAGACGCGTGTGAAAACACTTGCCGCACGGCTCGCAACGATCTGCAATGCCCATCCCTTCACCACGCGTTGGCACGTCAAGGATTTCGCGACGGGGCGAGACGCGCACAGCGAGGGCGATGTGCCGATGCCCTCGGCCAGCACGCGCAAGACCTCTATTTTGATGGCGGCGATGGCTGCCGTGCATGCGGGAAGACTGCACCTTGATGAGAAGGTGGTGCTGGAGGAAAGGCTGCAAAAGGACGTCGCCTCCGGCACCTACCGCTACATGACGCCGGGCTGCGTCATCCCGTTCCGCGACGTGCTGGTGAACATGATGATCACCAGCGACAATGTCTGCACCCAGGCGGTGCTCGAACGGCTGGGCCCGGAGACGATGGATGGTTACTGCCGGAGCATCGGCATGACCGGCACGCGGCATCGCGGGCTGATCCCGCCGCTCGGCATCGGCTGGGACCATCCGCCTGAGGCGGTGGCCACGACCACACAGTCGGACCAAGTCCTGCTTCTCGACCTCATCCTGCGCGGCACGGAAGATGCGGCCGTGGCGCGCCGGCTCGGCAGCAGCCTAGAACTTTGCAGGCTTGCGCTAGATATTCTGAGCTGGCAGGTGCTGCGCAACCTGATCCCGTCGCTGCTGCCCTATGGCACCAAGGTCGCGCACAAGACCGGGCGTGGACGCCGAGGCCGGATGGATGCCGGCATCGTCTTCGATGGTGCGCGGCCGCTGTTCATCCTGGCCGCCGCGACGGATTGGGTGCCGGAGACGATGCCCGACGGGCTGCCGGGCTTCGCCGCCTCCTTCGCCACTATCGGCCGTACGGCGCGCGCCTGTTGGGACGAACTTCGCGGTTGAGGCCTGGGCATCACCTTCAGCGCATGGCGCGCAGGCGCCCTTCAGCGTGTGACGGGGCGAACATCCTGTGGGCGCGTGCGCTCATCGGTACGCGGCGTGTGGCTGAAACCTTTGCCCATCGCCCAGACGTTGCGCTGCAGATGCGTCGGCGCGATCGCGTAATCTCGGATCGCAAGGCGGGTCGCCACCCGTAACAGGGCCTCGCGCCGGCCGTCATCCAACTCCTGCGTCGCGCGCGCCAGCATCGTGTCGAATTGCGGATTGGAATAGCGCCCGCGATTCACTGACCCGGTGCCGAGCGTCCGATCATAAGTTCCGAGCACGGAGCGCAGGCCCGCCGACGGCTCGCCGGTGGAACTGCCCCAGGAGACGAGGAAAGCCGAGAACTCCTGGCGTGAGGCGCGCGTCACAAAGCTGGAGAAGGGTTGCACCTCCACCGCCGTCCGCACCCCGACGCGCGACCACATCTGCGCCACTGCCTGCACAATCCGCGCATCGTTCGGGTAGCGGTCATTCGGTCCGTGCAGCGTGATACGGAATCCCTCCGGATAGCCCGCCTCCGCCAGCAGGCGGCGCGAGGCGGCGGGATCGGCGGCGGGCGGCGACAGCTCCGGCACATGACCGAAGGTGCCGGCAGGCATGAACTGGTTGATCGGCGCCGCATTGCCCTCCATCACCCGCTCGACGATCGCGGCGCGGTCGACGGCGAGCGACAGCGCCTGGCGCACGCGAATGTCGCGCAGCGGGTTGCGCGGTAGCGGGCGGCCATCGTGGTCCGTGATGAAGGGCGAGCCGTCCTCGCGCATGTGGTCGAAGTGGAAATACACCAGGCGCAGGCTGTCGATCTCCGACAGGCGAAGGTTGCTGTCGCGGCGCAGCCGCGCAAGGTCTGCCGTCGGCACCTGATCGATGAAGTCCACATCGCCTGCCAGCAGGGATGCGGTGCGCGCCGCGGCGTTGGTCACCATGCGGTACTCGACGCGCTGCCAGGGCTCCGGTCCTTCGAAATAGGCGTCGTTGCGCTGCAGCTGGATGTTGTCGACGGAACGGCCGCCAACGATGCGGAAGGGCCCGGTGCCTACGGCGACGCGGCCGGAATTAAAATCCTCGGTCGAGGCGCCCTGATGGATCGCCCGCGACAGCATCGGCACCTGCGCGATGTTCGCCGGCAGGCTCGGGTCGGGGCCGTTGGTGCGGAAGCGCAGCGTGGTCGGGTTCACCACCTCCACCTCCCGGATCGAGTGGGTGTAGGTTCGGAAGGAACCCGGGCTGTTCGCCACCTGCGGAATGCGTTCCAGCGTGAAGGCGACGTCATCGGCGGTGAAGGGCTGGCCATTGTGGAAGCGCACACCTTCGCGCAGCCTGAACTCCCAGCTGTCCTCACCGACCGGCCGCCAGCTTTCCGCGAGCGCCGCGACCGGCCGCGAGTTCGGGTCCATCTCCAGCAGGTTCGAAAAGATCGTTGCCGCGAAGGAGTTGTTGGGCGAGATGTTGTGGTAGTGCGGATCGAGCGAGGTGACCTGCGCGCCGACCGCCATGCGCAGGGTCTGCGCCATGGCCGGCGCGCCGTGCGGGATGGCCCCAGCGCCGAGCACGCTGCCGGCCAGCAGAGTCGCCCTCAGGGTCCTGGTTGTCATCGGCATCTCCTCCCTTTGTTCTTTCTTGCTTCAAACGGGCCGCGGCTTGGTCACCGCAGCAGGTAGTCGGCCGCTGCGCGTTCGCAGGTGGAGCGGATGTGCCGATCGAGCGCCGACGGCACCGGGTTACCCTCCTGCAGCCGGTGCTCGCGCACCGCCTCCTCCTGGTCGTCGCGACCAGGACGGGCCGCGCCTGATCGGCCGGCGGCGCCGCGCGCACCACGTAAATCGCTTCGTCGAGATCGCTCTCGAAATCACCCGCCTCGCGAAAGGCACCGGGGCTCAGCGCCATGAAGACATGGTCGAGGCAATTCGGATCGGTCGCGGGTTGCATGCGGTTGCGGATGGGCGAAAAGCTCGCGCCGCCCAGGATGTGGACCATCATCGCTAGACCGTAGCCCTTGTGGCTGGCCATGTCGGGCGTGCCGCCAAGCGGTGTCAGCCCGACCTCCGGCCGCTGCATCACGAAATCAGGCGCGAAATACGGATCGGTGACGCTCTCGCCGGTGCCATCCATCACCCAGCCCGACGGCATCGAGCGGTCGTTCAGGTGGTGTACCTTCACCTTACCGGCCGCGACGGTCGCCGACCACCGCGACACCCGAGACCAGTGCCTTGTCGACCGCCAGGTTCATCGCCATGACCGAGACTGGGTGACGGAGCCCCGCGCCGGCGTCGACCAGCGCCGTCGCCAGCCCTTCGCGCACCACGCGCGTCCGTGCCTGAAGGTTCAGCTTGCCCTCGCGGTGCCGCGCCTCATAAACCATAAGCATCGAGATGCCGTGCGAATCGACGCCGAGCAGGTCGGCTTCCAGCATTGCCTCGGCGGTGGTCTCAGCCAGGTCCGGCCCCAGGCCTCCCGGATCGCCAGGATCTGCGCCCGCACGCGCACGGCGGAGACCAGCAGCAGAGAGGCCGCCCCCGTCGCTGCGCTCATGCGCCGAACTCCCGGCTCGAACGGCGTTCTATCACCAGCCAGGCGCCGCTCATGGCATCTCGGCGCAGGCGGTCGGTGACGGCGGCGATGGACAGCGGCGTGCCGATCGGCGCGGGGCCGTCCTGCCCCGGTACGCCATCATGGCGGAACACCAGGGTTTTGTAGCGTGCCGTCGCCATCTCGGCGCCGGCCAGCTCGATCACTAGGTTCTGCACCAGATGCGCGGTGACGCGCCCTGCCGGCCGTTCCGCCATCGCCGTCGCCACATCGGCAGGCCCGCGAAGTGTACGCCCCTGGCGGTGCCAGATGCCCTCCGGCGCCAGCGCGGCGGCGACGGTCGCAAAGTCGGATGCGACCAGCGCCGCGTAGAAGCGATGGATCGCCTGCTGGCAGGCCAGTGTGCGTGCCGTTGCGAGAAGCTCATCCATGGCCTCCGCCCTCCTCGGCGATGACGGGGTTGCGCAGCAGGCCAAGGCCGGAGATCTCCACCTCGAACACATCCCCGCGCGCAGCCAGAGCGGCGGGGTGCGGCGGGAGCCGACGCCCTCCGGCGTGTCGGTCGCTATGATGTCGCCCGGCTGCAACGGTGTGATAGCAGACACAGGCGATCACGGCATTGTAGTGCGCCCGATTATTGAGACAGCCGACTGCGTTGGCTAGGCGGCCAAGGGTAGGCTGGCGGTGTTGGCTCGATCAACCTGTCGCTGATCGGCGCGGACTTGGTTTGGGGTTCGGTAGCGGTGGCGAGCGACGAGCCAGGTGGCGTTGTAGTGGGCGACGAAGTCCTGCAGCCCTTGGCGCAGCTCTTCGATGATCTCGAAGGTGTGCACCCAGAGAAAGTTCTCCTTCAAGGTGCGAATGAAGCGCTCGGCCACGCCGTTGCCCTCCGGCTGGCGGACGAAGGAGGGCGAGCTGTCGATACCGAGGAAGCGGATCTCGCTCTGGAAGTCGTGGGCCATATAGTTCGAGCCGTGGTCGTGGCGCAGCGCCAGCCCCTGCGCGGCGCCTTGATCGACCGCGCCGAAGTGGCGCCGTACCCCCTGGCGGATCGGCTCAAGCGCCTCGAAGCGGTTGCCGGAGGCGGCGGCGTGGTTGCCGACGCACTCGCCGGAGCAGTGGTCGACGGCGACGAAGACCCGGGCCCGGCCTTCCGCCAGGGTGACGGTCTCGGTCATGTCGGTGCCCCACATGACATCCACCGCCGCGGTGGTGATGGTCCCCTCATGGGCGCGTCCCGCGGGGCGGCCGACGCGGTGGGGTGCGAGGAGGTCGTGCTCGCCCATCAGGCGGCGGTGCGGATGCCAGCGTGGCGCAGCCGGGCCCAGATCTTGCGGTAGCCCTCGCCGTGCAGGCGCGAAGCCAGGATCTGCGCGCGGATGTGGCCCACCAACTCAGCGTCGGGGCAGGCACCGACCGGGCCACGGCCTGTCCGGACCGTCGGCGCGGCGGCTCCGTCGCCAGCACGGCGGCGGTAGATCGTGGCGCGGCAGAGGCGCCAAACGCGGGTGACCCTGGTGAGGCCATACGGCCGACCCGTGGCCGGGGACGCCGCCCGGCTCATCGCTGCAACCTCCGGCGGGCCAAAGGGCGCCCACCTTCCAGGGCGGCGATCCGCCGCTCGAGCAGCTCGTTGGCCATGGTGACCTCGCCGAGCTTGGCTTGCAGACGGAGCAGCTCCTCGTCGCGCACATCCCGTTCGCGCTCCTGCATCGCCGCTTCCGCCGCGACCAGGGCGCGGTCGCGCCACCCGCTCAGCCGAGCGGCGGTGAGATTGAGCTCGCGGGCCAGGGTCTCCAGCGGCTCACCCCGTAGCAGGCGCGTCACCGCCGCCAGCTTGCGCCGGGCGGAGAAGCGGCGCTCCGGCCTGTCATGTCCTGAGGGCGCGTTAGCGTCAGCGTTTAGGGCGCGCGCTGCCGCCCCCCCGGGCTTATCCTGCCCAGTCTGAGTGTGCTCCATCCGTGTGACCTCCGGTTGCGGTGGCGTCTACCGCACCCGGCTGTCTCATCGAACCGTGACGCACCCCAGGCGCAGCACGGATTGGTAAGGGCAGGCGCTGGACAGATGCAGCATCACCCTGGTTTTCAGCGTGACGACCTGGGCGGCGAGTTTCAGCAGCCGCCAGCGGAGGGTGTCGAACTGGGCGACGCGCCAGGTTGAGCGCTTTGGCATCAGGCGGCGCCGCGACCACATCAGCCAGTAGGCGGCGGTGTGCAGCAGCAGGCGGAACTGATTCGCCGTGGCGCGCGAGCACGAGGTGCGGTCGGCGGCGATGTGCCGCTTCCAAGCCTTGATATGATGTGGTGGACGGCCCCCAGCGGCATCGTGTGCCAAGCTTGGAGCTGTTTCAGGCATTGAGCGAAAGGAGCCGCCCGCCATGAAGACGACCGCAAAGGCCGTGCCGGTCACCATCGGCCTCGACATCGCCAAAAACTTCTTTCAGGTGCATGCGGTCGACGCCGCGGACCAGGTCGTGCTGCGCCGCAAGCTCGGCCGCGGCGAGGTGCTCGGCTTCTTCGAGGCGCAGCCCAAGGTGCTGGTCGACATCGAGGCGTGTGGCACCGGCCATTACTGGGCCCGCGAGATCGCCGCGCTCGGGCACGAGGTAAGGCTGCTGCCACCCACCTATGTGAAGGCCTACGTCAAACGCGGCAAGACCGACGCCGCCGATGCCGAGGCGATCTGCGAGGCGGTCACGCGCCCCAACATGCACGCCGTGCCAATCAAGACGCTCGAGCAGCAGGCGGCGCTGATGATGCACCGCTCCCGTGAGTTGCTGGTCGGGCAGCGCACGGCGCTGGTGAATGCTCTGCGCGGTCACCTGGCCGAGCTGGGCATCGTCACCGCCAAGGGCATTCACCGCGTCGCCGACCTGCTGGCGGAGCTGGTCGGGGCGGAGAAGGCGAAGATACCGCCCTTGGCCCGGGCCTCGCTGCGCTGTCTCGCCGCCCAGATCAAGGTGGTGGAGACGCAGATCGAGGCCCTCGAGGCGCTGATCATCGAGTGGCACAAAGGCAGTGAAGCCAGCCAGCGGCTGGCGAAGATCCCGGGCGTCGGGCCGATCACGGCCTCGGCGGTCGTTGCAACGATCGGCGATGCTTCAAACGTCACCTCGGCCCGGCACCTCTCGGCGGCCCTGGGGCTGACGCCGAAGCAGAACAGCAGTGGCGGAAAGCCCAGACAGGGCGGCATCTCCAAGGCTGGGAACACCTACCTGCGGCGCCTGCTGTTCATTGGCGCGATCGCGGTGATCCGCAGCAAGCGTGCGCAGGAAGCCGGGAGCTGGCTGGCGCGGCTGCTCGAGCGCCGGCCGACGAAGGTCGTCGCCATCGCGCCGGCGAACAAGACCGCGCGCGTCATCTGGGCGATGCTCCGGGGTGGCGAGGCTTTTCGTGTGGGCAAAGCGGCGCCGCTGAGCGTTGTACCCGCGTAGGGGTCAGGAGGTTCCCCACCAGGATCGCCGCGACTGGTGGGGCGTGAGGGCAAACGTGAAGTGATGACGAAACGGTCGATACCGAGGCCCCGCAGAACCCGAGAGAACCAAAGCGTCTCTGAACGCGCTGCATGTGATCGGGAGCAGGGTCGCGGATTACATCAGGGCCCGCGGTCAATGGTACCGCACATCGAGATCCCATGAGGGTTGGCGGCGGGCAGCTTAGCCTGTCTGCCGGTGAGCAAAGCCCGGAGGATTCCAGTGATGACGCAGACGCCTGGTTCAAGTCCCATTCCTGTCGCGCCCGACTACGACCGCACGCTCGTGCTCGCGATCGAGCTGAGCAACGCGAGCTGGGTGCTGGCGGCCCAGGTGCCGGGCCTGCCGCGCGTGAAGGCGAAACGCACGGTCGAGCCGACGGCTGCGGCGTTGCTAGCAGCGATCCATGGCTACCGTGACCGGGCCAAGGCGGCTGGCCGGGATGTCGGGCGGGTGGTTGCGACCTACGAGGCGGGCTGGTCCGGGTTCTGGCTGGCGCGATGGTTGGCACGGCATGGCGTTGAGACGCATGTCGTCCAGCCATCGAGTGTCCCGGTCGACCGCAGGGCGCGGCGCGCCAAGTCCGACGGGATCGACGCGGAACTACTGCTGCGCACGCTGCTGGCCTGGCTGCGCGGCGAGCCGCGCGTGTGCTCGATGGTGCCGATCCCCGCCGAGGCCGACGAGGATGCCCGCCGCTGCACCCGGGAGCGGGCAGAACTCGTCGCCGAGCGGGTTGCTCTGGTGAACCGCATCGGCGCCGTGCTGGCGACGTTGGGCGTGGGTGAATACAACCCGCTCCTGCGGAACCGGCGTGAGCGCCTCGACGCGTTGCGCACGGCGCTTGGGACGTCGTTGCCGCCGCACGCCCAGGCCAAGATCAGCCGCATGCTCGACCGCATGGATCTGGTGCGCGCGCAGATTGCCGAGCTGGAGCAGGAGCGCGACGCGGTGCTGCAGGACGAGGTGCCGAGCAGGGCTGGCGGAATGATCCAGCAGCTCGCCAAGCTGCGCGGCATCGGCGTGCAGAGCGCCACCGTGCTGGTGCGCGAGGCGTTCGTGCGTGAGTTCGCCAACGGCAAGGCGCTCGGGTCCTACGCGGGCCTTTGCGCGACGCCCTACAGCAGCGGCGGCACGGAACGCGAGCAGGGCATCAGCAAGGCCGGGAACCGGCGGCTACGGACCGTGATGGTCGAGTTGGCATGGCTCTGGCAGCGCTACCAGCCCGGCTCCGCCGAGGTCACCTGGTTCCGCGAACGCGTCGGCGGCACGGGAGCACGTATGCGCAAGGTGATGGTGGTGGCCCTGGCACGGAAGCTGTTGATCAGCTTGTGGCGGTTTGCGACCCAAGGCGTGATACCGGGGGGCGCCGTCATGAAGCCCGTGTCCTGATCGGCCCCCAAGGTTGAGCCTGGGCTGCACGGCAGCCCGGGCACACGGATCCAAGGGGGTGTCATCGTTGTCCGGCCTGGCGCACGAGTGCCGTCTCAAAGAGTGGTGCCGCCCTCCTGGAGCTCTCCCGTCCCGAATGCGGGACCGTGGTGCGGACGTAGTCCCGCCGGATGTGAGGTTTGCAGGGAAGCCCTGCGGTGACGAGAGCTCCGCCTTGGATAACGACTGAACCGCGCTGCAGCGCTCAGACCCGGGGTATCCCGCGATGAAGTAGCTTGACGAGGACGCCCTCATGTGAGGCCGGACACAAACCCGCACCCGACCGCGGCGCCAAAACATCACATCGCCCTTGCATCGAAGGGGCCGTCCACACATGGTTCTCCGCTTGTCCCCGCTTGCAGTATTTTCGTTCGTAGAGACTGCGGGCCTGGCTGCCAGACAGGTTGGTGACGATGAAGCGGGTGTCGACGCCTTCGGGTCCGGTCTCGACGCGGGCGATGATCCGCTCGACGCGGCTCCAGCTGCCGGCGCCGTCGAGAAACTCCTTGTAGCGGCACTGCTTCTCGGCGCCCGGCATGGCGGCGCGCAGCGCCGCGGTGCTGCTCTCCAGCGCCTCGACGTGACGGCGCAGCGTCGTCGTGGGCGCGACGCCGAGCATGAAATCCAGGCCCTCGGCGCGGCAGAAGTCGAGCACCTCCGGCACGCAGTAGTGGCTATCCGCGCGGATCAGGATCTCGACCCGCGGCCAGTGGCCGCGGATGGCGCGCACCAAGCGGCGGATGAAAGCGCGTGCTTCGCGTCCGCTCGGCCGCTTCGCGGGGCGTAGCATGGCGGCGACGAGGCGGCCTTCGCCATCGAACACCACGATCGGCTGGAAGCCGTACTCGTCGTAGTGGGCATTGAAGAGCCGCAGTTGCTGCTCGCCGTGGACGGCGTCGAAGGTGTCGTCGACGTCGAGTACGATGCGCCGCGGCACTTGCCGGAAGCTGCCGCAGTAGAGCCCGACCATGGCCCGCGCCATACGCAGCAGGGACCGTGTCCCGGGCAGGTTCTCCAGGCGAGAGATGGTCGGCTGCGAGCAGAGCGCGTCACCGCCAGGCAGATGATCCAGCGCCAGCTTGAAGGCCGGGTCATGGCGCAGGCCGTCGGCGTCGTTGCCGTCCTCGTAGCCGGCCACGATCATCAGCATGCGGAAACGCAGAATGTCGGCAACGCTGTGCCGGACCCGCTCCGGCAGGCGAGGGTCATCAATGCAGGCGGCAAGGCATTCAGCAATGCCGAGCCGCTGCTCGACCTCACGCAGGACCAGCACGTCGGCGTCAGAAGAGATCTGGCCGCCGTCGAAGCGGGCGATGATGGCTTTGCCGGCTGCTCGCCGACCAGTTGCAGTCGGGCTGGGGCCGCAACGCCGTGGTGGAGAACAAGTCGGGCGCCGGCGGCACCATCGGTACCATGGAGGTCGTGCGCGCCCGGCCGGACGGGCACACCATGCTGATGGGCAACATCGGCCCGCAATCCATCGCCTACACGCTGTTCCGCAACCTGCCCTACAAGCCCGTGGACCTGATCCCGGTCTCCGGCATGATCCGCGGGCCCAACGTGCTGGTGGTGCACCCCTCGGTGTATAGGGCGGTCCAATTTCAGGCCACCGGGCGAAGTAAAACCAGGCCACTTCGGCAGCCCTAGGAAGATGCCATAGAGCCTGTTGCACAATCACAGATCGCAACAAATAACCGCAACATATGGCGCGCATAATTTCCAGCGGACACTATGTGTCGTGAAACTGCATTACGGCCCGTGATTGAGCAACAGGCTCCATAGGTTCACGAAAAACTAAGGCACCCAAACCCTTACAACCAAGTTCGCCTTTGGATGGTAGGTGGTTGGAGCCTGCCGCGTATGGCGTGGAGGTGGCCTGAAATTGGGCCGCCCTTTACAAGACGCCGCCATGCTTCGCCTGCCATTCCGCTTTGCCGCGGTGATCCTGACATTTGTGCCGCTGTTTTCCCACAGGAGTTGGCGCCAGGCGGAAGTGCTGTTGATCGGTGCCATCCTGGCGCTGGGCAAGCGCGCGGTGAGCAGCATCCTGCGGATCGTCGGCCTCCAGCGGGAGCGCCGGTTCGGGAACTACCACCGCGTGCTCAACCGGGCAGCCTGGAGCCCACGGGCCGCGTCGCGCCTGCTGTTGGGCCTGCTGATCGAGGCCTTCGCACCCGATGGGCCGGTGGTGCTGGGCATCCACGACACCATCGAGCGCCGCCGCGGCACGCGTATCGGCACCAATCGGCCCTATCGCCCGCTCGGTCGCGGACTTTCGCGCCCTCTTCTCGGTCATCGTGACACCCGGGCCCGTCCAGCCGAAGCCGGGCGGCGCCTCAGGATCGGGGCTTTCGGGGCGTTCGAATCGATTCCGGTTGAGCCGAAGGTCACGGCCGCCTTCGCGGCATCCTGTGCAGTCCTGCGCGATCTCGGCCACGATGTGGAGGAGATCGAACCGTTGTGGGATGCGGAGGAGGTGGGCGCCCTGTTCGGTGCGCTCGCCTCGGTCGGCGTCGCCCGGGTCGTCGCCGGGATCGCCGGGATCGCTGGGTGGCAGGAGCGCGTGACGCCCGCGATCCGGCAACAGGCCGAGGCCGGCGCGAGCAAGATGGCGGCCGAGTACGTGACCGATCTCGACCGGCTAACGGCATTCCGGTTCGCGCTTCAGGATGCGATCGCGGGGTTCGACGCCGTCGCAACGCCCTCCTCGCCCGCCCTCCCCTGGCCCCGGACCGACCCTTATCCGAAGACCATCGCCGGCCGGGAGGCCGTGCCGCGTGATGCGGTCGTCTTTACGACCGCCGTAAACCTGGCTGGGTTGCCGGCGATCGTGGTCCCGGCGCCGGTAACCGGCCTGCCGGTCGGCCTCCAGCTGATCGGCCCCATCCAATCGGAGGAGCGCCTCATCGACCTCGCGGCGGAGTTCGAAGCTGCCCGCCCGTGACCGCGCCTGGCTCCGCTCTGACCCCGGTCAGGTCCCGCGATCGCGGACTGGGAGGCCGGCGTAATCCAGCGAGGCCAGCCAGCCGGGGCCGTCCTGCGCCATCCAGAGCGCGGCGGCCAGGTTGGCGAAGGCCTGATGGGCGAGGAGATCGTGCTCGCTGAAGGTGCCGCGGGCCGCGTTGGCGCAGATCAGGACGCCCAGGTAGCCGCCCTTCCACAAGATCGGGGCGAAGAGCGACGAGCCGGCCCGGAAGGTCTGCAGGATCTTGACGAAGCCCGCATGCAGCGTCGTATCGGCAAGGAGGAGCGTGCGCCGTGTGCGGGCGACGAAGGCCGGGTGGCCGAGGTCGATATCCACCAGCTCATGGTGTTGGCTCGGCAGGAAGTTCACCGGAGCGGTGATCAGGTGATGGCGCCCGTCCGGCGTGCGCATGAACGCGACGGCGGCGCCCGACATTGCGGGCGGCTCCGGTTCGAGGAAGGCGTGCGGCCGCAGCGCCGCGTTCGGGTCGCCAAGCAGCGCCGGCAGCGCGCGGGTGATGCACCACAGGGCCTCCTCGGGGCCGTCTGCCTCGCCGCCTTCGGCCGCGATGCGTCCGAGCGCCAGCAGGGCCTCTCGGTCGGGCCGGCCGCTCATGGTTTCGGTAGCACGCTCTCAGGGAGGGTCTCGCAGTAGCGGGCGATCTCGCCGGGCGTGGTGACCCAGATCTCGTCCCGGCGCTTTAGGATGTGGTCAAGCGCCCGACGGTAGGCCCGCAGCCGGAACGGCTGGCCGATGATGAAGGGATGGACCGACACGTTGAAGACGAGCGGCCGCTTCGCCGAGTGATGCAGGAGCTCGTCAAACTGGTCGATCATCATCTCCTCGAACTCCCGGCCCGAATGCTGGCGGAAGATGAGGGCCGGGGAATCGTTGATCTCGACCGGATAGGGCACGGCCAGGATCGGGCCTGAGCGCGTACGCATCCAGAACGGCTGGTCGTCCGCCGGCCAGTCCATCACGTAGCGGTAGCCGGCCTCCTTAAGGAGGTCGAGCGTGCAGCTGCTCTGCGCCAGCCAGGGACCCATCCAGCCTTGCGGCCGCTTGCCGGTCGTGCGCTCGACCGAGTCCGTGCATTCGGCGATGAGCCGTGCCTCGTCGGCCTCCCAGAGGATGTCCTGCCGCTCCGCGTTGGTACGGCCGTGGCCGACATACTCATCGCCGCGCGCGTTCAGCCGCTCGACGATTTCCGGATAATATTCAAGCGCCAGCGAGTTGACGTTGTGGGCGGCCGGGATGCCGTACTCGTCGAGCACGTCAAGCCAATTCCACAGGCCGACCCGATTGCCGTAGTCGCGCCAAGCATAGGTGCGCTGGGTCTGCAGCGGCGTCGGGCTGGACGCGTCCGATCCGAGCCCGGTCCCAAAGGCGAAGACCTCGATGTTGTTGTTGAACGTGACGGCGAGCCGGGAGCCGTTCGGCCACTCGTAGAGCGGCCGCATGTGAATGGCCGAGTAGGGGTATCGGCCGTGGTCGGGCAGCTTCATCGGGCGCGCGTCCTCAGGTCTTTATGCCGGTGATCGAGGTTTGCATCGCGCGCGGGTCGCGCATGGGCCAGCGGCCGCTCGTGACCTCGTCGATAAAGTCGCCGACAATGCGGTTGAACAGGTCCGGGTCCTCGAGATTAATGATGTGAACACAATTCGGCGTCACGGCGAGGGCGGCGGACGGGATGTGCCGCTTCATCAGGATGCCGGGCACGAGGCAGGGCCAGTCCTCGTCGCCGGTGAGGATGAGCGTCGGAACGCGGAGCGCCTTCATCTCGTCCACGAGATCGTACAGGGAGGGCCGCTCGCGCTGCACGCCGAGCTGCGTGTTGGCGGAGCCTGGCGCCGAATGCTCGCCCAGCATCCGCTTGAACTCGGCGAAGCCGCGCGGGTCCTTGTTCTCGAACTGGACGCGGGTCGGGCCGTGGGCATAGCGCTCGGCAAAGGGCGCCATGCCGTCGGTCCTGAGGGCCGCCGCGATAACGTCGGCTTCGCCCTGGAAGCGCTCCCGCTCCTTGGGCTCGGCCCCGTAGCCACAACCCGCGACGCAGAGCGAGAGCGAATGGCTCGGATGCCGGAAGCCGAAATGCAGCGTTGCGAAGCCGCCCATCGATAGCCGGACGATATGCGCCTTGTCCTCGCCGAGGTGAGCGAGTACGGACCGGATATCGTCCGCGGCCATGGCCTGGGAATAGGAGGTCCGACCCTCCGGCACAACGGGCGGCGGATAGCCCCGGGCGCAGAACGCGACGCAGCGGTGGCGCCGGCCGAAATGGCGCAGCTGCGGCTCCCAAGCTGCGAACATCCCCAGCGAATTCATGCACGAAGATGATCGGCACCCCCGACCCGGTTTCTTGCAGGTGGAGACGGACCCGATCGTCCGTGGTCGCAAAGGCCATGCAGGATCCAATCCGCGTGTCGCGAGGAAGCGGGGTTAGTCTAGGCGCGTCCGGGACGGAAGAGAAGGGATCATGCGCCACCCGCCCGTACCGCGTCGACGACCCGCCGCGCGAAGTCCCGCGTGCCGAGGGGACCGCCGAGGTCAGCCGTGCGGCTGGCGGGATCGGCGAGAACGCGGTCGAGCGCCGCGTCGAGAAGGGCCGCCGCGACGCTCGGCGAGCCAGCCGAGCAGCATGCCGGCCGAGCCGAAGAGCGAGGCGGGACTGGCCGCGTCTCGGCCGGCGATGTCGGGCGCCGAGCCGTGCTGGGCTTGCGCGACAGCATGGTCGCGGCCAGCATTCAGCGAGGCCGCAAGGCCAAGGCTGCCGGAGATCTCGGCCTCCTCGTCCGACAGGATGTCACCGAACATGCTGGTGGTGACGATCACGCCGAAGGCACCCGGATTGCGGATGAGGAGCGCGGCCATCGCATCGACAATCTTCTTCTCGTACGCGATCTTGGGGTGGCGCGCCGCCACTGTCCGCACGCTCTCCAGGAAGAGCCCGTCCGAGACCCGCAGCACGTTGGCCTTGTGTACGGCTGTGACCTGGTAGCGGGGGCGCTGCCCGGCGATCGCGAAGGCGATCTCCGCGATCCGGGTCGATCCCTCGCGGGCGATCTTGCGGATAGCCAGCGCGAGGTCGGGCGTCGGCATCATCTCGCCAGAGCCGAGGAACATCGAGCGGTCGGCGTAGAAGACTTCGGTGTTCTCGCGCACGATCACGAGGTCGACCGGGCTGCCGACCCTGCCCGTGAAGCCAGGCGGCGTGCGGGCCGGACAGATGTTGGCGTAGAGGTCCAGGTGCTTGCGCAGCTCGCCGGACGGGTTCAGGCCGCCCTCCGCCACCGGCGGGTAGTCGTTGTGCGACACCGGTCCGAGCACGATGCCATCGGACCGACGCGCCGCCTCCAGGGAGCTGGTCCGGGAAGGTCATGCCACTCTCCGCCAGCGCCGCGAAGCCGATCGGGAGACCATGAGGAAGTGTGCGGTGTCCGCGACGGAGTGAGCTGGGCCGAGGTAAGCGGGTCCGATGCCCCGCCCTGCGAAGCAGTTCAAACCTGTCGTTGACGCTGATCCGACCACCCCGGACGCGGCCGGGATCGTGCAAATCAAGGTGTGGCTGATCGGGATCAGCCCGATGGTGTGGCGGCGCGTGCTGGTGCCGAGTGCCTGCACCCTGCGCGAGCTGCACGGCGTGATCCAGGTCGCGATGGGATGGGAAGGCATCACCTGTACCAGTTCTGCCTCCGGTCCCACCGCCACGGATCGTGGGAGGTGTCGGCATCCTCGCCTGACGTCACGCTGGCGGCGCTGCGGCTGCGAAGTTGCCTGGTTTACTTACGAGTATGACCTGAACATCTCGTGGCGGCACGAGGTTAGGATCGAGGGGCACCTGACGACCGAGCCTGGCAAGATCCACCCAAGATGCACAGCTGGTGATGGCGCCTGCCCACCCGAGGACTGTGGTGGGCCGCGAGGCTACCTCGCCGGCCTGGACGAGGCGTCGTCGCTGGACGCGCTGGAGGACCTGCACACGATGGCCGAGAGCCTGCGCGAGGTGGTGCTGGAGAACCGGCTCGAGGTGCTCGGTGACCAGAAATCTCGCTGGCGATTGAAGGACGCACTTGAACGCGGCAAGGCGCGCGAGTGCGCCCGGGGCCAGCTGTTCTCGCGGCAGTCGGTGAACACCCGGCTCCGGAAAGACGAGCACCTGGTGCTCATGCACCAGCAGTGGTGACCTGCTCGGCGCGGCGCCGGGCAAGGAGATCGGCGGCGAGCAGGGCGGCATCGTCCCCGCGCTGCTTCCGAATGCCGGCGACCAGCGCGTGGGCGGCCGGGTTGGTGAGCTGGTCGAACCTGCGCTGCAGCGTGGCGGCTGTTGTCTCGGCGTAGTGCCGCGTTGTGGTGATGCTCTCGTGGCCCAGGAAGCGTTGCAGGTCCACGATGTCCATACCCAGCGCGAGCAGGCGCATTGCGACGGTGTGCCGCAGCGGGTGGAGGTAGACGCGCTTGCTGATCCCGGCGGCACCGGCCACGCCGTGGACAACTTGGCCCACGCGCTAGCGGGTCAGCGTGTGCGGCACCGGACCCGATCCCTGTTGGCGGCTGGCAAACAGCGGACCTGCCCGGCGAGTGCCGATATGAAGTCGGAGCAGCTGGGCCAGCTCGCGGCGGATAGGCACCTCGCGGCGTTTACCGCCCTTACCGTGCCGAACGGTGACCACGCGCTCGGCGAGGCCGACGTCCTCGACGCGGAGCTGGACCAGCTCGAAGGCACGCGCGCCGGTTTCGAGCAGGGTTTGCAGCATCAGCCCGGTCCGCCCGTCCTGCGCGTAAGCCTGATCCAGGAAGCGCAGCTCCTCCTCGACGGTGAGCCGGTCCCCCCCGCCACGGCGCTCGGGCGGGGCACGCAGGCCGGCCCGCGCCCTGGCGGCTTTGAACACCGACTTGCTCTGGGCGTAGTCGACGCCCTCGCGGACGAGGACGGCGGCGATCGCGGCGGCGGCACGCGTGATGGAGACCATGCCCCAGTTTGCTCCGGCTTATTCGGACTGCAAACCGGTGGCGACCGAGGCCCCGATGGACCAGAATAGGCGCGAGCCGAGGTGCCAGACCGGTTCCGAGTTTTTCACTCCGGCACTTGTGGAAAACTCGCCCGCCACGCTCCAACATCCTAGATCGGAGGTGCGCCATGCGCGTCAGCATCCTGCTTCAGATAACCGACGATGATGGCACCACCTGCACGGCCGAGCAGGTCGTCATCATCGAGAAAGCCACCGAGCGATCCGAGGACGTTGGCCTCTCGCTCGCGGACGGCAAGGCGCTGCTTGCCTCCGTTCAGCGCCGGGTTGCCGAGGCGCAGGCCGTTGAGTGGGCTGGACGGCACCGCTGTTGCGAGGCGTGCGGCGCACATCGGCGCAGCAAAGGCAACTACCCCGTCGTGTTTCGGACACTATACGGCGACGTCGAGCTGGCCAGCTCGCGACTGCACCGCTGCGCGTGCCAAGGCGACGACGGCCCAGCTACCGTGTCGCCGTTGCACGACCTGATCCCCGGCCACGTCGCGCCGGAACGGCTGTACCTGGAGGCGCACTGGGCATCGCTTGTGCCCTATGCCGCCATGGCCGGGCTGTTCGCCGACGTGCTGCCGGTCGCCTCGGGCGCGAACGCGACGACGCTGCGCCAGCACGTCCTGCGTGTGGCCGAGCGCGCCGAAGCGGAGCTTGGGGAGGAACGGCCCAGCTTCGCCGAGGGCTGCCCGGCCGAGTGGGTCGAGCTGCCCATGCCGGAAGGCCGGATCGTGGTCGGCCTGGACAGCGGCTACGTCCGGGACTGGGCGGACAGGAAGGCCAACTTCGAGCTGATTGTCGGCCGCTCGATCCCGGAGGCCCGAGAACCGCGCTACATCGGCCTGGTGCACGGCTACGACCGCAAGCCGAAACGCCGGCTGTTCGAGGTAATGCGCGAGCAGGGCCTGCAGGCGAACCAAGACGTCACGTTCCTGACCGACGGTGGGGAGGGGGTGCGTGCCCTTACCGAACTGGTCACCCCGGAAGCGGAGCACGTGCTGGACTGGTTCCACATCGCCATGCGGCTGACCATGCTGAAGCAGTATGCACGCGGCGTCGCCCACCACGACGAAGCGGAGGGCGCGCACCTGCTGCGCGACCTGGAGCGGATCAAGTGGCTGCTCTGGCATGGGAACGCCCACCGCGCCCTGCAAACAGCCATCTGGCTCGAAGACGATGTGGCTGAGCTGAAGTTGGACTACCCGCATCTGGGCAAGTTCTCCCGCGCAGCCCACGAGTTCGCGGTCTATGGCGCGGCGAACGCGGGTAGCCTGATCAACTATGACGAACGGTTCCGCTCGGACAAGCGCATCTCGTCCGCGCTGGCTGAGAGCACGGTCAACGTTGTCGTCAGCAAACGCTTCGCCAGGCGCCAGCAGATGCAGTGGACCCGGCGCGGCGCTCACCTGCTGCTGCAGACCCGCACCCGCGCCCTCGATGGAACGCTCCGCCCGCTGTTCGAGCAGTGGTTCCCGGGGTTGGCCAACGACAACGCAGCCGGCGCCGATGACGCCGCAGCGGCGTGAGCACCCTACAAAACCTCATGGTCCCCCATGAGAGATGCCTTCCATCCGCCGAAGCCGCGCGCCGGCGGGGGCAGCTACAGGAGCATTCCACATGATGTCAGCCAAGCCGCGCGTCGCGGTCATCGGGACCGGCGGCACGATTTCCTCGGTGGCGCAGTCCAGCCTCGACGTTCTCGACTACCCGGAAACGGGCCGCAAGCTCGAGGTTGCTGAGGTCCTCGCCCGCACGCCCGAGGTGGAACGCTTCGCCGAGTGCGTGCCGATCCCGTTCCGGGCGGTCGGGTCGACGAGCATCGGCCCGAAAGATTGGGTCGAGCTCAGCCGAACCGTCGCCGAGCTCGGCGAGGACGTGGCTGGGGTGGTGATCCCCCACGGCACCGCAACGCTTGAGGAGACCGCCTACGTGCTGTCACTGATTCTGAAGACCGAGATGCCGGTGGTGCTCGTCGGCGCCCAGAGGCCATCCAGCGCGGTGAGCCAGGATGGTGGCATGAACCTCCTCGCCGCGATCCGGACTGCCGTCGCGCCGGAGGCACGCGGCCTCGGCGTGCTCGTCGTTATGAACGACGAGATCCATGCGGCCCGCGAGGTCACGAAAACCTCGACCTATCGCCTGCAGACCTTCCGGAGCCCGGATTTCGGGCTGCTCGGCCATGTGGACGGCGACCGGCTCGCCTTCTATCGCCGCCCGACCCGGCGCCACACGGTCACGAGCGCCTTCGACCTCACCGCGCTCGCCGCGATGCCGCGGGTCGACATTACCTATTCCTATGCGGGCGCGGACGGCGCCGCGGTGGAGGCCTTGGTGGCCGCTGGCGCCGAGGGGATCGTGTCGGCCGGCCTCGCCCCCGGCATCCCGGCGCTCGGGGAACGGGAGGCGCTGGAGCGGGCCGCCGCCGCGGGCGTCGTCGTCTCCCAGGCGAGCCGGGCCGGTAGCGGCCGGGTCGCCCGCCGGACGTATTTGCGCGAAAAGAAGATGGTTGGAGCCGATAACCTCAACCCGCAGAAAGCCCGCATCCTGCTCGGCCTCGCGTTGACGCAGACCCGCGACGCCGATTCCATCCAGGAGATCTTCGATACTCACTGAACTGTGCGGACAGGTCGCGCGGCGATCTCGGGCACGAGCGCGTCGAGAAGGAGCCCCGGCCATCGCACGGGTAGGTCCTGCCCGATAATGACGATCCGTGTCCGCGGGTCGGCGGACGGCCAGGCGTCGATCCAAACCGGCCGGTGCAGCACGTGCTGCGCCGCGTGAATGACGAGGGGCGTGTCCGGCGCTTCGTAAGACCGCATGTCCGCTGAACGGCTGAGGCGGCTCGTCCCACGTATGCAGGGTTGAGCGAGGGTTGCCCGGATGGGCCGGGCCGAGCCTCAACGCACAGGGGGACGAGCCATGACGAAACATGGTGAGGCGTTCGTTGGGATCGATACTGCGAAGGCGCGGAACGCGGTGGCGATCGCCGAGGGCGACCGGAACGGTGAGGTTCGCTACCTCGGCGAGTTCGACAACACGCCGGACGGGGTTGCGAAGCTGATCCGCAAGCTGGCCGACCGCTATGAAACGCTGCACATCTGCTATGAAGCAGGCCCGACCGGATATGGATTGTATCGGCAAATCCTGGCGCTGGGCCATGCGTGCATCGTGGTTGCGCCCTCGCTGATCCCTCGCCGGCCAGGCGACCGGGTGAAGACCAACCGGCGGGATGCGCAGGGCTTGGCCCGATTGCTCCGTGCCGGCGAGCTGACGGCGGTCTGGGTGCCCGACGAGACTCACGAGGCTGTTCGGGACTTGGTGCGGACACGCGCGATGACAATCGAGGACTACAGACGCAAGCGGCAGCACGTCACCTCCTTCCTGCTTCGGCACGGGCGTGCCTACGAGGGAGGCGCGACATGGAAGGGTCGGCACCTGCGTTGGCTGGATAGCCAAAACTTCCCGCACCCCGCACAGCGCTTGGCATACCAGGAGATGCTCAACGCGGCTCGTACGGCGGCGGAGCGTATCGGGCGGCTGGAGGCGGCGTTGATCGAGATCGTGCCGGCCTGGACCATGGCGCCGGTGGTCTCGGCCTTTCAGGCGATGCGGGGCATCCAGTTCCTGACCGCGGTGACGATGGTAGCCGAGGCGGGCGATCTTCGCCGTTTTGATCATCCGCGACAGCTGATGGCGTTTCTGGGTCTGGTGCCTTCGGAACGCTCGACGGGCGAGACCAAGCGCCAGGGTGGGATCACCAAGACCGGCAATGTCAGTGCACGCAAAGCGCTGGTCGAGGCGGCGTGGACCTACCGGAACGTGTCAACGACTTTGATACATCCGGTTCTGGCATTTAGGCTTGGGTGTCAGCCGTGCGGATGGGTGGATTGATCCAAGCGGCGGTTGGCTTGGCGGGTGGTTTTGGTGGCTGGTTGACGAAGCGCTCTGGGGTGTCGCGGCAGGCCCGATCGAGGATTCGCTGGCGGGCCGCGTGGACGGCATCAGCTTGGCCGTAATGGACCTGGTCCGGGGTCATGAGGCCGATCCCGGCGTGATGGTGGTCTTGGTTGTACCAGTCGAAGAACTGGCGGCAGAAGGCCTTGGCATCCTCGCTGCAGCCGAAGCGCCGGGGAAAGCGCGGCTGGTACTTCAGGATCTTGAAGTGGCTCTCGGAGAACGGGTTGTCGTTCGAGGTGTGCGGCCGGTTGTGCGAGCGGGTGACGCCAAGATCGGCGAGCAGGAAGGCGGTGGCCTTGGCCTTCATCGGTCCACCGCGATCGGCATGCAGGGTGAGCTGGCCGGGCGTCACCTGGTGCTTGGCGACGGCGTCCTGCAGCAGCGGCTTGAAGAGGGCGGCACTTTCGACATCGGCGATGCACCAGCCGACCACGCGGCGGCTGAAGATGTCGAGGATGACGTAGAGGTAGAAGTAGGACCACTTGGCTGGCCCCATCAGCTTGGTGATGTCCCAGGACCAGACCTGGTTGGGGCGTTCGGCCAGCAGTTCGGGCTTCTGGTAGGCGGGGTGACGGAGCTGGGCGCGGCGTTCGCGGATTTCGCCGTGCTGGCCGAGAATGCGGTACATGGTGCGGATCGGGCAGTGGTAGAGCCCCTCGTCCAACAGGCTGGCGTAGATTTCGGCGGGGGCCTGATCGGCGAAGCGCGGCGCGTGCAGCAGGTCGAGGACGGCTTGCTGCTGCGGCGTGGTGAGGGCCCTGACGGGTTTGGGTCTCGGGCGGGGGATGGCGGGCGGCGCGGCTCGCCGGGCGCGGTGTCGCTGCAGGCTGGCGCGCGAGATGCCAGTTGCGCGGCAGACCGCCGTCACCATGCCGCGGGCCGGCCGGCCGGCAGGCGGCGACCGCTGCGGTCAAGGCACGTCGTCGCTCGGCGCCAGCGGCAGACCCAACAGCTCCGCCACTTTTTTTGGACCTCGATGATGGCCTCGGCGCGGGCCAGTCGCCGGGTGAGCCGAGCATGGTCGCGCTGCAACTCGGCCATCTCGGCGGCCAGCGGGTTGGGCACGGTGGTCTTGCGGCCGCGCCTGGCCGGGGTCAGCGCATCGAAGAGGCCGGCGGCGCGCTGCCGACGCCAGTCGGTCAGCGCCGAGGAATAGAGGCCTTCGCGCCGCAGGATGGCGCTGATCCCGCCGGTGTCGGCGGCGCGATCGGTCTCCGCCAGGACCCGCAGCTTGTCCGCAGCGGTGAAGA
>JAABUN010003759.1_pt1 | contig 22525 bp, 16 predicted proteins | sample 5559311 | NCBI WGS metagenome assembly JAABUN01 (sample SAMN10711877, study PRJNA513370) | rock metagenome | isolation source: Antarctica rocks | place: Antarctica: Victoria Land, Siegfried Peak sud
CCACGTGAAGCCCAGCACCGGCACGCCTTCCTTGCGAATGCGCAGGATGTTGACCCACTGCTTCCAGAGCCACAAAGGGGCTAACTTGGCATCAAACACGTTGGTTTCAGTGTGCATCACCGGCTTCTTGTAGCGCTGGTAGTAGTCGTGGGTGATGGTGTACCAACCCAACACATCCATGCTGGTCTGGATGCTGCCGTCGGGCAGCATGATTTTCTCGTTGCGGCCGTAGTAGTCGTTGCCCATCACCTGGTAGCCGGGCGGCTCGCCGGCCATAAACCAGTCGTACTCGCGCCGGGTCATACCATTGTCGTAGAGGTAGTTAAGTACCTCGCCATCGGGCTGGTGCGCGTAGAGCAAATCGAGCGAAGCAAAGCGCAGCTTATTTCCCAGCTGCACGGCCGGGGTGTGCTCCGCGTGTAGCTCGTGGGTAAACTCCGCCGATTCGCTCTGCACGATAACGCAGTCGGGCCGGTGCTTGGCAATGCGCTGGGTACCCATAATACTGGCCGCCACCGTGTGTTTAAGGGCTGTTACGAAGCCTTCGTCCGACTTTAGCTGCTCATTCCAGACGCCATCCTTCGCGCTCGACTTGGCCGTAACGTAAATCTCATTCACCGGCGTGTAGTACCGCACCCAGGGGTAGCGCCTGGCCACTGCCTCGCAATAGGCCGCGAAGTGCACCGGCAGCTCGGGATTTTGAAAGTTGCCCAGCCAGTCGGGCACGCCGAAGTGCATCAAATCCAGAATGGGCGTAATGCCCAGGCGCCGCATCTCCGCCATCGCCAGGTCCGCGAATTCCCAGTCGTATTTGTCGGGGCTCTGCTGAATTTTGTAATAAGGCAGGCCGTAGCGCAACACCTTCAAGCCCAAATCTTTCACCAGGCCCAGGTCTTCTTTGTAGCGGTTGTAGTGGTCGCACTCGGCCAGCTGGTCGCGGCGGGTTTTGCCGTGGTCGATGGTGGGGTAGCTGCACTCGATGCCGGTGGCGAACATGAAATTGTTAGGCAGGCCCGTCGGCAAGCCGTTGCCATTGTTCCCGCGCGCGCCTCCAAACTCATCGCCTTCGTAGTTGCCGCTGCCGAAATGGTCCTTAATTTCAGTGAGAAAAGATTTCATGGAAAGTGCGGTAATCTTTAGCTTGCCGGGTAAGAGTGTAGGGTAGGCTTTAGCCTGCCGTCGAAATAATTATGCTGAACGAACTATCGAAATAACGGCAAGCTAAAGCTTACCGCACTTACCCGGCCACGCGCTGCTGTTCCAGAAAACGGTCCGCCGTGCGTAGGCTGAGCGCCATAATGGTAAGCGCCGGGTTAACGCTCAACGCACTCGGAAACACCGAGTTATCGCAGATGTAGAGATTGGGCACGTCGAAGGCACGGCCGTCGCGGTCCACCACGGCATCGTCGCCGCTCAGGCCCATGCGGGCCGTACCAATAACGTGCGCGTAGCGCTGAAACGACCAGATGTCGGTGGCGCCGGCGGCCGCCCAAATATCACGCATCATCTTTTCGGCGTGGGCATTCACGCGGTGCTCGTTTTCCTGGGCCGTGAAGTGCAGGCGCGGCTTAGGCAGCTGGCGGGCATCTTGCTCGTCGCTCAGCTCCAGGTAGTTATCGGCGTGGGGCAGGCAGTCGCCCAGGATGTTGATGCCCGCGATGTGGTTGAACTGCCGCATATAGTCGCGCAGCGGCTGGCCCCACAGCTTGCGCCCCCGCGCCACCTGGCCCGAAAACGTAACCGGCATCACGCCAATGCTTTGCAGCAGGTAGCCGCCCACGAAGTCGGCATCCCTGGGCCGGTGCGTATCCTGCGAGATGAGGCCGCCCGGAATGCCCTTGTTCGGCCGCACCTCGTCGGGAAAAGTGCCCCACACCTGCAGGCCGGGGTGGGCCATCAGGTTGCGGCCCACCTGCCCGCTGGTGAGGGCCAGCTCGTTGAGCAGCAGCAGGCGTGGCGTTTCGACCGAGCCGCCGCACAGAAACAGGTTTTTGCAGGCCAGGCGGTGGTTTTGGCCATTCTGGACGTACACCACCGCCGACACGTGGCCCCGCTCGTTGCGCTCAATCTCGGTGACGAAGCTATTGGGCCGAATATCCGCCCCATACTTCACCGCCAGCGGAATAAACGTCACGTCCATGCTCGACTTGGCCCCGTTGGAGCAGCCGGCCTGGCAAAAGCCGCGGTTGGTGCAGGCCTCGCGCCAGCCTACCCCCTCCTGAAAGTAGCGGGCCGACAGCGCCGCGTTGGGTGCCGGCGAGGTCCGGATGCCAACCTTCTCGGCCCCGCGCACCATCAGCTGGGCGGCACTATTGAGAGGCAGCGGGGCCATCGGGTAGCCCGCGCTCCGGGCTGGCCCCCAGGGGTAGGGGGTAGGGCCCGATACGCCGATAAAGCGCTCTACCTCCGCATAGTACGGCGCCAGGTCGTCATAGGTCAGGGGCCAGTCTTCGCCCACGCCAAAGTCGCGCCTGAGGTGCAGGTCATCGGGCAGGGGGCGGGGCGTGTAGGCCGTATAGTGCAGCGTGGAGCCGCCCACGCCGGTGCCCGAGTTGTTCTTGCCCATCGCCAGCGGGTCGCCGCCGGCCGCCAGCCGCTCATCGTTCCAGAACAGAAAATCCTGGGCGCGCTCGTCGGTGGCAAAGTCGGTTGAGGGGTTGTGCCAGGGGCCGGCCTCCAGGGCCACCACTTTCAGCCCGGCCCGCGCCAGGCGGGCCAGTAGCGGCGCGCCGCCCGCCCCCAGGCCAATCACGATGCAGTCTGCTTCCTCCGTGGCGGGGGGTAGGGACTGGGTTTTTTCCAGGGTAATATCAGCCGGGGTCAACTCGTTTTTGGCCAGCAACTCGCGCAGCAGCGGGTCCTGAATGGCCGGCTCGGTAGGCGTTAGCAGGCCTTCTTCAGCAATTTCTTCGTCGGGCATAAGAACAGGGTAGGGTAAGCTTCAGCTTGCCGTAGTAAACTCAGAATCAGATAAGAAGTAATAATCAAGCCTCAGCTCGGCCAGCTAAAGCTTACCCTACTCTTCGCGCGGCTCCTTATCGTTGAGGCCGATTTTGGTCCAGGCGGGCAGGTCGGCGTAGCCCACGTAGCCGATTTCATCCTGCGCCCACGGGTGAGCGTAGTAGGTTTCGGTCAGCTCGGCCAGCATCTCTTCGAAAAAGCGGCCGGCCGGCAGCGTCTGCCAAACGGCACCGGGTGGGTTGCCCCCGGCCAATGCCCCAATTACCTCGTCCTGCCGCGCGGAAGTAAGGGCTTCAAAATCAGCCTTAAATAAGCTCCGCGCAATTTCCTGAATGCCGCCCAGGCCCAGGCGATACGCCTCGCGGTCGGGGGGTAGGGCGTCGTAGCGCCAGCCATCGGCACGGCCTTCGGCCAGGCGCTGGTCCACGGCCGGCGCCAGCGGAATGGGTACCGGCCGCTCGGGCTGCGGAAACAGCCGGGCCGCCACGGCTTCGAGCAGCCGAAACGTTTCGGGCGCCAGAAACTGAGGCTCGTACGCGGCCCCGGTTTCGGCCAGGCGCTGGCTGAGGGCCGCGCGGGTTGCCGCCGACACGTGCGGCGAGGGTAGCAAATCCTGAGAGGGCATAAAAAAACAGGTTGAAGCAAGCCTGTCGGCCGTTAGCTCGACAGATTTGCTTCAACCTGAACGGTTAAATCGGCCAGATGTTTACTCGTCGCTGCTGAGCTTGCCGCCCGTAACGTGCACCAGCGCGCCGGTCATAAACGAGCCGTCCTGCGAGGCCAGCAGCACGTAGGCCGGGGCCAGCTCCTCGGGCTGGCCGGGCCGCTTGAGGGCTACTTCGTGGCCGAATTTTTCAATTTCCTCCAGCGGCATGGTACCGGGGATGTTGGGCGTCCAGACCGGGCCGGGCACCACGCAGTTCACCCGAATATCGCGCTCGCCCAGGTACAGGGCCAGCGACTTGGTAAGCGCGTGAATACCAGCCTTGGTGCACGCGTAATCTACCAGCAGCGGAATGCCCACGATACCCACGATGCTACCCGTATTAATAATGCAGTCGCCACTCTGGAGGTGCGGAATCACGGCCTGCGCCATCCACATGTAGCCCAGGATGTTGGTATCGAACGTGCGCCGAATCTGGGCCTCCGGAATATCCTCAAATTTCTCCTGCGCCATCTGAAAGGCCGCGTTGTTGACCAGAATATTCAGCCCACCCAGCTCGGCCCGCACCAGCCGCACGGCCTGAAAGGCCTGCTCGCGGTCGCGCACGTCGAGCTGCAGGAGCTGGCACCGGCGGTTTTCCTGTTCCACCAGGCGCTGGGTTTCCTGGGCATCCTCCTGGTTTTCATTGAATAAGACGGCCACGTTGGCGCCCTCTTTGGCGAAGGCAATGGCCACGGCGCGCCCAATACCCGAGTCGCCGCCGGTGATAAGCGCCACCTTGCCTTCGAGCTTGCCGGCGGCGCGGTAGGCGGCCAGGCTGCTCTGAGGCTGAAGTTCCATATCGGCCTGTTTGGCGGGGTAGGGCAGCTTTTGGGCGTGCCCTTTCATGTCTTTGGCGGTGGGGCGCTTGGGGGGCACCGTTGGGTTGGTGGGCTTGGAAGTAGGCATGGTGGAAAAGGCTAGCAGAGGTCTTATCTCTACGTAAAACCCACCCGCGCGGCCAGCTTATGCACTACCAGGCTGGCCATTTTCCATTTGGTTGGCCTACGGGGTTGAGCAAAAATACCTTTCGTAAATTAACTGCTTTGTTAGGAGTAAAATAAGAATGCAGTGGGTTGAGCTTTCGCTTGTTAAGCGGGCTAAAAATTAAAATTTACTGGTTATAAATGCGCCTAAGTCAATCCAAAGCGGCATGGATTTGGTATTTTGCGTGGGCTATCACTTGTCTGTTTCCCATCCTCCGGTAGAGTTAAAATTTATGCAGAAATTATTACTTTTTCTACTTTGCTTAAGCTGGGCCGGAATCGTTGGGGCCACGCCGCGCGAGCCCGTTGAGCCCCCGCGCCTGAGCGGGCAGTGGCAGGGGCCGTTGAAAGTCCCCGGCGGCTCACTCACCGTGATTGTTACTATCGTGCCGCTCAGCAACGGTACCTACTACGCGGCGCTCGACGTGCCGCAGCAGCGCATCAGTCGAATGCCAGTCGAGGTAGAGCTGAGAGATGACAACCTAACGCTGCGCGTCGAGCAGGCGGGTAGTCGCTTCGAGGGGAAGGTGCTGGCGGGGGGTAGCCAGCTAAGTGGCACCTGGCAGCAGCCCGGCCTCAAGACGGAGCTGACGCTGAGCCGCGGCACGGCCCCGGTTGCCGCCCAGGCCACCAAAAAGCTGCGCCTCACGCCGCCCTACCGCGAGTCGGAGGTGACTTTTTATAATTCGGACGATAAAATCAAGCTGCGGGGCACGCTTACCCTGCCCAATGGCGAAGGGCCCTTCGCGGCCGTGGCGCTCCTCTCCGACTCGGGCCCGCAAGACCGCGACTCGGAGCTGCAAGGCTACCGGCTATTCGGTATTCTGGCCGATTACCTCACCCGCCACGGCATGGCCGTGCTGCGCTTCGACGACCGGGGGGTAGGCAAGTCGAGTGGCGACTACGCCCGCTCCACCACCGCCAACCTGGTCGGTGATGCCCAGGCCGCAATGGAGTTTTTGCGCGGCCGCCCCAACGTGGCCTCCTCACAAGTGGGCCTGCTGGGCCACGGCGAAGGAGCCAACGTGGCGCTGCTGGCCGCCGCTGCTCCCGCCCCCGAAGAGGCGCCGGCCTTCGTGGTATCGTTGGCGGGCTATGGGCAGTCGGGGCGCGACGTGCTACGCCGCCAGCAGGGCGAGATTATGCGCCTGATTGGGGCCGACGGCGGGCAAATAAAAGCTGCCCAGGGCCTCTACGACCAGCTAGTGGAAACCGTGCGCCAGACACCCAGCCAGGCGGCGGCCCGCGCCAAGATTATCGCCCTGCTGCGCGGCAGCAACACGGGCGTCGATGAGGCGATGGCCCGCGCCCGCGCCACGCAGCTCACCTCGCCCTGGGCCCGCTTCTTTCTCGATTTTGACCCCGCTACCCGCCTGCCGCTGGTGCGCTGCCCGGCCCTGCTGCTCAACGGCACGGCCGATTTGCAGGTGGCGGCTGGCCGCAACCTGTCGGTGCTGCAACGCGGGCTGCACCAGGCGCACCAGCCCGTGCAGGCGCATCACCTGGCGGGCGTCAACCACCTGTTTCAGCCCGACCGCGCGCAGTGGCCCATCGTGGCCGGCGAGCAGCAGCCGGCCTTTTCCCAGGAGGCCTTCAACTACTTGCGTGACTGGATGCTACCCTATGTTAACCAGGCTAAAGCGCCGGTGCCCGTAACGGTAAGCCGCCCCGCCCCGCGCCCCAGGGCTCTCACGCCGCCGCGCAGCCGTAGTCGCCGGGGCGTAGCTGCCGCGCAGTAGGGCACGGGCAGCGCGGGCTCCGCTAGGGTAGGGGCCGCAGCACCACCCGGCGGTTGCGCGGGCGCTGGTCGGGCTGGCGGTTGTCGGCCACCGGGCGGGCGCCGCCGTAGCCCACGGCCCGCAGCCGCGCGGGCGCCACGCCCTGCGTAGCCAGGTACTGGCACACGGCTTCGGCCCGCTGCCGCGAGAGGCGCTGATTGATGGCCGGGTCGCCCTGGTTGTCGGTGTGGCCCTGCACTTCGAGCCGCAGGGTAGGGCGCTGGGCCAGGGCCACCGCCAGCGTGTCGAGGGTAGCCCGCACGGCCGGCAGCAAGTCGGCCTGGCCTTGCTCAAAATATAAATCCCGTAGCGTCACGGCTTGTCCGGCGGCCAGGCGCGCGGCCAGGGCACTGGTCCGGCCCGAGTCGGTTGGCGCCACGATAGGCATCGGCTGGGCGATGGGCGGCGCGGGCGTAGCGGCCAGCGACAGGTAGCTCCGGGGCCGCACTTTCAGGGCAGCAACCGGCGGCTTTGGGAGCAGAGCTGCCTTGGCAGGGGCATCCTGGCGCGGGGCATTTACTTTAACTGCCTGGAGCTGAACAGGTGGTATGGGCCGGGCGGGGGGCGCTGGTGGCTGGGCCGCCACCGTAGCCGGCAGCTGGCTGAACAAGTAGCGCGTCGGAATAACGACGGGCCCGGCTTGCTCATCGGCCATGCCCCAGAGATTGCGCCAGTTGCCGGGGGTAGCATCCACGGCGGGCGGCTCCCAGGCCAGCCGCATCCGCGTAGAGAGGGAATACTGGCAGTAGTCTATCCGCAGCGAGTAAGGCTCACCGGCTTGCAGGTCCACGGCCAGCTGGTAGTAGCTCAAGGATTGCCCCCGCCACTCATTCAGCAGCTCGCGGCCGTTCAGCCACAGCCGAATGCCATCATCCACGCTGAGGTGCAGCACGTAGTGGCCCGTAGTGGGCGGCATCAGCCAGCCCGTCCAGCGCACCGAAAAATCCTCGGCCGCCAGGCCCGACGCCGGGCTCTGCTGGTGCCAGTCAAAGTTGATAGCCGCGTCGCGCCGGGTCAGCACCTCGCGCTCAAAGTTGTGCCCGTCGTAATACGTTCCCACGAGGCCATCGCCGGCCTTGCGCGCCTGCGCCCCCGCGCCGAGGGGTAGCAACCCCAGCAGCCACCAGCAAAAATGCCATCCGTACCGCGTCATGCGGTAAAGATGACATTTTACGATAAATGGTTGCCAGCAAGCGTTTACCAAGGCAGGCGCTCGGCGTCGTGGAAGTAGCCGCCAGTGGGGCCGTCGGCGGGCAGCAGGGCCAGGCGCACGGCAGTTTTGGCGCCCTGGGCCACTTCGAGCGGGGCATTGTCGCCGCCCAGGGCCGTCTTGACCCAGCCGGGATGCGCCGCATTCACCTTAATGGCCGTGCCGGCCAGGTGCTGGGCCAGCACCACCGTCAGCATATTCAGCGCGGCCTTCGAGGAGGTGTAGCCCGGCGTGGCCCAGCTACCCCCCTGCCCCTGGCTGATGGCCGTGAGCGACCCCAGAATACTGCTCTGGTTCACGATGCGTCCCGCCGGCGCCTGGCGCAGCAGCGGCAGCAAGGCCTGCGTAATAGCGTAAGGACCAATAACATTGGCCTCGTAGGTTTGGCGCAGCGTGTCGGGGCTCACGTCGGGGCCATCGTCGAGCTGCACCCCGGCATTATTCACCAGAATATCAAGCCGGCCAAAGGTCTGGTCAAAATAGGGGGGTAGGGCCGCGATATCGGCGGCGCTGGTCACGTCCAGCTCCACGGCGTGGGCCGCGAGGCCTTCGGCGCGCAGCTGCGCGGCCGGCGCGTCGGCCTTGCCCTGGCGAGCCCCCAGCACCACCACGATGCCTTGCTGGCCGAGCTGGCGGGCTATTTCCAGGCCCAGGCCCTTATTAGCCCCCGTGATGAGGGCGACTTTCGAAGCTTGCTTTTCCATGCCCACCTAAAGCCGGCCGGCCCGCGAAAAGTTGGCCCCGCCGCTACCTCAAAAATTCAGGCCGCAGTGAAAGCAGTGGTGCGCCCGCCCTTGCAGGGGGTAGCGCCGCAACCGCGAAAGTAGCGCCACGAACCAGTGCGCCGCGCCCGGCACGGCCGCCGCGTCGTAGCTCACCTCGTGCGAGCCGCAGCGCGGACACGCCTGGCTATCAGCAACTTCCTTAGCGGTCTCGGCCAGGCCCCCGCGCGAGGCTTGCATCACGGTGGGCTCGCGCAGGGCCTCGGCGGCGCGGGCCGCGTCGCGCTCGTACACGTGCAGCCGCACGCCGCCCGCCACCGGGCTATACATACGGTTGAGCGACACCAGGTTTTCGTTGGTCAGAAAGCATGGAATACCCGCCGCTTCCAGCCGGGTGCGGGCCAGGTGCGCCGCCAGCGGCTCGTAGTACGAGTCGAGCACGATAATATTTTCTGAAGCAGGCACGGAGGAATTGATTGCTGATAGCGACTTGCTGAGGGTTGATTGTTCGTTGTTGACTGTGTAGGCCACTTTGGTTGAAGTCACCTCAACAATCAACAACTAACAAGCAGCAATCATTTCTTGGTCGCCGCTTTCAGGTCCTTGGCCGTGCGCTGAGCGCGCAGGGCCGTAAACTCGGCCTGCCACGCCCGAATGCGTACCTCATCGCGGGCCGGCAGGTCGAGGCGAATGCGGGCCAGCTGCGCATTAAGGCGGCGGTAGGTATCCTGAACGTAGTCCCAGTCGCGGGCATCCCAGCCGGTGCGGCGCACGCGGGTAGCGCGCAGCAGCTCGCCATAGGCCCCCGCGATGGTGCCCACGGTGAGGGTCGGAATGCGGTCGGCGTAGCTGCCCAGCAGCAGCTGGTCCATTACTTTTTGTTTGCGGGCGTCGAGCGGCACCGCCCGGCGGGCGTGGTTGGCCGAGTCGAAGCGGGCCGTTTGGTGGCCCAGCCGGCGCAGGGTGTGGCCCGCCTCGCGGGCAGCCGTATCCAGCTTATTCACCTCCTGGCGCACTATTTCCTGGCGTTCGCGCGGGGTCGAGTCGCAGCTCGTCAACCCAAATATTCCTGGCAGGCCGGTGGCCAGCCCCCAATAGGCAGCTTTCATACCGCCAAGCTACGGCCGGAGTAGGGCTCAGGGTTGCGCCAGCCGAAAATTGAGGGGGAGCTCGTATTCCACGGCCACGGCGCGGCTGCCCAGCTGGGCCGGCACCCACTGCTCGGGCACGGGGCGGGCCACGCGCGGGGCTTCCTCGTCGCAGCCCGCCCCGATGCGCTGCACCAGGTGGTAGTTGCCCACGCGCCCCAGCGTATCAATCACAAAAGCCACCACTACCTTGCCCTGCACGTTGCGGCTTATCGCCGCCGGCGGGTACACCAGCTTGGCGGTGTACCCGGCCAGGGCCACGTCGCTGCCAATGAACAGCGGCGGCTGGTCGGGGCGCACGTAGCTCCACTGGCCGGGGCGCACCTCGGCGTGGCACGTCACATCGGCACCCGGCCGGAAATAAAGCAGCTTGCCGTGGTCATAGTCATAGCGCCGCACCACTACTTTCTCGCCCGAAGGCGTATAGCCATAGTATTCCCAGGTGCCTGTTTTCTTGCCTTTTTCTAAAAAGCCCTTTTTAAATTTTGCATCACGAAGCCGCTGTGCCTGGCCAGGCTGAATACTTAGCAGCCAGCAGATTACCAGCAAAAACGCACCCAAGAAATAACGAGTAGAAAGAATTATGGAATGGGTGGGAAAAGTAGGAAAACACAAAATCAGAACGCCGACTATACACGGTCGCCTCGAACTTGCCAAAGGGGGTAGGGTAGGCCAAAAAAAAGCACCGACCACCCTCACGGGTGGTCGGTGCCTGAAACAGCGTAGCCGCGCGGACTACCAGCGCAATTAGGGCATCAGCACTTTGTTGATGACGTGAATCACGCCGTTGCTCTGCATTACGTCGGCGATGGTAACCGTTGCGATGCCGCCTTTCTCGTCTTTCAGCTCGATGTTCTTGCCATTCATCATGGCCGTCAGGGTTTCGCCCTGCACGGTCTTGAGGGTAGCCTTGCCACCGCCAGCCTTGATGGCTTTCATCAGGTCAGCCGCAGTCATGCGGCCGGCTACTACGTGGTAGGTCAGGATTTTGGTGAGCGTCTCCTTGTTTTCGGGCTTCACCAGGGTTTCTGCCGTGCCGGCGGGCAGGGCGTTAAACGCCTCGTTGGTAGGCGCGAACACGGTGAAAGGACCGGGGCCCGACAGCGTCTCCACCAGGCCAGCGGCTTTTACCGCGGCCACCAGCGTGGTGTGGTCTTTCGAGTTAACGGCGTTTTCGATGATGTTCTTCGTGGGGTACATCGGGGCGCCGCCCACCATCACCGTTTTAGCTTTCTGAGCCGAGGCAGTCTGAACGCCGGCCGTGCCAAGCAGTGCCACAATGGCGAGGGTTGCAAAAGAGAATGTCATGGGTAAAAAAAGGAGTAAAAGAAAAAATAGTTGAGGTTGCGGCCTGCCCCACCTACGGCCCAGCCTCAACAAGTAGATTTCGGGTGAGCCAAAAAATAATACAACCAGCTTCAGCAATTGGCCGACCGCGGCGGCGCCTTTAATAGCTGGGGTGAGGGGTAGGCCAGCGAGCTGCCAAGCTAAGAGCCTACCGCGCCTCTTATAGTCCATACCAACAATGCCAGCAGGTTAGTTGGAATTTTTTTTCGCTTGAAAATGAAGCCCCAAGCTCTCAGCTAGCAAAAAAATAACGGACCACCCTTGACTGCCCCCACCTTTTGCCTACCTTTGCACCACCAACCGCCACCAGGGCGGACAAACCTCAAGCGAGAGTAGCTCAGTTGGTAGAGCGCGACCTTGCCAAGGTCGAGGTCGCGAGTTCGAACCTCGTCTCCCGCTCCAGTAAACAAAAACGCTGTCTTCGGACGGCGTTTTTTGTTTGCCCCACTATGGCCGCCACTCGAAAATGCTTGAGTACCGGCGACGAGTTTCGGCAAGCGGTAGCCGAAAGCTTATCGGTGCGGCAGGTAGTAGAGTGAGTAGGATTAGTACCAGCCGGCGGCAATTATAAAACGGTGCATGGCCGCATTAAGCGGCTGGAGTTAGATACGAGCCATTTCACAGATAAAGGTTGGAATGTAGGGGCGCGCTACCGAATGTTAGGCAAGCCTTTTTCTTGGGAAGGGATTTTAGTAGAAAACTCGCTTTACACATCTACTTTCAGATTACGTAATCGGCTGATAGAATTTGGATTGAAAGAGGCGCAATGTGAAAGCTGTGGCTTGATTGAGTGGCAAGGCAAAAGCATTCCGTTGGAGTTGCATCACATCAATGGCGTGAACAATGACCATCGACTCGCTAACTTGCAACTGCTTTGTCCCAATTGCCACGCTTTGACCGACAATTATCGTGGCAAGAACCAGCAAAAAGCCGGAGTGGTGGAATAGGTAGACACGCGGCACTTAAAATGCCGTTTCTGTAAGGAAGTACGGGTTCGATTCCCGTCTCTGGTACAATAGGTCACAACCGGAAGACTCGGAAAACAGCTTCTCGCGTCGCAGAAGCGGTTTTCCGGGTTTTTTGCGTTCGGGCCAACCAGTAGGCACGGCGCTTCATGTGGGATTTGCTACGCGAGTAGCGCCCCCGGACGTATCCGACCTGTCTAACCGGGTGGAGGCTATTTTAGCAGGCAACTGATTGGGCTGCTATAGCTGCCTCAGCCAAGGCAGAGAGTCTGGGGTAGTATTCGCAAGGAATTTAGGTAAGCCCTACTTTGCCCTATAGCCGGAGGCCGGCACTACTGCTTTTCCCAGCGCCGCTCCAACGCTCGCAGGTAGGGCGAAAACAGGAAGTACACGCTCAGCACCCAGGCCGTGGAAGCCACCCAGCCTGCCGCTACGTCGCTGGGGTAGTGCACGCCCAGGTACATGCGCGACCAGCCTACCCCCAGCACGAACAGCAGGCCCAGTGTCCAGCTCAGCCAGCGCCAGCGCGAGTGGCGCAAGAGCAGAAACAGCGTCAGCACCAGCGCCAGCGAGCCCATCGCGTGGCCGCTGGGAAAGCTGGGAGTCGTTTCGGGGGCCAGCGAGTGCCAGAACGCGGGCCGCACCCGCCCCAGGATGGCTTTGGCCACCACGTTCAGCAGCATAGCCCCACCCAGTGCCACCAAGAAGAACCAGGCCCGCCGGCGCGGCAGCTGCCGCCACAAATACCAGAAGATTAACGCCGCCAGCCCGCTCATGGGCAGCGGCCCGCCCACGTGGGTGAGCGTGAGGCTGAGCGTATCCAGGGCCGGGGTAGCGTGGGTGTGCAGCCAGCGCAGGATGGATTGGTCGCCGGGGAAGCCCTCGCCCTCCTGAATTTCCGACGACGCTTTCAGGAACACCGCCCACGGCAGCGCCACCCCGCACGCCAGTAGCCCCAGCAGCGCCCGGTGCCGCCGCCACAAGCCGCGTAAAAAAGAAGACGGGGCCATAAGCTGCTGGAGTTAATTGGTACTGATGGGTAGTGGCTGGTATGGCCCCTGGCTCCGGCTACTCGAAGCCGCCGTCCTCCGCCTCATCCTTACGCTTGCCGGGGCGGGCCTGGCTCTGGCCGAAGCGGTAGGCAAAGCCCAGGAAGGCAATCCGCGACTCCCGCTTAAAGCGCTGGTCGGAGCTGAGGCCGGGCCCGTAGGCCGTGTTGTTGTAGCGCAGCGTGTTGAAGATATCGGCTACCCGCAGCGTCAGGGTGCCCCGGTCGCCGAGCACCTGGTAGCGGGCGGCCAGGTCCACGTTGGTGCGCGCCCCGCGCTGGCCCTGGGCCGTGTTGACGGGCGAGCGGTAGTCGAAGGCCAGCTGCGCGCCCAGGCGCGGGCTCAGGGTAAACTGGTTGTTGAGCCGCAAGGTGTACACCTGGCTGGCCGTGTTGATGGCCGTGCCGTCGGCCGCCGCGCCCTTGATGAGCCGGCGGAAGGTCGAGCCCGTCAGCGTCAGCTTCCAGAAGCCGGTAACGGCCCCGGCCCCCACCAGCTCCAGGCCGTAGGAGGTTTCGCGGCCCAGGTTCTGGCGGGTAGTGCTCGTGACGAGGTAGCCCGTGAGCGGGTCGGTGATGACCTGGCGGAAGCCCTGGGCCGTGTTGGTTTCGAGGCGGTAGAAGGCCGTGGGGCTGAGCGTGCGCCCGCCGGGCAGCGCCAGCTCGGTGCCCAGCTCCACGGCGTGCACGTACTCGGGCAGCAGGCGCGGGTTGCCGGTTACCAGGTTAAGCTGGTCCGAGCGGTCCGTGAACGGGTTCAGCTCGCCCGCGTCGGGCCGCCCGATGCGCTTGGAGTAGCTCAGCCGCGCCGCCTGGTCGTGGGGTAGGGCGTAGGTCAGCGTCGCGCTCGGAAACAGATTGAGGTAATGCTGGGTAAACTGTTCGCTGGTGGCCAGCTGGTTGCCGCGCAGGTTGGTTTGCTCGCCCCGCAGCCCTAGCTGGTAGCTGAGCTTGCCCGCCGCCCCGGCGTAGAGGCCGTAGGCCGCCTGCACGTACTGGTCGTAGATAAAGCGGTTGCTGGGGTCGAAAGCCAGCGCCGGCACCCGGCTGAAGCGGTAGTCCAGGTCGTAGCGCCGCAGGCTGCTGCGCGCGCCCGCCTCCAGGCGGCTTTTCCCGGTCAGCGGGCGCACATAGTCCACCTGCGCCGTGGCCTGAGTGGTGTGGTTGAGGGTGCGCTGCTGCTGGCTCACCTGGGCGTTATCCACCAGGTAAAGAATAGTAGAAGCGACGTTGTTATCGGCCAGCAGAGGCGTGTATACGGCGCTGGCCGTCAGCTCGCGGCCCTCGTGCCCGGCGTAGGTGTGGCGGTAGTCCAGCGTCACGTCGGCCGAGCGAAAGGTGCCGGTGGTGGCGTTCTGGCGGTCACTGGTGCCGGCCGGCACCGGCTGGTCGCCGGCCGTAGCGTTGGCCTGGCGCGAAAGCAGGGTTTCGGTGGTGGTGGCGGGGTTGAAGCGCGGCTGCACGGCCAGCGTCAGGGTCTGCTCGGGGGTGAGGGCGTAGTCCAGGCCCAGGCGCACGGCGTGCGAGGTCTGGAGGCTCACCCCGCGGCGGTCCTGGTGCAGCACCAGGGTCGTGTCGCGGGCGGTGGTCGCCTGGTCGAGAGCGCCATAAAAGCGGCGGCGGTCGCGCCGGAAATCATACGAGCCGAACACGTTCAGCTTGCCCCGCTGGTAGTTGAGGCTGAGCGCGGCGTTGGCTTTGTCGCCGGTGCCGGCCGTGGCGCTCACCTGCCCGTTGAGCCCGTCGCGCCGCTCTTTCTTCAAAATAATATTGAGAATACCGCCCGCCCCGCTGGCATCGTAGCGGGCCGGGGGATTGGTGATGACTTCCACGCTCTGAATGCTGCTGGCCGGAATCTGGTCCAGGGTCGTGGTCGTGGGCTTGCCGTCAAGGAAGATGGTAACGCCGCTGGCCCCGCGAATGCTCACGGCCCCGGTCTGGTCCACCGTCACGGAGGGCACGTTTTGCAGCGCGTCCAGGGCCGTGCCGCCAGTCACGGTCAGGTCCTTGGTTACGTCCACCACCCGTTTGTCGAGGCCGCCGCTCACCAGGGGCCGCTCGGCGGTTATCACCACGTCCCTGAGCTGGGTAGCGGCCGGGCGCAGGCGCAGCACGCCCAGGTTCAGGGCCGGGGCGGCGGCCGTGAGGCTGATGGCCCGGCGGCCGGTGCGGTAGCCCACGGCCGTGGCGCGCAATACGTACTGGCCCGGCGGCACGCCGGCCAGCGCGAATGCCCCGGCCTCGTCGGCCTGCGCCCCGGCCACGAAGGCCGAGTCGGCCCCCGCCCGTAGCAGCACCACGCTGGCAAACGAAACGGGCTGACCCGTGCCCACCTCCAGCAGCGTGCCGCGCACCGCCCCGGCCTGCGCCCAGGCTGGCGCGATGCCACCCAATAGCAAAAGCCCGCGCAGTAAAAAAATCAAAATCAATCCTCTTCGCCACATACTACCTGCTGAAATAGCCACTTGCCCGGCTTACCTGGCTGGCTGCCGCACTCCGGGCCGGGCGGGGAACTGCCGCGCCGAATGGAATGAAAGCCGCAAAAGACCGACGCAATTCTGAGGACATTTCGGGGAGCTCCGCCGCCTACCCAGGCAGGAACCGCCGCTGGTTCCGCTAACGACAATGGTTAGGGAAAGGATGGGGGCCGCGCGCTTTTCCGGCGGCTTATCTAGGCGCTTGGCAGGCACCTGGCTTTGCGTCAGATTTTTACCGGGCACCCTACCGGCAATAGCTCAGGTAGCTTTGCCGGCAGCCCGGCCCGATACGCCGCCCAGGTTCGGGAGCCCGGCGGGGGTAGGCGGCTTGCGCCTAGGCTAACGACAAGCACTGAGCGACGTGCGGGCCGGGGCCGGCTTCGGCAGCCTGGCCTACCCCACCCACCGCAACTGCTGGGGCCGCCGGCCCACCAGGCACGACGCGGAGCTGGTGGCTCCAGAAATTACTCAGCATCAGGGCGGTATTTAGCGCCGGGCTGAGGTCGTCGTACCTTTCACCTAAAACCCAGCCGCCAGACCATGAAGCAAATGCTCAATAAAGTGCCGGCGGTGACGCTGATTTTTTGGATAATCAAGATTATGGCCACTACCGTGGGCGAAACCGCGGCCGACTTCTTATCCGTCAATCTCAAGCTGGGCCTCACCAATACGTCCTTTATTATGGCGGGCCTGCTGGTGGTAGCGCTGGTGTTTCAGCTGCGGGCCGGCCGCTACGTGCCCGCGCTTTACTGGACGGTCGTGGTTTTTATCAGCGTGGTCGGGACGTTGATTTCGGATAACCTGGTGGATAACCTCGGCGTCAGCCTGCGCACCACGACCGCCGTGTTCAGCGCGGCCCTGGTGGGGGTGTTCGCGCTCTGGTACGCGAGTGAGAAAACGTTGTCCGTGCATTCCATCCAGACTACCCGGCGGGAGCTATTCTACTGGTCGGCCATTCTCTGCACCTTCGCGCTTGGCACCTCGGCCGGCGACCTGATTGGGGAAAGCCTGGGGCTGGGCTATCCGCTCTCGGCCCTGCTGTTTGGGGGCCTCATCGCGCTTACGTTCCTGGCCTATCGCTACCTGCACCTGAACGCGGTGCTGGCTTTCTGGACGGCCTACATCCTGACCCGGCCGCTGGGGGCCTCCCTGGGCGACTTGCTGACGCAGCCCGCCTCGGCGGGCGGCCTGGGGGTAAGCACGATGGTTATCAGCGGTATTTTTCTGGTTTCTATTATATTGCTGGTCGTTTATTTATCGCGGCAGCCGCGGCAGTTCGGCGCGGCTGCCGCGCCGCTGGCGGCGTAGCTCCCTACCCGGTGGCCTTCGCGGCACAGCGCCTCCGTTCTGGCCAGGTTGTCCCACTCCTACTGAAAGTATTCAGATTCGGGCAAGTACTTGCGGCCGATTTCGTTCTAGTTAGCTGCCATGCTATTTTATCCTTTTATACCATGCGGCCGGGGCTTTTGCTTAGCATTAGTGCTGATAGCCAGCCTGCTGCCTCCCTTAGCCAGCTGGGCGCAGCCCGCCAGCCCGGCCCGCAACCTGGATTTTTACCTGGGCCAGGCCCGCGACAACAGCCCGCTCACCCACGAAATCCGCAACCAGGGCCAGGCCGCGCAGCTCGAAACCGAGCGCCTGCGCGCCTTTTATACCAAAGCCACGGGCACGCTGGTGGCCAATTACACCTTCGTACCGGTGCTCTCGCAAGACAACGGCCGCACCCAGCTCAGCTACGCGGCCGATGCCAGCAGTCGCTACGTGGGCTACGACCTGGCCCTGAGCAACGGCGCGCTTTACCAGGGCTACGCCCAGGTGACGCAGCCGCTGTTTAATCAAAAGCGTTTTGAGGCTTATGCCCAGCAGGCCCAGGGCCTGGCGCTGAGCCAGCAGAACCTGGCCCGGCTCTCGCTCCACGACCTGGAGCGCTTCGTGGGCGACCAGTACATTCTGTGCCGCCAGGACCTGGACCAGCTCGCCTACGTGCGCGAGCTGCTCGATATCCTGGGCCGCCAGCGCCTGCTGGTGCAGAAGCTCGTGGATGCCAGCCTGCTCAAGCGCTCGGACTATCTGCTGCTGACTATTGAGGTCGAAACCCAGCAGGTGCTGCTCAATACCTACCGCACGGCCTACCACCGCGATTTGCTGAATCTGAACGTGCTGTGCGGCATCGGCGATACCAGTGAGGTGGCGCTGGCCCCTACTGACTTGTCTTTGCGCGGCCAGGGGCCGCCGGTGGGCCTCTCGGGCTTCACCGAGCGCTACCGCCTCGACAGCCTGGTGCTGAATGCCAACCAGCGCGTGTTCGAAACCCGCTACCAGCCGCTCGTGAGCACCTTCGCCAACGGCGGGCTGAACGCCGTCGCCCTGAGCGATATTCCGCGCCGCTTCGGCGTGAGCGCGGGCCTGACCCTGAGTATGTACTTGTTCGACGGCCACCAGCGCCAGCTCAGCCGCGACCGCACCAGCGTGCTGCTCGAAACCACCCGCGCCTACCAGCGCAACTTCGCCACCGTCAACCCCGTGCGCCAGCAGCAATTGCTGTATGAGCTGCGCCAGCTGGAAGAGCGCCAGCGCCTGGCCCGCGCGCAGATTGCCAGCTACCGCCAGGTGCTCGACTCCTACAAGCGCGAAACCATTGCCGGCCAGCTCTCGGTGATATTTTACGTGCAGGTGCTCAAAAACTACGCCGTGGCGGCCCGCGACCTGGTGCTGCTGGAGAATAACCGCCTGCTGCTGGTGAACCTCTATAATTACTGGACGTGGTAGCAATTCCCCGAAGTAGGGTGCGGGGCTTGTCCCCGCCCGTCGTTGAACGATACAATCCGCTTTCGTTCAACGACGGGCGGGGGCAAGCCCCGCACCCTACTTCGGGAAGTGAACGCCAGAATAACCCAATGAAACGCCTCCTATTCCCTCTCCTCCTGCTCGCCGCCTGCCACGGCGGCGCGCCCGCCGACGAAGCCGGCCCCGCGCCCCGCGCCCAGGTGCAGGCCGTGCGGGTTTCGACCCAAAGCCTGACCCAGTACCGCACCTTCCCGGCCACCTCCACCTACCCCCGCAAAAGCACCGTGACGGCTCCCGTGGCCGGCTACGTGACGGGGGTGAAGGCGCGCCTGGGCGACCGCGTGACGGCCGGGCAGGTGCTCTTTACCCTCGAAACCAAGGAGCGCCGGGCGCTGGGCAATTCCATCCAGCGCATCGACCCCAGCCTCCAGGGCTTCGGGCTGGTGACGGTGAAGGCGCCTTCGCCGGGCATTATCAGCGTGCTTAATATTCAGCAGCCCGGCGACTACCTGCTGGAAGGCGCGGCGCTCTGCACGGTGGCCGAGAGCAGCCAGCTCGTGTTTCAGCTGAATTTGCCCTACGAGTACCACGCCCTGGCCCAGGGCCGCCCGGCCTGCACCATCGTGCTGCCCGACAGCACCCGCCTGGCCGGCACGGTGCAGGCCCCGCTGGCCAGCGTCAGCCCCGGCCAGTCGGAAATCTACCTCGTGAAGCCCGATAAGCCGCCCGGCGTGATTCCCGAAAACCTCATCGTGCAGGTGCGCCTCACCCAGACCAAGCAGCCGAACGCCCAAGCCTTACCCGCCAGCTGCGTGCTGGCCGACGAAACCCTGCACGACTTCTGGGTAATGAAGTTGCTAAACGACTCCACGGCCGTGAAAGTCCCGGTGACGCTGGGGGTGCAGAACCCGACCGAAATAGAAATCAAGCGCCCGATTTTCAGCCCGGACGACCGGATTCTGAGCGCGGGCAACTACGGCCTGGCCGACACGGCCCACGTGAAGCTGATACGATGAGCGAGCCCACGACCCTACCCCCCCCCGCGCCGCGCCGCGCCGCCGCGCCTACCCCCCGCGACCCGGCCGCCCGGTCGTATTTCCAGACCTACCGCAAGCCCATTCTACTGATGGGCCTGCTGCTGCTGGCAGCGGGTTTGTTCGCGTACTCACGGATGCAAACGGCTTTGTTTCCGGAAGTTACCTTCCCCAAAATCACGCTCATCGCCGATGCCGGCCAGCAGCCCATCGACCGGATGATGATAACCGTGACCAAGCCCCTGGAGGCCGCCGTGAAGCGCGTAAAGGGCGTAACGGTGGTCAAGAGCAGCACCAGCCGCGGCTCGTGCGTGATTCAGGTGTTCCTGAACTGGAACGTGGACGTGTACAGCGCCAAGGCCCAGCTCGAAAGCCGCGTGAACGAGATAAAGGGGCTGCTGCCGGCCGGCGTCACCATCGCCACCGAGGCCATGAACCAGTCGCTGTTTCCGGTGCTGGGCTATTCGCTGGAAAGTAACTCCCGCTCGCCCATCGCCCTGCGCGACGCGGCCAACCTGCTGGCCCGGCCGCTGTTTTCGCAGGTGCCGGGCACCTCCAACGTGGTAGTGCGCGGCGGCAAGGCCAAGGAGTTCGTGGTCATTCCTGACCCGGCCCGGCTGGCCAGCCAGCGCCTCACGTCGGCCCAGCTGCAGGCCGCGTTTGCCAACAGCAACTTCGTGCAGTCGGCCGGCAATCTGGCCAGCTTCCGCCGCCTCTACCTCACCCTCACCGATACCCGCCTGGGCACCGTGGAGGACCTGCGCCAGGTGGTGGTACGCGCCGACTCGGGCCGCGTGGTGCGGGTGCGCGACGTGGCCACCGTGGACATCCAGGAGCAGCAGGAGTTTGTTATTCTGAACGCCAATGGCCACGAGGCGGTGCTCATCGACCTGGTGAAGCAGCAAGGCGTGGATTTGGCTTCCTTCGCCCGCGACGCCCACGTCAAAGCCGACGAGCTGCGCCGCCAGTTGCCCCCCGGCATGACGCTGAAGCCCTACTACGACCAGTCGGTGTTCGTGGGCGACAGCATCGACAGCGTAATCCACAGCATCGTGGAGGGCCTGGCGCTGGCCATTCTGGTGATGATAGTATTCCTGCGCTCGTGGCGGGCCAGCCTGGCGGTGCTGCTCACCATCCCGGTTACGGTCTGCTTCACGCTGCTCGTGCTTTACCTATTCGGTATTACGCTGGACATCATGTCGCTGGGGGCCATCGCGGCCTCGGTGGGCCTGATTATCGACGATGCCATCGTCATCATCGAGCAGATTTACCGCACCCACGAGGAGCACCCCGACCACAGCAACATCCGGGTGGTGCGCACGGCCATCAGTGGGCTGTTTCCGGCGATGGTGGCCTCGTCGCTAAGCACCATCGTCATCCACTTTCCGTTTCGGTTGATGAGCGGGCTGGCAGGCAGCTTCTTCAAAGAGCTGTCGGACACGATGCAGATTACGATGGTTTGTTCGTTTCTGGTGACCTGGTTGCTGCTGCCGGTGCTGCACCTGCTCATCGGCTACCGGGCGGGCAAAAATGCCCACGCCCACAACGCGGCCGCCGAGCAGGCCGAGAAGCTCAGCTGGCTCACCAACCTGTTTGCGCGGCCGCTGCTGGCGCTGGCGCTGCTGGTGGGCCTGGCCGGCGGTGCCTACGTGGCGTCGGGCAGGCTGCAAACGGGCTTTTTACCCGACCTCGACGAGGGGGCCATCGTGCTCGACTACTTTACTCCCCCCGGCACCTCGCTGGCGGAAACCGACCGCATCCTGCGCCGGGTGGAGCAGGATATTATCACCAAGCACCCCGAAATCCAGAGCTACTCGCGGCGCACCGGCGTCGGCCTGGCCTTCGATACGCGCCAGCCCAACTACGGCGACTACCTCATTCAGCTCAAGCGCGACCACCAACTCACGACGCCCGAAGTCATCGCGCAGCTGCGCCAGCGCATCGAAGCCACCGAGCCGGCGCTCACCGTGGATTTTGGTCAGCGCATCGCCGACCTGCTGGGCGACCTGATGAGCAGCGCCAAACCCATCGAAATCAAGCTGTTTGGCGACGACCAGGCGACGCTCGAAAAGCTCTCGGGTCGCATTGGGCGGGTGCTGGGCAAAGTTTCCGGCGTGGCCGACGTGAACGATGGCCTGGTGGCGGCCGGCCCGAGCATCGTCTTCCGGCCCGATATCGCCAAGCTGGCCCGTTACGGCCTCACGCCCCTCGATTTTCAGGCCCAGCTCAGCAACCTGGTCGGTGGGCAGGTACTGAGTAATGGGACGGCGCAAGCCAGCGTGTCGCCGGCGCAGGCGGGCTCGCTCGGCGGCATCCAGGTGGGGCAGATTCAGGACGGCGAGCAGATGCGCCAGGTGCTGCTGCGCTACGTCGATTTCCGCCAGAATTCGCTGGCGCAGCTGCGCCGCCAGGTCATCGCCCTGCCGGGCGGCAGCGTACGCCCGCTGCCCTTTTTCGCCACCATCGACGTGGAGCCGGGCAACGTGGAACTGCGCCGCGAAGACCTGAAGTCGGTGGCCCTCATCACCGCCCGCCTCGACGGCCGTGACCTGGGCTCGGCCATTCAGGATATTCGTCGGCAGGTGGCCCAGCAGGTGGCCCTACCCCCCGGCTACACCGTGCAATACGGCGGGGCCTACGCCGAGCAGCAGGCCTCGTTCCGCGAGCTGGAGCTTATTCTGCTCACGGCCTGCCTGCTCGTATTCGCGGTGCTGCTGTTTCTGTTCCGCGAGTGGCTGGTGTCGCTGCTCGTGCTCTTCCTCTCGGTGATGGGCATTACGGGCTGCGTGCTGGGGCTGTTCTTCGCCGGTATCCCGCTGAACGTGAGCAGCTACACGGGCATCATCATGATAGTGGGCATCATCGCCGAAAATGCCATTTTCACGGTGCATCAGTTTTATGAATCCCTGCGCGAGACGGGCGACGTGGACACGGCCATTCGCTACGCCATCGCCCTGCGCATCCGGCCCAAGCTGATGACGGCCCTCGGGGCCATTCTGGCGCTCTCGCCGCTGGCGCTTGGCATCGGGCTGGGCGCGCAGATGCAGCAGCCGCTGGCCGTGGCCGTGATTGGCGGCTTCGTGGTGGCGCTGCCCATGCTGCTGTTCGTGTTGCCCACCGGGATGCGCCTGATTTACTACCGCCGCGGCGCGGCCCGCGAGCTGGCCGAGCATGGGGGGTAGTAGGACAACCCCAACTACTTTAATACTTATGCAGTTAGGTTGTTAAGTTGTTACAACCCGCGAGGAGGATACCAGCTATCTCCTAGAAACCTAGCGCGGTTTCGGAGTCCGTGTACGGCTTGGCTGGGGCGGGGGGGCGGGGGTTTGGGCGGCGGGGGCGCCGCGGCCCGAAAACAA
>JAABUN010003760.1_pt1 | contig 22521 bp, 26 predicted proteins | sample 5559311 | NCBI WGS metagenome assembly JAABUN01 (sample SAMN10711877, study PRJNA513370) | rock metagenome | isolation source: Antarctica rocks | place: Antarctica: Victoria Land, Siegfried Peak sud
CGGAAGCTAAGCCCTTCAGCGCCGATGGTACTGCACTGGAGACGGTGTGGGAGAGTAGGACACCGCCGAACACCCACCAACAAGTAGCCCCCCAACCTATGTTGGGGGGCTACTTGCATGTGCGGGGTGAAAGACGATTGGTTGTTGCTACCGGACCCGAATGTTGGCGCGACTCCAGCGGCATATAGGGGCGTTCTCATTGGTGGGTGATGCACGCCGCGGGGACAACTGTGGGGGATTTCGGTGACGCTATCGCGCTCTCTCACCTGGGGAGCCTCAGGCATCTGGGCGTGAGTCACGCGCCTGAAGTGTCCGACTGTGCTTGCAGTGCCTCCCGCTTAGCGGTTTCGAGGGCCTGGTAGTGAGAGTGAGTGTGCTGGCCGGTCCGTGCGGCCATCTGGCCCTCGGCCGTTTCGGCTCGCACCTCGTCGGCGTTGACGTCCCCGGTGCGCAGGTTGAGTTGTTCGCTCACGTACCGAGCGGTGGCCACCAGCGAGGCCGTGAGCGGAACAGCTAGGAAGACGCCGACAATGCCGAAGAGGGTCCCGCCGATGGTGACCGCCACAAGGATAAGACCAGGATGAACCTGCATCGTCTTGCCTTGGAGCATGGGGGAGAGCACATTGCCCTCGAGTTGCTGGACCAGCACGATGATGGCGACGATGATCAGGGCCGTTTGCCATCCGTTGCTGACCAGTGCGACGAGGACCGCGAGCACTCCGGCGGTGATGGCACCGACGATCGGGATGAAGCCCGCAAAGAAGGTAATGACGGTCAAGGCCAATGCCAAGGGCACGTTCAGGATGAACAGGCCGGCACCGATGAGGACCGCGTCAATGGCGCTGACCAGAGCCTGGGTCCGAATGAAGCCGCCCAGCACGGTCCAGTTGCGGGTCAGAACCTCCGTAAGGTGGCGACCGGCTCCGCGGCCCATGACCGAGCGTTGCCACGCCAAGAAACGGTGACCGTCTTTGAGGAAGAAGAACGTCAACGCCAGAATCAGAATGACGTTGATGACGAGCGACCCGGCCGCTGAAACGCCGCTGAAGGCACCCGAGGCGATATCTCCACTTCGGGTCTTGATCCAGGTCGTGGCTCGATCAATCGCATTGTTTATCTCGTCACTGCCCAGCTCCAATGGTCCGCGCGCTAACCACTCTTGGAGCTGATTAATGCCACCTTGGGCAGTCCCGCCGATCTTCGCGAGCTGGCTGCCGACGTCGGGGGCGATCAACACAAAGGTTCCGATCAAGGCCGCGAGCGTGGCGACCAGGGTGAGGATCGCCGACAGCGTGTGGCCTATGCCTCGTTTGAGCAGAAACTGTTTCAGCGGCATCAGGAGCGCGGTCAGGATCAGGGCCAAGATAACCGGCAGGAGTCCGGCCCAGAGCGTGGATAGACCCCACAACACCAAGACAATGCCGACGATCACCAAGATCACACGCCCAGACCATCGGGCTGCCATGTCGACCCAGGCACCGACTACCACGCTGCGGTCGACGGAGCGATCCTCGACGGCCCTCTCGACCCTCTCGGATGTAGCCGCGCTAGAGCCGGATGAGCTCGCACTGGACTCGCCGTTTTCGGCGTTTGTGGGCGGCGTATCGCGGGCTTCGGTGTCCCCAGAAGATGGTGTCGTGGATTTGGGTGTGATGCTCATTGCTCCCCTTATGTTCGTTCGCGTCGCTAGGTCGATTCACCGTGATTATTGTGCATACGACTGGTGTCGGCATAGGCGACTAATCTTGCCCGGTGACTGACTCGCCGATTGGGATCTTCGACTCGGGTTTCGGAGGTTTGACCGTCGCCCGCGAGGTCCTCGACCAACTACCCGACGAATCGGTGCTCTACCTGGGGGACACCGCCCGCGCACCCTACGGGCCGCAACCGATTGCCGATGTGCGGGCCAACGCCCTGCAGTGCCTCGACCGCCTTGTTGGCCACGGAGTCAAGGCCCTCGTGATCGCCTGCAATTCGGCATCCGCCGCAGTGTTGGCCGATGCCCGCGAGAGGTATGACGTGCCGGTGGTTGAGGTCATTCGTCCCGCAGTGCGCCGCGCCATGTCGGTCACCCATTCCGGCCGAGTGGCCGTGATCTCGACCGTCGCCACTCACCAGAGTCGTGCATACCTCGATGCCTTTGCAGCCGCTCCGCCCCACGTGCAGGTGTTCAGTCAGCCGTGCCCGCGCTTCGTGGAATTCGTGGAGGCAGGTATCACCAGCGGTGAGGAGGTCATCGCGACCGCTCGCGACTATCTGGCGCCGCTGCAGGCCGCGGAAATCGACACCTTGATCCTCGGCTGCACGCATTACCCCCTGTTGACCAGCGCGTTGAGCTATGTGCTCGGCGATCGAGTCGCGTTGGTGTCATCGGCCGCCGCCACCGCTGCAGACCTCTATCGCGTGCTCACTGACACCGGCATGCTCCGTCCCAGCAGCCAAGGGCCGCCAAGTCACCAGTTCCTGACCACCGGCGACCCGCACGGATTCACGCCGCTCGCTCGCCGGTTTCTCGGCCCCGAGGTGGAGCACGTGGCCCGGGCCTACGTGGGCCGCCCCGAAGAGCACAGGGCGTGAGCGTCGATCGCAGCGCCTTGGCTGCGTCCACAGCAGGATTCGACGTCACCATCGTGGGGTGCTCGGGGTCGTTCCCCGGGCCCGGCAGCCCAGCCAGTTGCTATCTGCTGACCGCTCTCGCCGGTGGCCGCCGATGGCAAATCCTTCTTGACCTGGGCAGCGGTGCCCTTGGCGCCTTGCAGCAGCACACCGACCCGTTGAGCATCGACGCCATCGCGCTGTCGCACCTGCACCCGGATCACTGCCTCGACCTCACCGGTTTGCACGTCATGCGGACTCATCATCCTTATCGGCCGCCGCCGCCGGGACTAGACGTTTTTGCCCCTGCGGGTGCTGCGGAGCGCATCGCTCGGGCTCACGGCGTCGACGAGGCCAAAGCCGTGGACGACACCTTCGTCTTCCAGAACCTGAAGGATCGGTCGCCGTTCATCGTGGGGCCGTTTGTCATCACGCCGTACGCCGTCCATCACCCCGTCCCCACATTCGGGTTCCGGGTGGAGTGCGGGGGAGCGGTGCTGGCCTACACCGGCGACACCGACACGTGTCAGGCGCTGACGCCGATGATGGCCGGAGCAGACCTCGTGCTGGCCGATGCGGCGTTCGTCGAGGGCCGAGACTTGACCCGGGGCGTGCACCTCACCGGGCGGCGGGCAGCACAGGCGGCTCGCCATGCCGGCGGTGTCGCGCGGTTGATGCTGACGCACATCCCAGCGTGGAACGACCCCGAGGTATGCCGATCCGACGCCGCCTCCGTGTGGCAGGGGAACGTCGAGCTCGCCCAGTCTGGGAAGACCCTGGCGCTGCGTGCCTAGACCGTGACCGCGGACACGTGGGCGTGATTCTCAACCCGGAGCTGCGTCATACGAGACAATCCGTCCTCGTCTGTGGCGACGAATTTCGAGGTGACGGATATCGCACCGTCATATTTGCGTTATCGAAGAATGCGCATGTGGTTGAGAGGATATGGACATGACTTCACGTATTGGTGCCCCACTGTCAGGGATTGCCGCTGGTGCCGTCACCCTCGGCGTCGCCGAACTGCTCGCGCTCGCACTGACCAGGCTCGACGCCGCTTCCGGCACCCCCTCGCCGCTGTTGGCCGTCGGAGGGGCGTTCGTCGACCGGACGCCACCGTGGCTGAAGGACTTCGCGGTCGCCACCTTTGGGACCAACGACAAGTTGGCGTTATTCGTCGGCATGGGTCTGACGCTCTTCGTTGCGTGCGCGCTGCTCGGAGTCGTTGCCACAGCCCGCTATCGCGTCGGCCTGGTGCTCTTTGCGGTCGTGGGGGTCATCGGCAGCGGGATCGTGCTGACCCGGCCGGGCAGCGGGACGGTCGACACCATCCCGACCATCGTCGGGACGCTCGCTGGGCTAGGCGTGCTCAGCTGGTTGGCGCGGGGGGCAGGCCAGGCCACATCAGTCGCACCTGTTGACGGGTCTGTACCCAGTCGTCGTGGCGTGCTCGCCTGGGGCACCGGATTGACCGTACTCGGGGCAGTCGCGATGTATGCCGGTCGCACCATGAGCAATGCTGGCGAGACGGTGCAGGCAGCGCGCCAGCGGGTGACGGATCGTTTCGCGGGGACGACGGCCGCATCTGGGCCGCCCGTGACTATCCCCGCTGACGCAGACTTCAAGATCAACGGGTTGGCATCATACGTCTCGCCCAACGACAACTTCTACCGGATCGATACGGCCCTGTCGGTGCCGCAAATCGACCCCGACTCCTGGTCTATCCGCGTCCACGGGATGGTCGACCAAGAGATCGAAATGACTTACGAGGACATCCTCAACGAAGAACTGATGGAGACTGCGGTAACGCTGACCTGCGTGTCCAACACTGTGGGCGGCAACCTGATCGGCAACGCAGTCTGGACCGGGTGGCCGATCCGCGAGCTGCTGGAGCGCGCTGGCGTCTCTGGTGGCGCTGACATGGTGTTGTCCACCAGCTCGGATGGGTTCACCGCGGGCACGCCCCTCGAAGCGCTGACCGACGATCGCGACGCCATCTTTGCGGTGCTGATGAACGGAGAGCCGCTGCCCGCGCAACACGGATTCCCGGTGCGCATGGTGGTGCCCGGGCTGTACGGCTACGTATCGGCCACCAAATGGGTGGTCGATCTCAAGGTCACGACCTTCGCGGCCGACCAGGGCTACTGGACGCCGCGTGGGTGGAGCGCCGAGGGGCCGATCAAGGTGCAGTCGCGTATCGACGTGCCCGCCAGTGGCGAGAGCATCGACGCAGGCAAGGGCGTCATCGCCGGTGTCGCGTGGGATCAGCACACCGGTATCGAAAAAGTCGAAGTCCAGGTCGATGACGGCGAGTGGCAGACCGCCGAGCTGGGCGGCTCGGTCAGCGACGACACCTGGCTGCAGTGGCGTCTGGACTGGGATGCCCCCAGCGGGGATCACACGGTCATGGTGCGCGCCACCAATAAGGACGGCGAGACGCAAACGTCCGAAGAGACGGCCGTGGCCCCCAACGGTGCCACCGGGTGGCACACCATCGACGTGTCGGTGGCCTGAGCCACCGACGCGGGTTGGCGCCTCGTTGGCGCGGGTGTGGGGTCCAGCGCCGGGCCGTATGACGACAGGACTGTCGCAGTCGGGCGTTAGCCTGGGCGGATGACTGAAACGCCTGCTTTGCGCCACGATGGCCGCGCTCCTGACCAACTCCGCGACGTGCGGATTACCCGCAATTGGCTCGACCACGCCGAGGGCAGCGTGCTCGTGGAGTTCGGCAAGACGCGGGTGCTCTGTGCAGCATCGCTGACCAATGGGGTGCCGCGCTGGCGCAAGGGCAGCGGCAAGGGCTGGACGACCGCCGAATACGCCATGCTTCCACGCGCCACCCATACGCGCAGTGATCGTGAGTCCGTCAAGGGCCGGATTGGTGGCCGCACCCACGAGATTTCCCGGCTCATCGGGCGCAGCCTGCGCTCGGTCATCGACCTCTCGGTGTTGGGCGAAAACACCATCCAGCTCGACTGCGACGTGCTGCAAGCCGACGGCGGCACCCGTACGGCTGCTATCACCGGGGCCTACGTCGCCATGGTCGATGCCGTCGAGACCGCTCGTGAGCGCGGATTCATCGCCAAGAAGGCCACCCCGATCACCGGTTCGATTGCCGCGATCAGTGTGGGCGTCGTTGATGGACGGCCCGTGCTCGACCTGGACTACCCCGAAGACTCCAACGCCGACACCGACATGAACGTGGTGCTGACCGGCGAGGGAGCCTTCATCGAGGTCCAGGGCACTGCTGAAGGCGCTCCGTTTGATCGCGCACAGCTCAACCAATTGCTGGACCTTGCGGTCGGCGGCTGTGCCGACCTGGCTAAAGCCCAGCAGGCGGCGCTCAACGACGGAACCCGCCCGGCATCATGAGCACAAACCGGACGCTGGTCTTAGCCACCCGCAACGAGCACAAGGTGGGGGAGTTGCGCGATATTCTCGGCGATGTCCTGGAGCGTATCGACATGGAGTTGATCGGCATCACGGACTTCCCGCAGGCCGGTGAAGTGGTGGAGTCCGGAGTGACCTTCGTCGCAAACGCCCTACTTAAAGCGCGTGCGGCCATGGATGCGACCGGGTTACCGGCGATGGCCGACGACTCGGGCCTGGCGGTCGACGTGCTCGGTGGCAGCCCGGGCGTCTTCAGCGCCCGATGGTCCGGGGTCGGTGGGGCCGACAAAGACAGGGCGAACAACGACCTGTTGCTGGCCCAACTGGGTGACGTCCCGGACGAGCACCGGGGGGCAGGGTTCGTGTGTGCCGCGGCCTTAGTGCTGCCCGACGGCACCGAAATCGTGCGTGAAGGCGCAGTCCGAGGAGTGCTGACGCACGCGCCACACGGGGAGGGCGGTTTCGGCTACGATCCTCTCCTGAGGCTGCCCGATGGGCGCACCTTGGCGCAATACACCGCACGACAAAAGCACGCCATCTCCCACCGCGGCGCCGCGTTCGGCGCGTTGGCCGATGATCTGCTGGCGCGATTCACCCCAGCCGGCTGACCGGCATACCAACCCCGAAGGACACCATGGTTCACCAATGGCGCGGCGTCATCCGCGAGTACGCCGACCGCCTTCCGTCGTCGATCACCTCCACCGTGGTGACGTTGCGCGAAGGGGGGACCCCGCTGATCCCCGCCGAGCACCTCTCCGAGTTGGTCGGCGCACAGGTGCACATCAAGTACGAAGGCCTCAACCCGACAGCTTCTTTCAAGGACCGCGGGATGACCGCCGCCATCTCCGCTGCCGCACATCTTGGGGCCAAAGCCGTCATCTGCGCGTCCACCGGCAACACGAGCGCCTCGGCGGCGGCATACGCCACCAAGGCGGGCATGACCTGTGGTGTGCTGGTGCCCGACGGCAAGATCGCGATGGGCAAGTTGTCCCAGGCCATCGCCCACGGCGCGACGTTGCTGCAGGTGGACGGCAACTTCGACGACTGCCTGACCGTGGCCCGCAAACTCGCGGACAGTTATCCCATCGAGCTGGTGAACTCGGTCAACCCGGCCCGCATCGAGGGCCAAAAGACCGCCGCCTTCGAGATCGTCGACGAGTTGGGTGACGCCCCCGACATCCACTGCCTGCCCGTCGGCAACGCCGGCAACATCACGGCTTACTGGAAGGGTTACGGCGAGTACACCGCCACGAGCGCAATGCCCGGCCCGGCCACTCACCTGCCGATCATGTGGGGGTTCCAAGCCCAAGGTGCGGCACCGATCGTGCTCGGGCACCCGGTCGATGAGCCGGACACCCTGGCCACCGCCATCCGCATCGGCAACCCCGCTTCCTGGCGCCAGGCACTCGAGGCTCGCGACGACTCCGGTGGCGTTATCGAAGCAGTCACCGACCAAGAAATCTTGGACGCCCACCGACTGTTGTCCGCGCGTGAGGGGATTTTCGTCGAGCCTGCTTCGGCCGCCTCGGTCGCTGGACTGCTCAAGCGCTCGGCTGCCGGGCTCGTGCCAGCGGGCGTCACCATCGTGTGCACCGTCACCGGCCACGGCCTCAAAGACCCGCAGTGGGCGCTGAAGGGTGCCGACGGTGCCGACATCGTGCCGACCCGTATCAACGTGGACGCCCATAGCGCAGCGACCGCTTTGGGTATGCAGGCGTGAGGGGCACGCAGCCAGTGGCTGTGCGGGTGCCTGCAAGCACCGCGAACTGTGGGCCGGGCTTTGACGCGGTCGGGATCGGCCTTGGACGCTACGACGAGTACGCCGTGACCGTCACCAACGCCCGGGGCCTCGTCGTGTTGTTGCACGGCGAAGGCGCAGCCGACCTGCCGCGCGATGAGTCGCACCTCGTCGTCCGAGCGTTGCGCGAGGGGCTGCGCGTCTGCGGAGGCCCGTGGCTGGAGGAGTTGGCCGAGCAGGGCCGGGGCCTGGTCGTCGAGTGCCGCAACACCATCCCGATGTCGGCGGGTATGGGCTCCTCAGCGAGTGCCATCGTCGGTGGCCTCGGCGTGGGCTTCGCGCTGACGCACAGCCTTGCGGGGTCGGAACCCACGCTCAGCGATGCTGATCTCGCGCTGATCAACACGCGCGCCGGGTTGTGGGAGGGCCACCCCGACAACTCATCAGCGACGGTTTATGGCGGTCTGACGCTCTCCTGGATGCCCTCGCCCGAGGTGGTCCGCACGGCGGCTCTGAGCGTGCACCCCGACGTCGAGCCGGTGGTGTTGGTGCCCTCCAGTGATCGCCTGTCCACCTCCACTGCGCGGGCCGCGCTTCCCACCTACGTGCCGTTCGGCGACGCCGTTCAGCAAGCGGGTCGAGCCGCTTTGTTGACCCACGCGCTGAGCTCCGACCCGACGTTGCTCTTCGATGCCACCAGCGACTGGCTGCACCAAGAGCAGCGCCGCCAGACCTATCCCGCCTCGATGGCTGCCGTCGACGCCCTGCGTGGTTTGGGCCTAGCTGCAGTCATCTCCGGGGCGGGCCCTTCGACGCTCGTCTTGGTGCAGAGTGCGCTGGTCGATGGCGTCGTCGCGGAGGTCAAATCCTGGGGCCCGGGTTGGCAGATTGTCCGACCCGGGGTGGCAACGAACGGTCTGCGGCTGCTCTAACCGCGGCGCGTCGGTGGCTGCGTCGTTGTTATCGGCGACCTCGGCACCACCGTCCAGACCGCTGGGCAGCGCCAAGCCGAGGCGATCCAGATCTCGCCGCACCTGGTCGCGCAGTTTTGTGCCTGCATACGGCCTGGGGTGGTTGTTGCTCCCTTCTTGTAGGCAGGGGAGCCGCGCTCGCAGCCACCCGTAGATGTCGCGCTGGCCGCGCAAGGTCAGGGCTCGTCCGCTCTCGCCGATGACGCCGTGCCGGGAAACGTAGACCTGCGCCCCGGGGACTGGTGCCACCGCAGCCGGAAGAAGGATCCGGCGATAGTGGGGCTCCGTGGCGTCCAAGGCGGCGAGGTGGCGCGGATTAAACCACCCCACCGAGTATGCCGGAGCCTCAGTCGCCGTTGCGGGGGTCGAGAGGGGGTGATCACGGTTGGCGAGGAAGGGCGCAATAAGGAAGGGCGCGGCGGCGACGTACCCGCCCGCACTTACGTGGGCCGAGTGACCTACACGCAATCCCGGCACCGCATACACCTGCAGCACGATCTGCTCGGGTAAGGAGTCGCCGAGCACCGGGCCGAGTTTGTCGATCAGCACCTGGGGTGAAGCGTTGGAGCCCACCGCCACCACCGGTGTTGCTAACCCGCTTGGCATCATTTCGGGCGAGTCGGCACGAAATCCCTGCGGCCCGATCAGCCCCCCTGATAAAGAGACCGACCACGGATAACCCCATGGATCGCGTGCCATCACGTGCGCTCGGCGGGACTTGAACCCGCACACCCGAAGGCACAGGAACCTAAATCCTGCGTGTCTGCCAATTCCACCACGAACGCGTGAAGACGATGATAAGCCGACTGGTGCTGTCGGGGCGAAAGCCGAGACTTAGACGAAAGAATGGTGTCCCTGCCAGGAAACCTTGGCATGCTTGAGGGGTGAACGCGATCAGGCGCTGGCTGCGCCGTATTGGCTACGACATCATCGGATGGACCCTGATGGTTGTCGGTGTCATTTTGATGCCACTCCCCGGCCCCGGGATGCTGATCGTGGTCACCGGGCTCGTGATCCTGGCCCAAAACAACGAGTGGGCTGAGCGCAAACTGCTGCCCATGAAAAAGCAGGCCTATCGCGCCGCCAAAGAGGGCGTCAAGACGTGGCCTCGGATCGTGGTGAGCGCCCTCGGTGGCATGAGCGTCGTTGCCGTTGGCACCACCTTCATACTGGCCCCCCCGGCTCCCGATTTCTGGCCCCTCGACGAGCGGTGGTGGCTGTTCGGCGGCACGTGGACCGGAGTGAGCATCGTGATCTCTGGTTTGATCGCGCTCGGCGTGCTGGTCTATAGCGTGAAGAAATTCCGTGGTGATCGCGACCCCTTGGAGCGCGTCAGTCGAGCGTGATCCCAAGGGCTTTGCTGAGCATCGCCACGTGACCCGTGGCCTTGACGTTGTGCTTGGCGAGCACGACCCGTCCCTCCTCGTCGACCACGATCGTTGAGCGGATCACGCCAGTGACCGTTTTGCCATAGAGCTTCTTCTCCCCGTAGGCCCCATAGGCCTTCAACACGTCCTTGTCTGGATCCGACAGCACGGCGAAGCTCAATGCCTCTTCCTTCGCGAATCTAGCCAACTTCGCGGGCTTGTCGGGGGAGAGGCCGACGACGGCATACCCAGCGCTGGTGAAACGGGCCAAATTATCGCGGAAGTCGCACGCCTGGGTGGTGCAACCAGGCGTCAACGCGGCGGGGTAGAAGTACATGATGAGCTTGCGACCGGCGTAGTCGCTCAAGCTGACGTCGCTGCCGCCGGAGTCGGTGAGTGTCCACGCGGGTGCGTTCTGGCCTACTTCGAGTGTTGACATCGTGCCCTCCATCGTTCGTTGTCGGGTGTTCTGCGTTATCGTCTCAGGCGAGACATGCGCGCACCGCGACCTCATCACATCTTCAGGAGAACTCCTATGGCCGACAAGCCCAAGCCCCGTTCCGAGAAGGACATCGAGGCTGATCTCTCGGCGACCCGTGACCGGTTGGCGCGCACCGTTGACCAGTTGACCTTCCGGGCCAGCCCGGCCGAGCTCAAGCGTCGACAGCTCGAGAAGCTCAAGGCCAAGCTAAACGAGATCGCCTTGGACGCAGAAGGTCAGCCGCGACTCGACCGTCTCGCTAGCGCACTGGGTGGCGTGTCTGGGGTGGCGCTGGTGCTGGGTTTCGCGCGTCGGCTGTTCCACAAGCGCTAACCCGGTTTGTCCTGATGCGGCCACCGCTCCTGCAGGCATCAGCACGCGGATGATCGCGTGATCATTGACCGCGCCGTCTATCGGCACGGCAAGCGCGTCGACTGCACCGACCTCAGCGCGGATCTTGCGCAGCTGCGCAAGGGCGGCGAAGGCTTCCTGTGGATTGGGTTGAAGGACCCCACGGCGGCGGAGTTCGAGCAGGTGAACGTCGACCTCAAATTGCACCCTTTGGCCGTGGCGGACGCAGTCAACGGCAAGCAGCGGGTGAAGATCGAAGAGTTCGATCAGACGCACTTTGCGGTGCTGCGAACTCTTCGCTATGTCGAGCAGACCAGTGACATCGAGACCGGTGAGGTCATGATTTTCGTCGGCGACTGCTTCGTGGTCACCGTCCGCTCCGGCGAGGCGGCACCGCTAAAGGGGGTACGTCAGAGGGTCGAGTCCGACCCCGAATTTCTTATCGAACATGGCCCTATCGCCGTGTTCTATGCCGTGCTGGATGCCATCGTCGACACCTACCGCGCTATCGACGCCGAGGTCCAGCAGGACCTAGACCAGATTGAGGCTGCCGTCTTCGGGACAGACGTCCCGGCAAGTTCGTCCGTCATTTACCTGCTCAAGCGCGAGGTGCTGGAGTTTCGTCGTGCTGCTCAGCCGCTCACCGAGGCCCTCGAGGTGCTGTATGACGATCGCAGCCCCTTGGCGTCCGAGGAGATGCGACTGCTGCTGCGCGATGTTGGAGACCACTTGGAGCACGTTGTCGAGCACATCGACACTTACGACGGTCTGCTCACGGATGTGCTGAGCGCGCACTTGGCCCAAGTGGGGGTGCAGCAAAACGACGACATGCGCAAGATCAGCGCCTGGGTGGCCATTGCCGCCGTGCCGACACTGCTGGCGGGAATCTTCGGGATGAACTTCAAGCACATGGGCGTGCTCGACGTGCCAGGTGGCTTCATCCTCTCGATCACGGTGATGGCCGTGATCTGCGCCTTCCTGTATCGGGCCTTCCGCAAGTCCGGCTGGCTCTAGCCTGCATATTCAGACCGCCTGCATACCCAGACCGCCAATAACCGTTGTGCGCGCTCCTTGCGGTTTGCAGGCGGGGGAGTGCACGCACATCGGTCATCAGGTCAGGCAGCGCGGGCTCGCGAGCGCGACACTGCTTCGTGGATGAGCTGGCTGACTCGGCTCGTAGACTCCAGGTCCGCCCGGGTGATCCTGACAACTTCGTAGCCGAGCCGCCGAAGCGCATCTTCGCGGACCTTCTCGTGCTGCAGATCCTGAGCAGACTGGTACTTCACCATTCCGTCGAACTCGACGATGACCCGTTCGGCTCGGAAGAGGAAGTCCACCCGTGCCGCAAATCCGTCTGCGTCCCGGACCCACGCTTGCGGCTCCGGGGTATGTAGACCGGCTTCGCGCATCACCCAGCGGCAGCGCGATTCCCCGACGGACTCGAGGCGCCCATCCGCCAGTCGTGCGACGAGTTCGGCTTTCGCGCGGCCATTGCCCAGGGGCGTTTCGTCGAGCGCGGCGAGCAAGTCCGTGTCGGGAGTCTCCCTGAGTACGGCGTCAGCGCTGACCAGGCCGGCCTCGACTCCGAACGTTCCAGCGACCTGTAACGCTGCGACCGATGCCTCGACCAGCCACAGATCTTCTTGTTGGACGAGGCGTGACTCCGGTACCCGACTGTGGATGCGTGTCGCTAGACCGGCTCGGTTGCTGGTTTTCCCGCGCGGGACTATGTGCACCCGGTGATCGACGGCATACACCGGTATGCCGAGCACAGCCAGAGCGCTGTGATGGCTCAAGGCAAACGGCGCACCTCGCCAGGCTCGGGCGGTGCCGCGTGCACGGAGTTCGTGCCGCTCCCACGACGGTGCTTCGGTCCATAGGTGGGGCAGGATGACGACGTTCCGGCGGAGGCGGATGAGCAATCCCTCCTTGACCGCTCGGTCTACGACGTGTCGCGAGACTCCGAGCTCGAGCAGTTCGGTCACCGAGCTCACCCCATGTTGGGCGCTGAGACGGTCGGTGATGCGCTGGTCGAGGTCCATGGGCCCACTGTGCCGTCAGCAGGAAGGTCTCGTTGGGTTATCCACAAACCTGATGACCGATGGGCTCGCTGGTTGCGATGTGCACGCGGGGGAGGGCGCGCACAACGGTCATCAGTGCGGTTGGGCAGGGGTATGCGGATTGGTCAGGCGGCATCGACGTCGGCGCGGGATGCGACGAAGGCGGCGACGCAGGCACGGACGTCTTCTTCGCTGTGGGCCGCTGAGAGTTGCACGCGGATGCGGGCCTTGCCCTTCGGCACCACTGGGAAGCTGAACGCGATGACGTACACGCCACGAGCGAGCATGGCGTCGGCGATCTGGGCTGCACGACGGGCGCCGTCCTCGCCGGGGAACATCACCGGGGTGATCGGGTGGGAGCCCTCCAGTAGTTCAAAGCCCTCACCGGTCATCAGTGACCTGAACAGCATCGTGTTGGCCTTCAGTTGCTCCCGGGGCTCGCTGGCCTCACGGGCGATCTCGAGCGCCTTCAACGACCCCGCAACGACCGCAGGGGCCACCGCGTTGGAGAACAGGTAGGGCCGCGCTCGCTGCTTCAACAGTTCGACGACCTGGGTGGGGGCGGCAACGTAGCCACCGCTAGCCCCGCCGAGGGCTTTGCCGAGCGTGCCAGTGATGATGTCCACGCGGTTGCTCATGCCGTCTAAGACGCCGCAGTGCTCGGCCGTCCCTCGACCGTGCTCGCCGACGAAACCGGTGGCGTGGCAGTCGTCAACGAAGACCATCGCTTCGAACTCTTCGGCCAAGTCGCAGATTTGCTCCAGCGGCGCGTAGTAGCCGTCCATCGAGAAGACACCGTCGGTGACGATGATCATCCGTCGAGCCCCGCTCTCGCGGGCACTCGTCAATTGGGTGCGCAGGTCGTCCATGTCGCGGTTGGCGTACCGGAACCGCTTGGCCTTCGACAGCCGGATGCCGTCGATGATCGACGCGTGGTTGAGGGCGTCGGAGATGATCGCGTCCTCAGCACCGAAGAGGACCTCGAAAACGCCACCGTTGGCGTCGAAGCACGACGCAAACAGGATCGAGTCTTCGGTGCCCGAGAAGTCAGCGATCGCGTGCTCCAGGTCTCGGTGCTGGGTCTGGGTCCCGCAGATGAAGCGAACCGACGCCATACCGAAGCCCCACCGGTCCAACGCATCGCGAGCCGCGCCGACCACCTCGGGGTGATCGGCCAACCCGAGGTAATTGTTGGCGCAGAAGTTCAGCGACTGCCCCGCCGTGGTGGCGATGTGGGCTGACTGCGCGGTCGTGAGTTGGCGCTCGTTCTTGTGCAGACCCGCGTCGCGGATGCCCGACAATTCGGCACTCAGATCGTCTTTGAAGGCAAACATCGGGGCTCCTTAGATGAGCGGGGGAGGGTCAACTCCAGTCCATGATGACTTTGCCACATTCGCCGGAACGCGCGGCAGCGAAAGCATCCTCCCACTGCTCGGCAGGGAAGCGGTGCGTGATGACCGAACGGATGCGCTCGCGCAACTGCTCCGAGGACTGCAGCATGAACATCATCCGATACCAGGTGTCATACATCTCGCGGCCGTAGATCCCCTTGATCGTGAGCATGCGGGTGATGACGGGGCTCCAGTTGATCGCGAACGGCTCCGACGGTAGGCCGAGCATCGCGATCCCCGCGCCGTGCTGGCAGTTGTCGATGAGCTCCTTCAGTGCCGCCGGGTGGCCCGACATCTCCATGCCGACGTCAAAGCCGAGCAGCATCCCGAGGTCGTCCTGATAGGGCTTGACCCGCTCGTTGGCGACGTTGATCGCATAGTCCGCACCCACCTTGCGGGCCATCTCTAGGCGAAATTCGCTGACGTCGGTGGCCACGATGTATCGCGCACCCACATGGCGGGCGATCGCGACCGCCATCACGCCGATGGGACCGCAGCCGGTGATCATGACGTCGTCGCCGGCGATCGAGAAGGTCAACGCGGTATGCACGGCGTTGCCTAGGGGGTCGAAGATGGCCCCGAGGTCCGGATCGATGTCGTCGGGTTGCACCCACACGTTGGAATAGGGCACGCACACGTAGTCGGCGAAGGCACCGTCGCGGTTCACCCCCAGGCTCGAGTTGTTGACGCAGACGTGCGGTCGTCCCGAACGGCAGTTGCGGCATACCCCGCAGATGACGTGGCCCTCAACGGAGACTCGCATGCCGGGGGCAAGGTCATATTTGCCGTCGAAGGACGGAACCGCTGAGCCCAAATCTATGATTTCCCCGTAGAACTCGTGCCCGATGATAAGTGGGGGAGCGAGCATCCCCGCCGCCCAGTCGTCCCAGGATTCGATGTGCAGATCAGTGCCACACAGGCCCGCACGCAGGACTCTGATCTTCACCTCGTTGGGGCCAGGACTTGGCTCGGTCATCTCTTTAAACTCCAGGCCAGGGCCTGCGTGGGTCTTCACCAGTGCGCGCATCTGCTCATCTTGGGGCATCGTGATTTATCGCGCTAGGGGTTGCGGTGATAAAGTTATGTGCTGTTGCGCCAATAGCTCAATTGGCAGAGCAGCTGACTCTTAATCAGCGGGTTCGGGGTTCGAGTCCCTGTTGGCGCACTCACCGAAAGTCCCCGTCGCGAGCGTGATCGCGACGGGGACTTTCGCTGTCTCCGGCGGTATGCCGCCAGGCGCCTCGGAACGGCATGAGGCACACTTCGGAGCGTGACCAGCACCGGAATTGATCAGCCCGTGTTCCAGCCACCCCGAGCCAAACCGAGCGTGCTCAACGCGTTCAAACGGGGGGTCCCTAAGTTTGCGGCCGACGGCGGCACTGACCTCGCGGCCTCGCTGACCTACTTCGCGGTGCTCTCGCTCTTCCCCGCACTTCTGGCCATGATCTCGCTGCTGGGCCTCTTAGGGGGCAACACCATCGAGAAACTGCTGGCAATTGCTGAAGATATGGGGGTTCCCAGTAGTTCACTAACGATCGTTGGGGACTTTATCGAGGATAATCTTGGCTCGGGCGGGGCAGGCATCGCATTGTTTAGCGGTGTCGCCGGTGCGCTGTACTCAGCTTCCAACTACGTCAACGCTTTCTCGCGGTCAATGAACAAGGTCTACGACGTCCAAGAAGGCCGGCCGATCTGGGTGCTCAAACCGTGGTTGTACGGCGTCACCGTAGTGATGGCAATCATGGTGCTCTTGGTGGCCTTTGCGCTCGTGGTGACAACTGGCTTCGCAGAGTCCATCGCCGATGTGGTGGGCTTGGGATCGACGGTGGTCTTGGTGTGGAGCATCGCCAAGTGGCCAGTCGTGGTCGCACTGGTGATGGGGATCGTTTCAGTTCTTTACTGGGCCACCCCGAACGTGCGCCCGAAGTTTCGGTTCATCACCGTCGGCTCGGCATTCGCTCTGGTGGTGTGGGCTTTGGCTACCGTCCTGCTCGGCCTCTACGTCAGCTCGGACCTCGCCTCATACAACGCGACCTATGGCGCCTTTGCCGGAGTCATCATCCTGCTGCTCTGGCTCTGGGTCACCAACATCGTGCTGCTCATTGGTGCTGAGGTGGACTCGGAGATCGAGCGCAGCCGGCAACTGCAGGCGGGCGTTGCGGCTGAGGAGCAGATCCAGTTGCCTCTGCGTAACCGTTCCGGGGTCGAAAAGAAGATCAAGGGTGAGCGGGAGAAGATCGAAGACGCCCGACGCATCCGCATGGCAGCGGCCGCCGAGAGTAAGGCAGATCACGACGCCTAAAGCGCAGGGCGAGCGGGGACCGTTTCGCGTTCTGAGCACCGGGTTCTAGCGGGTACGATGGTCGCCGTTGCCTAGCGCGGTTGTGCCGCACGGGTCGACATGGTGGGTGTAGCTCAGCAGGTAGAGCGCCGCCTTGTGGTGGCGGATGTCGCGGGTTCAAGTCCCGTCACTCACCCCCATGATGTCTGTGGACATCACAAGCAGGGCGGGCCGTCACGGTCCGCCCTGCTTGACTTCGTATTGCCTAGTTGGGGGCGGCAAAGCATCCCACCCAGACCTAAGCCCGTGCCCGCAGGGGAGCTCGCTGCATACCCTGATCGTCGAAGTTGTCGGGGCTCAGCCAGTCCATGAAAGCACGGCGCACGCCGGGCCATTCGGCATCAGTGACCGGGTACCACGCGCTGTCCCGGTTGCGTCCTTTGACCACGGCACCCTGACGAAAGGTGCCCTCGTAGCTGAAGCCGAGCCTCAGCGCCGCCGCGCGGGAGGGCCCGTTAAGGGCATCGCATTTCCACTCGTATCGGCGGTACCCTAGATCGTCGAGGGCGTGCTGGATCAACAAGAAGTGCACCTCGATCGAGCCCGCTGACGCATTGACCCGCAAATAAACTCGCCGGCCCGACCGGCGTGCCAGCCACCTCTGCCATCGAAGGATCGTGGAGGATGACTGCGTAGAAGTAGGGGTCCGCGCAGGCGGCAACCTCGGTGACCCACGCTTGGTATGCAGACAGTGAAGCGAACGGGCCATAAGGCATGTACGTCCAACTCGCCCCGTCGAGGTCAAGACTGTCAGCAGCAAACAGGTGCTCTGCGTGTCGAGCCGAGTTCAGCCGCTCCAATCGACAGAACTGGCCAGTCAGCATACGAGACGTGGGCACCTGCGCGCCCTCCCAGCCACGCACAACGTCGCCGACCGGCTGGCCCAAAGTGTTGGTCTCCACGGCGCAGTGTGGCGGATGGCCTATTCGCCGGGTTCGGCGATTTCCCGAAGAGTGCCGGTGTCGAGGCCCGGAGGGTCCCTGAAGACGGCCCGACGGTAGTAACGCAACTCGGCGATGCTGTCCTCGATGTCGCCAAGGGCGCGGTGGCCACCGGTCTTGGTGGGGGAGTTGAAGTAGGCCCTCGGATACCACCGGCGGGCCAACTCTTTAATCGAGGAGACGTCCACGATGCGGTAGTGCAGGTGATGCTCCAACTCGGCCATGTCGCGGGCCAGGAAGAGGCGGTCGGTACTCACCGTGTTGCCGGCCAGCGGGGCCTTCTTCGGCTCGGGCACCCACGCACGCACATAGTCCAGGACCTCGCTCTGGGCCTGAGCCATCGGCATACCGTCAGCAAGTTGATCGAGCAACCCACTGGTCACGTGCATCTCACGCACGAAGTCGCCCATCTGTCCCAGCGCCTCGTCCGGTGGCCGGATAACTACATTGACACCCTCGCCTAACACGTTGAGCTCGACGTCGGTCACCAGCGCCGCGACCTCGATCAGGGCGTCCGCGGATATGTCGAGCCCGGTCATCTCACAATCGATCCACACCAACCGATCGTGGGAGGTTTTTGCTTGATTTACCGTGTTCACTTGCCAAGGGTAACCGGGTGCCCGACCCGCGCTGGGCCCTATATTCTCCCCCTGTGGACTCGAATGGGGCAGCGATGGTGAGCCCCAACGTGACTCATCGTCCACGAGTGCGCCGAACTCTGATGTGGGGCATCAGTCTGACCGCGTTTCTCCTCGGAGCGCTCGTGTTGACCCTGGTAATGAGTCAAAGTGCTGGAGCCGCGGCCGTGCTGCTTGCCGCCGCCATTTCGACAACCGTGATCGGCATCGTGGTGCCTCTCTTCTTGTGGGTTGATCGACTGGAGTCCGAGCCCGCACCGATGCTGTGGTTTGCCTTCGGGTGGGGTGCGCTGATCGCGACCACCGTGAGCATCGGTTTGAGCGTGGCGTTGACCCCGCTGTTGGAGAGGCTCGGAGTCTCCGCAGACATTGCTGCCTCTGTAGTGGCCGCGCCCATTGTCGAAGAGTTCGCTAAATGCCTGGGCGTAGTGGCGATTTTTGTTTTCGCTCGGCGCGAATTCAATGGGGTGGTCGACGGCATTGTGTATGCCGGGATCGTCGCGATCGGTTTCGCTTTCGTCGAAGACATTCTCTATCTGGCACGAAGCTATGAGGTGTTGGGCCAATCGGGCCTGGTGTCTGTCTTCGTTTTGCGCTGCATCTTCACGCCGTTTGCGCACCCGATGTTCACCGTGTGCTTCGGTATCTCCCTCGGGCTAGTGGCCCACCAATAGCGCGCTCGGTATGCCGTCGTGCCGCTCATCGGCTATCTGGCCGCGGTGGGCGCCCACGGCATCTGGAACGGCGCCACCCTGACCGACCTCTGGTTACCGCTGTACTTCCTGTTTCAGGTGCCGCTGTTCATCGGCTTCATCACCATCGTGGTCTTTGCCCGGCGCCGTGAGACGCGGATGATCCGAGACCACCTGACGGGCTACGGGATGAACGGGTGGTTCTCTCCGGGTGACGTGGCCATGCTGACCTGCCCTGGGAGCCGCCGTCGGGCTCGGCGCTGGGCCAAGGAGAATCTGGGGCCGACTGGGGAGGCAACGATGCGAGCCTTCCAAGACGAATCCTCAGAGTTGGCTATTGCTCGCGACCACCTCGAGCGCGGGGACAGCATCGAGTGGTGGGGCCCGAAAGAGCAGGAGCTTCTGCATACTTCTGCCGCCCACCGCTCAGCGCTGCACACCATGCGCCGCGCCTAGCGGCTAGCCGACCGCGTGGACTACAGCCCACAAACCCAGGCGGCGGCCGGTAGTGGTGCGCTAGGACGTAGTGGACGATCAAAGACGGCGCGGCGTCACAGGGCCGTCAGCGCTTTTGGGTGCGCAGAACGGGCATGAATGAAAGCTTCGGGTCGGTCGCAAAGAAGTGGCGCAAGTCCAGCCAGCCAACGTTGAACAGGCGCGTGTCCCCGATCGGCTCAGATGGTTGCCGGTAGCTATAGGCCGACAGATCCGGGAAGTACGTCACGAGGCCGGTGTGCCTTGGTGCCGGTGCATCTCAAAAAGGGTTCGTTGCTACCCAATACTCGACGAACTGTCCGTCTTGGATGCGCAGTAAGTCGTTGCCGACGAAGGCCATGGAGTGACCGTCTGCCGTGGTGCCTTGGCCGCGCCACCGCCCAGAGACCAGGTCGTTCTCAGCGATGGGGCCAAGCTCGATCGTGAACGTGATCTCGGCAAACATGTCGCGGGCCTGCTGCACCGTGCCTAGGAGGGCTGTCAGCCCACGGACGTCGTGATCGGGCCAATGGCCGACGAAATCTCGACTGACGAAGTCGGCTGCGGCTTCGAGTCGGCCGCTCCATAGTTCTTCGATCCACCGGCGGTATAGGGCGTGTGCGTCCGAGGTCATACGTTAGCGAATCATCGCTGGCCCGCCCCGGCAAGGGGACGTGTGCGCAGAGCGCGTCATCGAAACGCAGCAGACACACCACTCTTCTCCTGTATGCGGTGCGTCTCCTGCGTCTCGATGGCTGGCCCAGCAGGCTAGCGGGTAGCGTCGGCGTGCGCGAGGAGCGAGCGGGACTCGGTCAGGAAGCGGCCGGCATACGAGCCAAACCACTCTTCGATCTCGCCGAACTGCCCGATAAAGGCCGCACGGTCGCCCCTGCGCAACACCTCAAGGGCTTCGCCGAATTTTGCGTGATAGCGCTCGATGACGTCCACGCTCGCGGCCGACGCGGTGATGATGTCGAAATACAGTTCCGGGCTTTGCGCGAAGAGGCGCCCGACCATCATCAGCTCGAGGCGGTAGATCGGCGACGACAGCGCCAGGAGATCAGCGAGTTTGCGATCTTCGTGGGCCAGATGTGAGCCGTAGACAAATGTCGAGAAGTGCCGCAGCGCCTGGATCAAACCCATCGCGCCGTCGTGATCGGCAGCCGACACGTCGTGCACCCTCGCGCCCCAGAGCCGGATCTGCTCAATAAGCCACTGCGATGCCTCGGGACCGCGACCAGGACAACACGCCACCACCTGCTTGGCGAACGAATCCACGTCCGGTCCAAACATGGGGTGCAGTCCCACGACGGGCCCGTCGTGGGCGGCCATCATGGCGGCCACGGCAGCGGCCTTGGTCGACGTCAGGTCGGCCAGTAGGCAGTCGCTCGGCAGGGGAGGAAGGGCTTCGATCACCGAGACGGTGTCGTGGATCGGCACCGAGATCAGCACCATGCCCGCACCCTCGACGAGCTGAGTGGCTTGAGGCCAGTCGTCGCGATCGAGGACTCGCACCTCATACCCTGACAGCGTCAGCATGCGCCCCCACATGGCACCCATGGCCCCAGCACCACCGACGATGACGATGGGCCCGAGGTCAGGGGCTTGCTGGGTGAAGCCCATGTTCTTCTCGTGCGCGTAGGCCTCGCGCATGCACCGGCGCAGGATGTCCTCGATCAGGTCCGGCGGCACCCCCTTGGTCTCGGCCAGGGCGCGCTTGGCGGCGATCATGGTGCGCTCGCGCTCGGGGGCATAGATCGGCAAGCCGTGGGCTCCTTTGACCTCGCCAACCTGTGACACCAAACTGAGTCGACGGGCTACAAGGTCGAGCATTGCTTGGTCGACAACGTCGATCTCATCGCGAAGGTGGGACAGTGCAGACTCCATGAGCGCAGATGCTATCCGCGCTTAGACTGCTCGTCGGCCCCCGTAGCTCAATGGATAGAGCAACGGCCTTCTAATCCGTAGGTTGCAGGTTCGAATCCTGCCGGGGGCGCATTGAGGAAACGACATGAGACGGGCAGGGAACCGCGTCGGCGCGGTTTGGGTCTCAAGGGTGTGCCTCGATACTGAAGGGCCACACTAGGAGACTGGTCGATGATCGGATTTACAGGTGCCCGACGTCGAGACCGCCCAGGGGGTGGCATTCGGTGAGGCGAGGGTGGTGGGCCGATACGACGGGACAACGTTCACCCTCACCGAGCCGCCGTCAGCGCCGATGATGCCGGTCGAGCCCGACGGCGGCACCGGAGCCGACCCGTACGCGCCGTTGGCCACGACCCCTTCCGTGGAGGAGACGGAGCATCGTCGAGGACCCTGAGGCGGCATACCCGGCTCAAGAGGCTCTGGGGCTCGCGCTCGAGGGGTATGCCGGATACGCGGACTCGTGGGGCAGCACGGATCTCACCGACGCTGGACTGGACGACGAGATTGCCTACGTGCCGACATATAACGTCCTCGTTACAGGTGATGCCGAGAAGGCCCACGCGGAGTTTCGGGAAGTCTGGTCGGGCGGACTGTGCGTCGAGCAGCGGGACGTGGCCCCTGAGCAGGATGTGCGCGCTGCGTAGGATGCGGTCAACGATGCAGACATCCCGGGCTTCCATTCCAGTGGGGGATCGAACGGCCGGTTCGAGGTGGGCGTGCTGGTGGCTGACCAATCAACGGTCGATCAAATTCACCAGGCCGTCGCTCCGTGGCTGTCGCCGGGCGAGATCGACATCCGATCTAGCCTGCTCCCGGCCACCCCAGAAGCGCCCTGACAGTCGCAGTGTCATATGTCCGTCACCTTTGAGCAGGCAATTAAGGAAAAATCTGCAGGGCGGGCCGGGGGTTGTTTGGGGCATGGCGAAAGAGTCTGAGAACACGATCGCTGCACCATCGACGACGCCTTTCGTGGCCCCTGCGGCCGGGTGGCGCGCTGCTGCTCGTGGTGGTGATGCTTGGCGGGATTTTCGTGCTGGTCCGGGGAGGCAAGTTGAGCTCAGTCGGTCGTCGCAACACCCCTACTGATATGAGGTGTTGGCCGTGTGGTCCAAGAAGGAATTGATCGAGAAGCAGGCCCGGTTCTGGGTGTTGATCGCTGCAGGTTCGA
>JAABUN010003761.1_pt1 | contig 22521 bp, 18 predicted proteins | sample 5559311 | NCBI WGS metagenome assembly JAABUN01 (sample SAMN10711877, study PRJNA513370) | rock metagenome | isolation source: Antarctica rocks | place: Antarctica: Victoria Land, Siegfried Peak sud
CTTATTTTGACTACTACAACCACGACCGACGCCATTCCAGCATCGGGTATTTAAAGCCCTATCTCTTTCACCAACAACGACTTGCTAATATCACCCAATTCTCTCCTGCCTAACTAGACCACCTCAGATAGCCGCAACGCAAGGACTGACTACGCTATTTGAGTACGTAACGACTATTGCCGTAGATGCTACCATTGTTCAACAAGCGCTTCACTCTGGCCGACCCGATTTTGAGGATGCCGTCCAATTTTACGCCGCGCTCGCGGCGGGTGCCGATGCCATCGCAACCCGCGACCCCAAAGGATTTCCAACGCAGCAAGTGCCGGCACTTAATCCGCTGGCGGCCCTAGCGCAGCTTTAGTTACCAGAAGCGTTTGGTTTGCACTCGCGTGCGGGCCGGGTACTTTTAAGTTGAAAATCATATACGTTTAGAAAAATGGCTGACCTCAACTCAATTTTCGACCAATTAGTAAAATCTACTTTGTGGCCTGAATTTAAAGCGTTAGACTATAAAAAATCCGGTAATAATTTTCGATATTACAACTCAGAAGGTTGGGGACGAATTGTTCAATTCCAAAAGTCTCAGTCTAATTCTGCTGAAAGCCTGTCATTCACAGTCAATATTGGGCTATACTTGGAAGATTTTGAACATTACCTAAGTGGCCGAGAATCAGGGCCAAAGTTTCAGGAAGTGGTCTGCGCAGTTCGCAAACGATACGGAAAACTCAGAAGCAGTTCTTCTGATAGTTGGATTGAACTCACCGCCACATCAGACGTGGCAAAAATCAGCCAGCAGTTGGTTGATGATTTTACTCAGTATGTTCACCCCTATTTATCCAGCATAAAAGGCCGAGAAGATATTTATGCGTTTCTAATTGCCGGTCATCATTCGGGTTATCCTTCTGCACAAATAGAGACTATGTTTCACGCGGGTTATCAGCAAGAAGCGCTAAAATTTTTTACCAGTGAATTTGCGAGGTCGAAAACCAATAAACACTATCGCAATACTTTAAAGCTTGTTGCCCGTGAATTAGAATTTCCGGCAGAATTATGGACGGAGTAAATCCTCTTTCTACCGCACACTGTCCCTACTCCCCCTATTCAGCTGGTCCAGCAGGTTATCGGCGGCCAGGGTGTCAACGGCTTCGGCGCGGTGGCGGGGCTCGTACTCGGTGTAGCACACGTACTTCCGCCTGAGGCCGGCGGGCGCTTTGGGGAAGGGGCCGTAGTCGTAGCTCAGGCTTTTGTCTTTGTAAATGCTCTCCATATAGCGGCCGAAGATGGGTAGGGCCATGCGGCCGCCCTCGCCCTGCTGCGAGCGGAAGAAGTGGATGCTGCGGTCTTCGCCACCCACCCAGATGCCGGAAACCAGGTCCTTGGTGAGGCCCACGTACCAGCCGTCGGAGTAGTTGGAGGTGGTGCCGGTTTTGCCGCCAATCTGGTTGTCTTTGCGCCACAGGTCCTCAAAGTCCCAGAGGCCCTGCGAGGTGCCGCCCGGCTCCTCCATGCCGCCACGCAGCATGTAGGTCATCAGCCAGGCCGTTTCGGGCGAGATGGCGCGGTGCTGCACGGGGTCGAACTGCTGAATCACGTTGCCGTTGCGGTCCTCGATGCGGGTGATGAGGCGCGGCGCGGACCGGAACCCGCTGTTGAGGAAGGTGGAGTAAGCGTCCACCATCTCGTACACGCTCACGTCGCCGGCCGAGCCCAGGCCGATGCTCGGCACCGGCAGCAAGGGGCTGGTAATGCCCACTTTATGGGCGTATTCGGCCACTTTGCCCCAGCCTACTTTCTCGGTCAGCTGCGCCGTGACCGAGTTGACGGAGCGCGCCATCGCCGCGCGCAGCGTCATGTTGATGCCCGTGTATTCGCGGGTCACGTTGTCGGGCTGCCACTGCATGGGCTTGCCGTTTTCAATGTAATTAATCGTCACGCGCTGGTCGCGGATGCGGTCGCAGGGCGAGTAGCCGTTAGCCAGCGCCGTGAGGTACACGAAGGGCTTGAACGTGGAGCCGGCCTGGCGCTTACCCTGCTTCACGTGGTCATACTGAAAAAAGCGGTAGTCGAGCCCGCCCACCCAGGCCTTGATGGAGCCCGTAAACGGGTCCATCGTCATCATGCCGGCCTGCAAAAAGTGCTTGTAGTAGGCCAGCGAGTCGAGCGGCGACATGACGAGCGTGGTATCGCCGTCCTGCTTTTTCCAGGTAAATACCTTCATCGGGCGCTTGGCGTGCAGGGCCGAGTCGAGGCGCGCGGACTGGCCCTGGTAGCGGGCGGCCAGGCTATGGTAGCTCTGGGTGCGCTTCATCTGGCTCTCGATAAAGCCGGGAATTTCGTGGCCCTCCTCGTCTACCCAGGGGTTTGCGTTGCGGTTGCGCCAGAAGTTATCAAACTGCTGCTGAAGCATTTTCATGCGCTGGTGCACCGCCTGCTCGGCGTGGTCCTGCATCCGCGAGTCGAGGGTAGTATAGATGCGCAGGCCGTCGCGGTACATGTCGTAGCCGTGGGCCTCGCACCAGTGGTTCACCGTCTGGCTAATGGCCCCGCGGAAGTAGTTATCCGGCCCATCGACGTGCTTTTCCACTTGATAATTAAGCACAACGGGTTCGGCTTGCAGCACCTTTACCTCGGCGGGCTTGAGGGCGCCGGCCTGGCCCAGGCGCTGGAGCACCACGTTGCGGCGGCGGCGCGAGGCGGCCGGGTGGAAGCGCGGGTTGAAGGCCGTGGGATTATTCAACAACCCAATGAGGGTAGCGGCCTGAATGGGCGTGAGGCTGTCGGGCGTGGTGCTGAAAAACGTCTTGGCCGCCACCTTAATACCGAAGGCGTTGGAGCCGTATTCGACGGTGTTGAGGTACATGCGCAGGATTTCGCGCTTGGTGTAGCGGCGCTCCAGCTCCACGGCCGTCATCCACTCCTTGGTTTTGGCCACCACCGTCCCTACCCCCGGAATATGGCTCAACGCCCCGCGATTTTCGGCGCGCCGGGTTTTGTATAAGTTCTTGGCCAGCTGCTGGCTGATGGTAGAACCGCCGCGCTTATCGCCCCGCAGGCCGTAGTAGATAGAGCCCGCCAGCGAGGGCGCGTCGATACCGGAATGGTCGTAGTAGCGCGCGTCTTCGGTGGCAATGAGGGCCTTCACGAGCCAGGGCGACATCTCGCTGAGGCGCACCGGCGAGCGGTTTTCGCGAAAGTACCGGCCCATGAGCACCCCATCGGCCGTGAAGACCTGCGAGGCCTGCTCCACTTTAGGATTTTCCAGCTCTTCGAGGCTCGGCGACTTGCCGAAGAGGAACAGAAAGTTGCTGCGCACCAGCAGCGGATAGGCCAGGAAAAAGCCTATTCCGATAAAAAAGAGCGTCCAGGCCACGCGCACCAGGCGGCGGGTGCCCCGGCCGGGCCGCTTGCGCGAAGCGGCAGCTACGGGGCGGACGGGCGTGGAAGCGGGGACGGCAGGTGGCAGGTTTTCGTCGGCCATGAACGGCAAATCAGGGGCAGGGAACGGCAAAGATACCAGCCAGACCCAACGCTAGGCCGCCCGCAACAGTGCCCGGCGCAGGCGGCGCCCCTCGCGGTAGTGCTGGTAAAAGATTTCGGCCAGCGCGGCCAGCGTGAACGTCAGGCCCAGGCCCACGCTCCACTTAAGGTAACTCAGCTGCCGCGCCGTGGGCTCATCATAGGCGTGCAGGTACAGGCTCAGGCCCCACAGCTCGTCGAGGAGCGTGAAGAGCCAGATGCCGGCCGCCGCGCGCCGCCGCATCCGGCCCAGCACCATTACCCAGCGAAACAGGTAGAGCACCACGCCCGGCAGCGCCGCCGGGGCCAGCACCGGCTGGGCCAGCAGCAGCGGCACGCCCAGCAGCACGATGGTCAGCGTTTCCTTGGCCAGCTGCAAACCGGCCAGCACCTGCCCCAGCCGCGACAGCTGCTTGGGCTCGTGGCGGGCTTGTGGGCGAGAACGTGGCGATGGGTGGGGTAGGGTTTGGTTCATAGATACTTAAGCAGCTAAAGTGGGGGTAGGGCGAACGACGCCGCCCGGCTGGCAGCGCCATTGTACTTGTACGCTAACCAGGACTTTAAAGGTATCAAGCAGCAAGTTACCGCAATTCTCAGGTTGCCCCTTTACGCTGTCTCACCGGCCAGCATTCTACCCATTACCCAGGCAAGCCCGGCAGCCAGAGCCACCGGTTCATTGGGCGGCGCGCAGCCGCTGGGCGGGCCACTGCCACGCCCCCACCGGCCCCGCCGCCACTGGCGCTACCGGCTGCCCGCCCCGCCCCGCGATGAGCGCACCCGCCCGCTGCATCCCTTCCACCCGCCGGTACTCGGCCGCGATGGCCGCCAGGAAGCTGAGCAGCCCGTAGCCCCCGGCCCGCAGGGTGGGGCGGCTGGCGGCGTAGGCGGCCAGTGCCGCGCCGGCCATCAGGGCGCGGTAGGCGTGGCGGCGCAGCCACGTCCCGGGTCCCCCGCGCCCGGCCGACAGGTGCCGCAGCGTGAAGCACTGAAAGTTGAGGTGCATCTCCTCATCCAGGATAATGCGGCGGCAAATCTGCTGGAGTAGCCCCGAATAGGTGGCATTGAACAGCGCCCGGTAGTACACGGCGGCCACCACCTCGGCCGTAAGCAGCACCCGCAGCGTATGCTCCAGGCTCAGCACCCGGCGCAGACCCCGAAACACGTTGTCGAGCCAGTGGCCGCGCAGGCGCGGGATGCCCTGCTGGTCGAGGAAGCGCCCCAGCACGGCGGCGTGGGTCTGCTCTTCCTTGATAAACAGGCGCATGGCAGCCGTGTACTCCGGGTCGCCGAGCTGCCTGGCGCGGGCGTAGAGGAAGTGCCCCTCCGAGCTTTCGCCCCGCTGAAAGGTCTGGAGCGAGGCGCGCACGTCGCGCAGCTCGGCCGCCGTGAGCTGGTGCGGGTCGTCCCAGGCCAGGTCGGCGTAGTGGCCCTGGTTGGCCTCGAAGTAGGTTTTGAAATCGGTGAAGGTCATGATTTCGAAGAAATTATGGTGGGTAGGGAGATTTGTTTTCAGCTCAGAAAAGCAGTCAGGGTAGAAGTTGCAACCAGTTTTTATTGCCCGACCAGCTCCGCGTAAGCCTGCTCGGCCGCGCCGGTGCGGCTTTGCCATTCTTGCAGGGGGTAGGCGTTGCGAAAGGCCAGCAGCCGTTGGTGCAGCCGGCGATGGGCTTCGGCGCGCTCGATGGGAACTGTGTAGCCAGCCTCGTCCGCCGCCGCCAGGTTTTTCACCCGGTCGAGCGCGGCCTCGTGGGCGGCCAGCACGGGCAGCACGCGGGGCGGCATGGCCAGCAGGAAGCCGATGTCGAGGCGCGGGAAGCGGGACTGTAGATTATACTCAGCAATCCAGATTTCCCAGTTGCCGGCCGCCAGCCCCAACAGCACCACGTAGGCCGCCCACGAATTGAGCCGCACCAGGCTGAAGGCTGAGCGCCGCCGCCAGATTTTGAGCAGCAGCGTGCCCAGCCCAAACACCGTGAGCAGCAGGAACGCGTACACCCCGATGCGCTTGTAAGCCAGCCCCGTATGCACGATATAATAGTAGTTGCGCAGCCCCACCGAGGTGGCCAGCACCAGGTTTTGCAGGGTCCAGAGCGTGGCGCCCCAGCGCAGCAGGGGTAGGCCGGGCTGGTAGAAATTGAGGTTGCGCCGGAAAAACCACAGCATGATGCCCGCCGCCAGCAGAATACTGAAAATCAGCACGTAAGTCCCTTCGTGCACAAACTGCGTGAGGTCGAAATCCGGCGCCGGCACGAAGCCAAACCACAGCCAGCGGATATCCACCACGTTCACCACCAGCAGCAGCGCGTTGAGCAGGCCGAAGCAGGCCACGGCCGCCAGCCACTCCTTGCGCAGGTCGAGCAGGCGGCGGTCGGTGCGCCGGAAGTCGGGCCGCCGCACGCCGAGCGAGGCCACGCCATCGCGCTGCCGCCCGATAAACTCGCCGAAGCGCGCCTCGTAATCCGTGAAAAAATGCGCCGGCACCGCCACCAGCGCGCCCGTGGCCCCTACCCCACACAGGACCAGAAACAGCAGGTGCGGCACCGAAATCGCGGCCAGCAGCCGCCCCAGCCAGTCGCCCAGCGCCGCAAAAAAATGCGCGCTCAGCTCGCCATACCGTGGATTGGCCACCGCGAAAAGCGTCTGGAAAACGACGAGCGCTACCAGCGGCAGCCCCAGCAGCCGGGCGTAGAACCAGCCCCGCCGCAGGTTTCCGCCCACCTGCCGCGGCGCCCGCACGTTGCCCAGCACCGCCCGCACGGCCGGCCCTACCCCCAGCACGGCCGTCAACACGGCCGAGCTCACCAAGCGCAGCGGCGGCTGGTTCACCAGCCCCACCAGCAGCAGGCCCGACGCCAACGCCGCCAGCGCCGCCGCGCCCGAGCCGTACCAGGCCACCAGCCCGCCGCTCAGCAGGCAGCCCGTTACCGCCACCCGGAAGCCCGCCGTGCGTCGCACCGGCGCGTGGCGCGGCAGCAGCACCAGGTGCGCGCCCACCAGAAACACCAGGTAAACCAGCATGTTCAGGCCCAGGCCCTGGCTCCAGAACAGGTAGTCGCTCAGCCCCGTAGCCAGCACCAACAGGCTGCCCAGCAGCGTGGAGATGCGGTAGACGGGGGTAGGCGCGGCGGCCAGGGCCGCCCAGGAAGCAGAAGGATTCATTTGTAAAGAACTTTGTTTTTCAAAGTGATTAAGTAAAAAAGAAGCCGATTGACTCGGCCAAAGGGGGTAGGCAGATTTTTTCTACCCCCGCAAGAGTTTTTCCAGCGCCGCCAGGTGCGCCTGGAAGGCGGCTTTGCCCTCGGTGGTGGCGACGTAGGTAGTGTTAGGTTTTTTGCCGATAAACTGCTTGTTGACCAGCACGTAGCCGGCCTTTTCGAGCGCCGCCACGTGCGAGGCCAGGTTGCCATCGGTGAGGTCGAGGCTTTCCTTTAAGTCGTTGAAGCTCACCGACTCATTAGCCAGCAGCACGGCCATCACGCCGAGGCGCACGCGGTGGTCGAAGGCCTTGTTGAGGGTGTGGATGGCGTACTTCACGGGGCAAAGTTCGGCTTGCCCGCCTTGGCCGATAGGGGGCGCTCGTAGCGATTGTACATGAGCAGGCCGTAGCCGATGTGCCCCAGCCCAAAGCCCGCCCCGAACAGCAGCAAGCCGTAGCCGGGCAGCAGCAGCGCCACCAGGCCCAGCGCCACCAGCGTGAGGCCCAGGTACTTAATCTCATCCAGCGTGTACTTGCCGCCGTTGAGCAGGGCCAGGCCGTAAAACACCAGCAGGCCCGGCACCACCAGCTCAGGCGCACCACTGAGGAAAAGCTTGATACAAAACAGCCCGCCCGCCACCAGCGGCACCAGCAGGGCCAGCAGCAGGCGCCGGGCCGGGGCCGTCCAGAGCGAGCGCAGGCCGTCGCGCCGGGTGCGGCGCAGCGTGAAAAACGCCGCTACCAGCAGCGCCGCCAGTATCATAGCCACGGCCAGGCCCAGTAAAAACGGCAGCGCCGCCAGTCGCTCCCCCTCCGAGGTTTGAAACAGGCGTTGATAGCCCTGCGCGCCGTATTCCTGCTCCAGATAGTAGTGGCCAATGGCGGTGCCGGCCAGCGCCACCACGCCGGCCCCTACCCCACTCAGCCCGCTCAACGACAGGAAGCGCGAGCTACGCTCCATAATGGCGCGGATTTCGGTAAGCTGGGCCAGAGGGTCTTGGGCGGCGGGCTTCATACGGCGAAGTGAAGTACTTTGTGTTGCAAAGCTAATACCAAAAGCCAGACAGGTTGTTCATTTGATTGGCTCTTTTGAAAAAAATATGCCTACCTCCACTGAACTCGCCGCGCGGCAGTTGAAGAATTGGCAGTGGCGAACACATCACGCTAAAAGAAGTTTGGTACAGGTTTTGGCAATGCCAGGGCACCCAGCGGCAATAATGACCGTTGACTACTGCGCTACTTGGCTGCTTATCAGCTTTTTCTTATCCCACTTTCCACGCGCCATCTGCCATGAAAAATCGCTTCTTTCTCGTTCTGCTAGCCGTTACTGGCTTTGCGCAAGTCTCCATCGCCCAGACTATTAACATCCCTGGTTTCGGGGGTTTCAGGCTACCCAGCAAGAAAACGGCCACTACAACTACCTCTACGACCACCGCCGCCGTAGGCGGCCTCACCAACACCGAGGCGGCCAACGGCCTCAAGGAGGCGCTCATCCAGGGCATTTCGAAGGGCTCGGACCAGGCTTCGGCCACCGATGGCTTCAACCTGAATAAGCTCATCCGCATTCCGTTTCCGCCCGATGCGCAGCGCGTGGCCACTACCCTGCGCGGCATCGGGCTGGGCAGCCAGGTCGATAAGTTTGAGCTGTCGCTGAACCGCGGCGCCGAGGATGCGGCCAAGAGCGCCAAGCCGATTTTCCTCAGTGCTATCAAGAGCCTGACCTTCAGCGACGTGTGGAATATCCTCACCGGCCAGAAGGACGCCGCTACCCAGTACCTCAAGCGCACCACTACTTCGCAGCTGACCACGGCCTTTATGCCCATCATGCAGCAAAGCCTTAATAAAGTGGATGCTACCAAGTACTACACCAGCCTCACCACCACCTACAACCAGCTGCCGCTGGTGACGCCCGTGCAAACCAACCTCAACCAGTATGCCACCGGCAAGGCCATCGACGGCCTGTTCACGCTCATCGCCCAGGAGGAGGCCGACATTCGGGAAAACCCCGTGGCCCGCACCACCTCGCTGCTGAAAAAAGTATTTGGCATCGGCGGCAATTAAGCGTAAGGCAGGCTTTAGCTTGCCACCGTTTAACCGCTCTTTTCCGTAAGCGGCAAGCTAGAGCCTACCTTACTTCGTGAAGCTTCGCCTGCGCCTATTCGAGTTTGAGGACCTGCCGTGGTTTCCGGCCGTCATCCGGGCCGGGATGATGGACTACCTGCGGTTTATGATTTCGCGGCTAGGCATCTACCGGCCGGTGGCCCCGCTGCTGGCCGAGGGCCTGCGCCGCACTGCCCAAACGCACCTGCTGGAGCTGGGCGCCGGCGCCGGCGGCGGCACCGAAACGGTGCTGGCGGCCCTGCGCGCGCAGCAAATGCCCACCGCCACCATTACCCTCACCGACCTCTACCCCCAGCCCGCCGCCTGGGCCGATGTGGCGCGCCGCACCCACGGCGCCATTCGGGGCCTGCCTACCCCCGTCGATGCGCTGCACGTGCCGGCCGGGCAGCCAGGCTTCCGGGTAATTTTTTCGGCGTTTCACCACTTTGCGCCGCCGCAAGCCGAGGCCCTGTTACGCGATGCCGTGGCGGGGGGAGTAGGCGTGGCCGTGTTTGAGGGGGCGGCTAAGAGCTGGCTCGAAATCGGGCTGGCGCTCACGGTGCTGCCGGTGGCCCAGCTGCTACTGACGCCCTTTTTCCGGCCCTTTCGGTTTAGCAATCTGGTTTTCACGTACTTGCTACCCATCATTCCGCTGGCTACCATCTGGGATGGCACGGTGTCCATCCTGCGCATGTACCCGCCCGAGCAGCTGCTGGCGCTGGCGCACCGCGCTGACCCCGCCGGACGCTACTACTGGCGCGCCGGGCAGCTGCGCCACTGGTGGGGGCCGCGCGTGACGTACCTTATCGGGGTTCCGGTTTAGTGCTTGGTGCTTAAGGTTATTTGGTTAGCTGCTTGCTGGTTTTTGGTTTTTAAACTAAATGCTGCTTGTCAATAGCTTTTTAGTTTCCTTTGATAGTCACTTAACAAATTACTTCACCTTGCCAACGAATAGCCAGGCGGCCGGCACGCCGAGCACCAGCTCCCAAGCACCCGGCACCAAGCACCGAGCACTAAACCCCTACCGCCGAGCCTTCGCGCTGCTGCGCCTGCCGTTTTCGTTATTTTTGATGCCCGTGTTCTGGTTCGGGCTCAGCGCGTTGCGCGAGCCGTTTGGCTGGGGCCGGGCGGCGGCGGGGTTCGCCGTTCTGCACCTGCTGGTGTACCCGGCTTCCAACGGCTACAACTCGTATTATGACAAGGATGAGGGCAGTATCGGGGGGCTGAAGGCACCGCCGGCCGTCACGCCCGAGCTGCTGCACCTCGTGTGGCTGTTCGAAACCCTGGCGCTGGTGGCCTCGCTGCTGCTGAGCTGGTCATTCGCGGCAATGGTGGTGGTGTACATCCTGGTTTCCAGAGCCTACAGCTACGAGGGTATTCGCCTCAAAAAATACCCGCTGCTGAGCACGGTCGTGGTCGTAATTTTCCAGGGCGCCTTTACTTTTTTGATGGCGCAGGTGGGGGTAGGCGCCACGTCGGTGCAGCTCGCTGAGCCCAGCAACTTGCGGCTGGCGCTGGTGAGCACGCTGTTTTTGTGCGGGTCCTACCCCCTCACCCAAATCTATCAGCACCAGGAAGATGCGCGGCGTGGCGACCGCACGCTGAGCCTGCGGCTGGGTATTCGGGGCACGTTCGGGTTCGCGGCGGGCGGGCTGCTGGCGGGCGCGCTGCTCATGGGCTTCACTTACTGGCAGCGCGGCGAATTGCAAAACCTGCTGATTTTTTTGGTAGCGACCGGGCCGGTGGTGGCGCTGTTTTCGCGCTGGGCCTGGCTGGCGTGGCGCGACCCGGCGCTGGCTAACTTCGAGTGGACGATGCGCATGAACCAGGTATCGTCGGTGTGCCTGAGCCTGGCGTTTATCGCCATGCTGGCTTTGCGCTAGCCAAGCCGACTAGGTGGGGGTTAATGCTGGCGCTTCTTGGTAGTAATCACCACTACCCCGCTGGCCCCACGCGTGCCGTAAATGGCCGTTTCCGCGGTTTCGTGTAAAAAACTAATGGCTTTCACCGAGCCTACCGTCACCAGTTGCCGCAGGTGGGCCACCGAATCGGCTAGCAGCGTGCGGCCATCTACTATATACAGCAGCGTAGCCCCGACGGGCCGGGTATCGGCCAAGCGGCGCTCGGCCTCGCGGCGGGCGTAGATGCGCTGATTTTCGGCTGAAACGGACGTAAAGCAGAGTTTTGGGTCGCGGCTGGGGTCGTGTACGTTAGCGTCACAAATTGCGCGCTCGCGCACGGCGGCTACCTGCTGCGGCAGCGGCTGCCGGCTGACTTCAGTCAGCCAAGCGTTAGAGCTGGCGTCCGTTGTGAACGGCTGGCAAGCTGGGGTAGTCTGCGCCAGCGCCACGCTCCCAAAGCAAGTGAGCAAACCGGCTAGTAGTGCGGCTCCTTTCATAAGGGTATTAAATTATAACCCAAAGCTAAGTAATTAGCCCTAAAAAGCAACCGCCACGCCGAGGATAACTCGACGTGACGGTTGAAGCAAGAGCAAGCTTTTGCGACAGCCTTACCCGTTCATAGCCAACAGGAATTCTTCGTTGTCCTTGGTGCCTTTCATGCGGTCTTTGAGGAATTCCATCGCCTCGGTGGCGCTCATGTCGGTCATGAATTTGCGCAGTACCCACACGCGGCTCAGCTCGTCGCGGCTCATCAGCAGGTCTTCGCGGCGGGTGCCGGAAGCCGGAATGTCGATGGCCGGGAACACGCGCTTGTTGGCCAGCTTGCGGTCGAGCTGCAATTCCATGTTGCCGGTACCTTTGAATTCTTCGAAGATAACCTCGTCCATCTTCGAGCCGGTTTCGATAAGCGCGGTGGCGATAATCGTCAGAGAACCAGGACCTTCGATGTTGCGGGCCGCGCCGAAGAAGCGCTTGGGCTTTTGCAGCGCCCCGGCGTCGATACCGCCCGAGAGGATGCGCGAGCTGCTGGGCTGCACCGTGTTGTAGGCCCGCGCCAGGCGGGTAATGGAGTCGAGCAGAATCACCACGTCGTGGCCGCACTCCACGAGGCGGCGCGCCTTGTCGAGGGCCAGCTCCGCGATTTTTACGTGGCGGTCGGCCATCTCATCGAAGGTCGAAGACAGCACCTCAGCCTTCACCGAGCGGGCCATGTCGGTTACTTCCTCGGGGCGCTCATCTATCAGCAGGATAATGAGATACACCTCCGGATGGTTTTCCGAAATAGCGTTGGCGATTTCCTGAAGCAGCACCGTTTTACCGGTCTTGGGCTGGGCCACGATGAGGCCGCGCTGGCCCTTGCCGATGGGGGCAAACAGGTCGAGTACGCGGGTGCTCACCTGGGTAGGCTTGGTGCTGAGCTTGAGCTTCTCGTCAGCAAAAAGCGGTGTTAAGTGGCTGAACGGTACGCGGTCGCGCACTTCCTCTACCGTGCGGCCGTTGATGCTTTCCACGTTCACGAGCGCAAAATACTTCTCGTTTTCGCGGGGCGGGCGCATGGTGCAGCTCACCGTGTCACCGGCCTTGAGGCCAAACTGCCGCACCTGCTGCGGCGACACATAGATGTCGTCGGGCGAGGATAAGTAGTTGTAGTAAGGCGAGCGGAGGAAGCCGTAGCCGCCGTCGGCCATCAGTTCCATCGTGCCCGAGCCGGGCACTACGAGGTCGAGCTCGGGGGCGCGGGCCGGGCGCGGCGCTTGCTGCGGCTGGCGCTGGCCGTCGTCGCGGCGCTCCTGCTGCGGCTGGCCATTCGTATTCTGCTGGCTGCCTGCCGGTTGCTCAGCCACTACGGGCTGGCCGTCGGCGCCGGGACGCTGGCGCTCCTCGCGGCGCTGCTGGCGCTGGGCCTCACGCTGGGCGTAGCGCTCCTCGCGGCTGAGGCGGGGCTGGTCGGTGGCCCCTACCCCATTGGTTGGGCGGGGTTGGTCGTTGGCGTAGCGGCCCTGGCCATTGCTGTCGCGGTTCTCACGCGACTCCCGGTTTTCGCGGAACTCATTGCGGGGCTGGTCGTTGCGGCCCAGGCGCGGGGTGTTATCACGCGTGTCGCGGCTGTCGCGGCCATCCCGGTTTTCGCGCTCAAAGCGCTGCTCGCGGGTTTCGCGGCGGTCGGCGGTGCTATCGGCAACTGCTTCTGGCTCAGGCTGCGCCGCGTCGGAAGAGGCCACGGGGGCCGACCCATCGGCGGGGGCCATGCTGGCGGCCGCCACCGGCTGGCCGGGCTCGCGGCGGGGCAGCGGCCGGCCGGCGCGGTCCACGCGCTCGCGCCGCTCGCGGCGGGGCGGGGCGCTCTCGTCGGCCGAGTGCGTTTCGGCGGTGGGGTTGGTTTCGGTGGGCGGCACCGTCGCTTCTTCGGTTTGCACCGACACGTTGGCCACGGCCTGCTCGTCGGCTTCTACCTTTTCGAGGCGGGTAGGCTGCGGGGCTTCTTCGGCCACAACTGCCGCTGGCTCAGCGGGTTCGGCGGGTTTGGCCGCGGCTGGCGCCGGGGCCGCCACATCGGAAAATGGCAATTCGCCGGGCGTTTCGGCAGCGGCGGGGCGCCGGCGGCCGGCTCCTCCCCGGCTGCCGCGCACGGGGGCCGCCTCGGCCGGCTCGGGGGCGTCGCTAGCGGGCGCGGCCGGGGCTTCGGCCGCCGGAGCGGGGGTAGGCTTTTTACCGGGCAGCTGGTCGGTGGGCAGCGAGGCCTGGTGGTCGAGGATTTTATAAATCAAATCCTGCTTGCTCAGGCGCTTGAAGTTACCAACGTTCAGCTGCTCAGCAACTTCTTTCAGCTCAGACAACAGCCGGTCCTTCAGCTCATTAAGGGTATACATATACTAGGCAGGGAGGAGAAATCAGAACGGGGCCGGCTCGTGGCGCAGCCTTGGGGGCCCAGCTGCCCGGCCGCGCGGAGCCAAATCGGCCGCAGGGGTCGGAAACCAACAACACGAAGCGCCAACGCGCCACTTAACCAGCCAGGCAGGGGGCAATAAACAGGAAATGAGTGAGGTGTGAGAAGAGTAGCCGGCAGCTCCACCAAAAGCAACCTGATTGAGCCGGCCACGCAGCGGGCCGGCCCGGTAGGCTAGCCCCACCGACCCCGTGGGCCGGCTTGCTGCTGCAATATTAAGTCATTACGACTAAACTCCAAACGGGTTTAGCTAATTTGAAGTTGCATCCGCGGCCAATTAAAAACCAGGAGCTGCCCGGTCGCGGGCCAAGCGTGCGCATTCTCCCTTTCGGAAAAACTACCTTTGCCGCATTATGCTGCAACTTTCTGTTCTTAAAGAGCAAACCGCCCACGTTTTGGCCGGCCTTGCCAAACGCAACTACCAAACGGCCGAAGCCGACGTGCAGGCTATTCTGGACCTCGACCAGCGCCGGCGGGCCCTGCAAACCCAGCACGACGCGGCCCAGGCCGAGGCCAATGAGCTGGCCCGCCAGATTGGCGGCCTGATGAAAAGCGGCGACCGCGCCGGGGCCGACGCCCTCAAAACCCGCACCGCCGAGCTCAAAACCCAGATTCGCGCCCACGCTGACGAGCTGACGGCCGTGGAGAAGGGGCAAACCGAGCTGCTGTATAAAATTCCGAACATCCCGCACGAGAGCGTGCCCCCCGGCCGCTCGGCCGACGACAACGAGGTAGTGCGCGAAGGCGGCACCAAGCCCGAGCTGCCCGCTGGCGCCCTACCCCACTGGGAGCTGATTAAGAAGTACGATATCATTGATTTTGAGCTGGGTATCAAAATCACGGGCGCGGGCTTTCCGGTGTACAAGGGCCAGGGCGCGCGCTTGCAACGGGCGCTGGTCAACTTCTTTCTCGACGAAGCCCGCGACGCGGGCTACACCGAGATACAGCCGCCCATCCTGGTGAACGAGGCCAGCGGCTACGGCACCGGCCAGCTGCCCGACAAGGAGGGCCAGATGTACCACGACGCGGCCGACAACCTCTACCTCATTCCCACGTCGGAAGTGCCGATTACCAATCTCTACCGCGATGAGATTATTCCGGTCGAGAAGCTGCCCGTGCGCAACACCGGCTACACGCCCTGCTTCCGGCGCGAGGCGGGCTCGTGGGGCGCCGACGTGCGCGGCCTGAATCGCCTGCATCAGTTTGATAAAGTGGAGATTGTCCAAATCACGCGGCCTGATAATTCCTACGCCGCCCATGCCGATATGGTGGCGCACGTCGAGCGCCTGCTCCAAAAACTGGAGCTGCCTTACCGGGTGCTGCGCCTCTGCGGCGGCGATATGGGCTTTACCTCGGCCCTTACTTACGACCTCGAAGTGTGGAGCGCCGCCCAGGGCCGCTGGCTGGAAGTCTCCTCCGTGTCCAATTTTGAGACCTTCCAGGCCAACCGCCTCAAATGCCGCTACCGGGCCGAGGGCGGCAAAACCCAGCTCTTGCACACGCTAAACGGCTCGGCACTAGCCCTACCCCGCATCGTGGCCGCGCTGCTCGAAAATAACCAGTCGCCCGAGGGTATTCGGCTGCCGGCGGTGCTGCACGGCTACTGTGGGTTTGAGCGGATTGGGTAAATTAGAATGCACGTTTTTTCATTTCGCCAATAATATTTTCACTTCGCAACAATGCATTACCAAGAACAGGTCGAAAAAGCGTTAGGGACCCATCAGCACTCTAATTTGCGAACTTGCTTTGACCTTTACTCATCCGAATGGAAACAAGCCTCGAAAAAAGGTAACCATTCTTCATAAGTGCGTTACTACTGGTTTGAGTGTAGAATATTTGGTCAGGGGATACACTAGAGTTACTATCGCTTGAAAATCAGGCATATGCAACCTAAGCTTAATTGAGTAAGCATTTGGGCTGAAATAATACAGCCACTATAAGACGCTAAAAAGTGCTCAGAAAAGGCTCAGCCGTACTGAAATAGCGGAAATGTAAAATAGGCGCAATAATCTGGAATTACTTAATACCTGTAATGCTCTGATAACCAGCTCATAGTAACTCTACTAAAGAATATTCTAAGCTTAAGGGAAGCTACGCTGTGAAGGACGTTCACTTAGCATTGGCAACTATGCTCAACGACGTTTTTACGCGAGAAGACAGCCAAAATCCTTTTTTAAAATAATTTTCACGAAGCCTGCCACTCCCGGCAGGCCTCTCTATTTTTAGCCATTAAACTCATTTTTTCGAATGAAAAATTTTGCCACGCACCTCGGAGCTACCGTGGTGCTCGCCACTACGCTGCTAGCCGCGCCGGCCGCCCAGGCCCAGATTACTACCCCCCAGCCCAGCCCCAAAGCCACGGTAATGCAGCGCGTGGGCCTCACTGATGTCACCATCACCTACTCACGACCCAGTGCCAAGGGCCGGGCCATTTTTGGGGCCGACAACTCGGTGGTGCCCAACGGCAAGCGCTGGCGCACGGGGGCCAACGCCACCACGAGCATCAAGTTTTCGGATGAGGTAACCATTGAGGGCCAGAAGATTCCGGCCGGCGAGTATGGCCTCTACACCGTGCCGCGCCCCAACGAGTGGACGCTGGTGCTCAACAAAAGCCTCAAGCAGGGCGCCGACGTGGACGGCTTCAAGGACGACCAGGACGTGGCGCGTTTCACCATCAAGCCTTACAAGCTGCCCGCCAAAGTGGAGACGTTCACCGTTGGCTTTGCCGACCTGACGCCCGCCACCGCTACGGTGCTGATGGAGTGGGAAAACACGGGCATCAAGTTCAAAATCACCAGCGACGTGGATGGCAAAGTGATGGCCCAGATTGACGAGAAGGTGGTGAAAAACGCCAACCCATCGGCCAATGACCTGGCCGGGGCGGCCGTGTATTACAACGATAATAACAAGGACCCGAAACAGGCGCTGGCCTGGATTGAGAAGGCCAACGCCACCGACCCCAAGTTCTGGAACGTGAACACGGAGGCCAAAATCCGCCTCAAAATGAAGGACTACCGCGGGGCCATCGCCGCCGCCGAGCGCTCCAAAAAGCTGGCCCTGGAGGCGCTGCCGCCCAATGGCGACTACGTAAAGATGGACGAGGAGCTGATTGCGGAGGCGAAAAAGGGGGGTAGGAAGTAAGCAGAAGTGTAGGGTAAGCTTTAGCTTGCCGTAAGCTATTGCCAGTCAATATAATCCAGCAATAACTCACGGCAAGCTAAAGCTTACCCTACACTCACTTACGGCAGCACCCGCACCACCAGCTGCGAGGCGTGGGCGGGGTTGTGGTAGAGGCGGTGAGTTTGGGCTTTGAAGTCGGTGGCGCCGGCCTCGTAGATGTTGGGCACGTAGGTCTGGGGGTTGAGGTCCACGAGCGGGAACCAGGTGTTTTGCACCGTCGTGCAGGTGCGGGCACGGGTCGCGGGCGCGGGTCTGCCAGAAGGCATCGTAGTTGGGGTGCGCCACAATGTCGTTCCAGTGCTTGTACTGGCCGTGAAAGTACTGCTCGTTCACGTTTTTGAGCGGCCCGAGCTGCTGGTAGAACGCGTAGCCGTCGGGCGTCGCCAGCTGGGGACCATCGGGGTAGTGGGCCAGCGGCTGCGGACGGGGCTGGCCGAAGCTGGCCCAAAAGCTCATCACGCCGGTGAGGAAGTACGCGCCGTTGTGGTGGTCATCGTCCCAAAACCAATCCGTGACCGGGGCCTGCGGGCTGGCGGCCTTCAGGGCCGGGTGGCGGCTCAGCAGGCCCACCGTGGTGTAGAAGCCAGGGCAGGAAATACCCAGCTGGCCCACGCGGCCGTTGTTTTTGGGCCCTTTTTTGGTCAGGTATTCGATGGTATCGAACGTGTCGGTGCTTTCGTCCACGTCTTTTTTGCCGGTGTGTCGGTCGGTTTCGGGCCGCACGTCCTCAAATGTACCTTCCGACAAATAGCGCCCGCGCACGTCCTGAATGGCGAAAATGTAGCCCTCGCGCAGCAGCAAGCCGTTGGGGTTCACGCGCAGCCGCTATTAGCCCGGCCCGTAGGGGCCCGCCGAGTAGGGCGTGCGGGTGAGTAGGATGGGGTAGCGCACGCGGCTGGCATCCTTGGGCACGTAGAGCACGGTGTAGAGCTTCGCGCCGTCGCGCATCGGTATCTGCACCTCGCGCTTGTCGTAGTGCTCACGCGCATAAAGCGTGTCGGCGAAGAAGCGGGCCATGAACTGCGCGTCGCTCACGCGCTGGGTGTCGGGCGGTAGGGTGAGCGACTGGGCGCGGGCGGCGGGGGTAGCGGTCAGAGCCAGGCCCAGCAGGCCAGCGGCGGCGAAAAGGTATTTCATGCGGAAAGTTGGTAGGGTAGCAAGCTCAGGCTGAGCATGAATGCCTAGCGTAAAAACAAAAGAACGTCATGCTGAACGAAGTGAAGCATCTTGCTCGCGCCACTTGGAATACTAACCCAACGGCACGAGCGAGATGCTTCACTTCGTTCAGCATGACGTTCCGGATTACCTGGCGGACCAGTCAAACGTTACGCCCTACCCCAGCGCTTTATTCAAGGCAATGATGGCGCCCTTGTAGTCCTCGCGGGCCAGGATAAACTGGATATTGACCTTGCGCAGCGCGAAGCCCGCGCTGCGAATGTTGATGCCCGCCTCGGCCAGGGCGCCGGCCGCCTTGGCCAGCAGGCCGGGCTGGTCGATGTTGGAGCCGATGAGGCAGACCATGCAGGCCTGCTCCACGGCAACTTTCTCGTACCTGGCTTCGAGCGCGGGCACCAATTCGGGCTTGAGGTCTTTTTGCCAGATAACCAGCGAGATGCTGTTGGCGCTGGTGGCTTTGAAGATATAGCTCACGCCGAGGTCAAAAAATGCCTGCATGAGTTGCAGGTCGAAGCCGGCGGTGCCCACCATCAGCGGGTCGTAGATGTCGATGATGACGACCTTATCGGTGCCGGTGATGACTTCGACGTGCTTCTCGGCCGACACATAGTCGCGGGTGATGAGGGTGCCGGGGTGCTCGGGCTCGAAGGTGTTTTTGATGCGCAGGTCGATGGCGTTTATCTCCAGCGGCTTCGAGGCTTTGGGGTGGATGGCCTCCATGCCCACGTCGGCGAGCTGGTCGGCCACGTCGTAGTTGGTGAAGCCCACGGGGTGGCACTGGTCCACGCCCACCATCATCGGGTCGGCCGAGCAGAGGTGGTATTCCTTGTGAATAATGGCCTCCCGCGGCTTCACGGCCACGGCTATCTTGCTGAACGTCACCTCCGAATAGCCCCGGTCAAACTCACGCATAATGCCCTCGGTGCCCTTGGTGTAGCCGGTGGCGATGCAGATGGTCTGGGCAAAGTCGATGTGGGCAAAGGCATCCCGAATGCGTTCGTCGATGGTGAGCGGCCGGGCGTCGTCGAAGCCGCTGAGGTCCACGAGCGTGGCCCCTACCCCCCGGTTTTGCAGGATATTGACCGAGTTGAAGGCCGAGTGCGCCTCGCCGATGCTGGCCAGGATTTCGCGGGCCGCCTGCAGGATGTTGGCGCCGTTGACGTAGCCCGAGGCCAGCACGTTGGTGAGGCTTTCGAGGTAGGCCTGGGCCTGGTCGATGCGCTGCTGAATGAAAGCGTCGGCCACGGCCAGGTCGAGGCCCAGCGGGGCGTAGTGGGTGTTCAGCTCCCTGAGCTTATCGGCCACTTCTTGCAGCGCGGCCCGGAACTCCTGGTGCTGGGTGATGCGGTGGTACACGCCGGGCGCGCCGGTTTTTTTGTTCTCCAGCAGCCAGTTGGTAACGTTGGCGTAGGCCGAGACCACGAAGATGCGGTTGTAGAGGGCGGTGCCCTCGCGGCCGTGGAAGATGATGTTCTGGAGAACGTCGGCGAAGGCGGTCATGGAGGTGCCGCCGATTTTTTCTACTGTGAGCACGGGTGTTTGCAAAAAGACAACGACAAACTTAGTAGGGTGCGGGGCTTGCCCCCGCCCGGCGCATGAACGGCTACGCAGTAAATTGTTCACGCGCCGGGCGGGGGCAAGCCCCGCACCCTACTTGTTCGACTCCACCAAATTGGCCAGAATGCGGAACGCGCCCGGCACGCCGGCCGGCAGCTCGCGAAACAACGACAGGCCGGTGTAGATGTAGCGGCCCTTGCCGTAGGGCGCCACCAGGATGGCGCTTTGCTGGTCGGCCTCGCCGGGGTCGTGGCTGGCAATAACGGGCTGGTAATGCGCGTCCCAGCTGGAGGGGTAGTAGAGGCCCTGCTCCTGCACCCAGCCCTGGTCGAAGTCCTGCGGGGTGAGCTTGTTGGGCTCGGTGAGGACGGGCACGGTGGGCTTGAGGAAGGTGACGGGCGTGTTCTCGACGGTGATGCGGTTGTTGGAGAGCGTGAGGGGGTAGGGCCCGATTTGGGGCAGCACCACGCCGCGGTTCACCACGTACTGCACCAGCAGGGTGCCGCCGTTTTCGACGTATTTCAGCAGGGCGGGCTGCTGGGTCTTCAGCTTGTCGAGCACGTTGTAGGCGCGCACGCCGAGCACCACGGCGTCGTAGCGGGCGAGGCGCTCGGGGGTGAGGTCGGTGGCGGGGTCGAGCAGGGTCACGGTGTAGCCGAGCTGACGCAGGGCCTCGGGCACCTGGTCGCCGGCGCCCATCAGGTAGCCGATGGTGCTGGTGTGGCCGCGCGCCACGCGCAGGCGCACCAGCGGCGCGGTGGCCTCGGGGAAGAGCGTCTGGGTCGGAATGTGGGGGTAGTCAATGGTTTGGATGCCCCGGCTGTAGGCCTGCCCGCCCACGGTGGCCACGGCGCGCAGCTCGCTCTTGCCTTCGGTAGCGCCGGCCAGCGGGTGTAGCATAAAGGTCACGGTCTGCTCGTCGTCCTTGTTTTGGAGGGTGAAGGGGACGGTAGCCGGCTCGGCCTGCCAGCCGGCGGGCACCTGCAAGGCCAGCGACCCGCGCACGCCGGCCGCGCCCGCCCGCAGCGTCACGGGCACGGGCTTGGGCTGCTGGTCGGCAAAGACGTAGGCGCGGGCAGAAGGGATATTCACCAGCACCGGCGGCACCACGGCTAGGGGTTGGTACAGCTCGCCCAGCACCGGGTCGGTGTGTTTGTATTGGACGGGAATCTGGTAACCGGTGCGCTCACCCTGCACATCTAAATCAATGGTAACTAATGGTGAAGGCGGATTTTCCGGATTACCAATTAGGTGCTGCTGGTCAACTACGGTGGGCCAGGACAATTTTCTAGGCGAATCAAGTCCATGCACTCGCGGCAATAGCGAAGTATCGGCTTGAGCTAACAGCAACTGATTTGGCACGGTGTACATGCCTACCGTTGGTGGTTCTCGCAGCCAGTATGGTTGTGAAGCTGGCACCTGAGCACTTAATGGAAATTGCAAAGTCACAAGTAAGGGCTGTCCCGGCGCGAGCGTTTTATTCAGCACATTGTTTAGCTCGGTGGAATTCCAAATATTGGCCCACACACTACCGACTTCTACCGGAACTTGGGCGCGCTCCAATAGTTCCACTGTTATCTGAGCCGTCTGGCCGGAGGCTATACTCGCGCTTGATACCGTAGCTTCCAAGTACAGGCCCAAGCAAGCCTTAATAAGCTGGTCTACCTCCGGCTCTTTCCTTTCTATCCAGGCATAACCTGGCTGCGTGATTCGGCCTCTCGAACCATAGGAGACACCCCAGTAAATCATTTTATTCCTAATCTCCAACAGCCCCGCCACGCTCGCACTCGGCTTTGCCGCGTCATATTTCTTAATAACCTCCCCCACCAGCTTCCCAATGGCCGCGCCATCCGACACGCGGTTCCACGTCTGGTCAATGCCTTCGAATAAATCCGTTTTGGCGGGCGTGCCTTTCACGAACTGGAAGTACTCGATGGCCTCGCCGCGCTGGGCGGCCGAGCCGAAGCCCTGGCTGCGGTGCTGCGAGCGCGAGTGGGCCGCGATTTCGCCGTAGCTCTGGCCCAGCAGCGGGTTGTAGCCGCCCGCGTCGAGCTTGAGGTAACTACTCATGTCCTCGCCGGGCTTCACGAAGAAGCTGCCGGTGTTCCAGTACAGGCGCTTGGGCTGCCAGGGCTGCACGAATTTCAGCTGCTCGGGGAAGCGCTGGGGGTCGCCGGCGGCGTCGAAGGCTTCGGCGGCCAGGATGGCGCTGGCCTGGTGGTGGCCGTGGCCGGCGCGGGCATCGGGCGGGAAGCGGGTGATGAGCACATCGGGCCGCTGCTGCCGAATCACCCACACCACGTCGGCCAGCACCTGCTCGTGGTCCCAGACGCTGAGCGCCTCGGCCGACGTCTTGCTAAAGCCGAAGTCGTTGGCGCGGGTGAAAAACTGGTGTGCCCCGTCGATGCGCCGGGCCGCCAGCAGCTCCTGGGTGCGGATAACGCCGAGCTGCTCGCGCAGCTCGGGGCCGATGAGGTTCTGGCCACCATCGCCGCGGGTGAGGCTGAGGTAGCTGGTTTCGAGGTGGCGGCCGTTGGCCAGGTAGGCCAGCAGGCGGGTATTCTCGTCGTCGGGGTGGGCGGCGATGTACATCACCGAGCCCAGCACGTCGAGCTTTTTCAACCCTTGCAGAATTTCCGAGGAAGAGTAGGTTTTGGGCGCCTGGGCTTTAACAATTATCAAGGAGCAATGAACAAGTAGAAATGCCAGGAGCAGGCGGGCGGCGCGGAACGTGTGGGGCATAAGCGGTAAACCGGTTCGGGCCGTGAAGTTACCGGGCCGGGCCGCCTACCCCCACAAAAAAGGCCGGTGAGCTACCCAACGGCAGCCCACCGGCCTCAAATCAGCCATCGGAGCAGGTTCTTACGAAATAGTGCGAAAGCGAGGTTCCTCCAAAACAGCGGGGGACTAGTCGCGGACCCCTTTCGGGTCGGGGGCAGGCTGGCGGG
>JAABUN010003762.1_pt1 | contig 22515 bp, 35 predicted proteins | sample 5559311 | NCBI WGS metagenome assembly JAABUN01 (sample SAMN10711877, study PRJNA513370) | rock metagenome | isolation source: Antarctica rocks | place: Antarctica: Victoria Land, Siegfried Peak sud
TCCTCGAGCGGATCGTCCTGGCCCGCGGCGGCACCCGGGAGGACTCCTTCCGCGCGCTCGCCGGGTCGGTCATCGCCTCCGGTGACATGGCCCACGCGACCCATCCCAACTACGCTGACCGGCACGAGCCGCAGCACCAGGTCGCTCTGGGCGGCGGTCCGGTCCTCAAGGTCAACGCCAAGCTGCGCTACGCCACCGACGGCCTCGGCGCCGCGGCATTTACGCTCGCCTGCCAGCAGGCGGACGTCCCGATGCAGCGCTTCGTCAGCCGCACCGACCTGCCCTGCGGCAGCACGGTGGGACCGATGACGTCCGCTCTCACGGGGGTGACGACCGTGGACTTCGGGGCGCCGACCCTCTCGATGCACAGTGCCCGTGAGCTCTGCGGAGCCACGGACCCGGCCATGTATGCCGCGGCACTGGCGGCCTTCCTGGCCCCCGCCTAGACCTCGGCCCACATCCACGACGACGCCGGGCGCAGGGTGGCAGCGAGCTGGTGGCGAACCGCTGCGGCCTGCGGCACAGTGGCAGGTTCGTGGATCCGGGACCGGAGGAGGGTCGCCCGCTGGAGGATTCGGGCTCGCGACCTCGTGTCCGAGATGGAGGGTTCTTGGTCCCTGACGCGGCGGGGGCGGCTTGGCGCGCGACTGACGTTCGCGGCATACACTGGCGGTGGCCCGTCGGGTGACGGGGTGGCCTGCCCGACGCGCCACCCGAGCAGGGATGCCCGGCAGGCCTGAGCCGATTTGATAGTGCGCCGCCTGCTCTGGCACACTGGACCGGTTGCTTGACGCGCGGGACCGACCCATGTCTGTCCCGCCGCCTCTATGAAGACAGTGCCGAAGCCCGGTGGTGGCCATAGGGAAGCGCAGGCCCCCCGGGTTGTCCCGGTTTCTGATCCACACCCGACGACCGAGCGCGAGAGCGCACGTCGTCCGGGCGCGACGCGGGTGCGACACACCCGACCTCGGGGGTCGGAGCCGCGAAACCACCAGAACAGTTGTCCGGCGAGAGAGAGACGTAACGAGATGGCGGGACAGAAGATCCGCATCCGCTTGAAGTCGTATGACCACGAGGTCATCGACAACTCGGCGCGCAAGATTGTCGACACGGTGACCCGTGCCGGTGCCACGGTGGTCGGTCCCGTGCCGCTGCCCACGGAGAAGAACGTCTTCGTCGTCATCCGGTCGCCCCACAAGTACAAGGACAGCCGCGAGGCCTTCGAGATGCGCACCCACAAGCGCCTCATCGACATCATCGACCCGACGCCCAAGGCGGTCGACTCGCTGATGCGACTGGACCTGCCCGCGGACGTCAACATCGAGATCAAGCTGTGACGGGGGGGACGACTGAGATGACCACCACGACCGAGAAGAGTGTCAAGGGGATGCTCGGCGAGAAGCTCGGCATGACCCAGGTCTGGGACGCCACCGGCCGCCTGGTCCCCGTCACCGTCATCAAGGCAGGGCCCTGCGTCGTGACTCAGGTCCGTGACGCCGAGACCGACGGCTACGGAGCCGTCCAGATCGCCTACGGCGATATCGACCCGCGCAAGGTCAACAAGCCGATGAAGGGCCACTTCGAGAAGGCCGGTGTCACGCCGCGCCGCCACCTCGTCGAGCTGCGGACCGGGGACTTCGCCGACTACACCCTCGGCCAGGAGCTCACTGCGGCCACCTTCGAGGCCGGCCAGAAGGTCGACGCCACGGGCACCACCAAGGGCAAGGGCTTCGCCGGGGTCATGAAGCGCCACGGCTTCCACGGCGTCAGCTCCTCGCATGGTGCGCACAAGAACCACCGCAAGCCCGGCTCGATCGGCGGCTGTTCCACGCCGGGCCGGGTCTTCAAGGGCATGCGCATGGCCGGCCGGATGGGCGGCGAGCGCCAGACCACCCAGAACCTCACGATCCACGCCGTGGACGCCGACAAGGGCTTCCTGCTCGTCAAGGGCGCCGTTCCCGGCGCCCGGGGCAGCGTCGTCCTCGTCCGCACGGCCGCGAAGGGAGCCTGAGCCGGATGGCTACCAACTCCAGTACCGAGACCGCGCTGCCGGCGGAGATCTTCGGTGTGCAGACCAACGTGCCGCTGATCCACCAGGTCGTGGTCGCCCAGCTCGCCGCTGCGCGTCAGGGCACGCACTCGACGAAGAACCGCGGAGAGGTCCGCGGCGGTGGCGCCAAGCCGTTCCGCCAGAAGGGCACCGGCCGCGCCCGTCAGGGCTCGACCCGGGCGCCGCAGTTCACCGGCGGTGGCGTCGTCCACGGCCCGCAGCCGCGTGACTACTCGCAGCGGACGCCGAAGAAGATGAAGGCCGCCGCTCTGCGGGGTGCCCTCTCCGACCGGGCCCGCCACGACCGCATCCACATCCTCGAGGGCCTCGTCACCGGTGACGCCCCCTCGGCGAAGCAGGCGCTGGCCACGCTCTCCGGGTTGACGGAGCGCACCGGCTTCCTGGTGGTGCTCGCCCGCGGCGACGAGGTCACCCTCAAGAGCGTGCGCAACCTCGAGCACGTCCACGTGCTCACGGCCGACCAGCTCAACACCTACGACGTGCTGTGCGCCGAGGACATCGTCTTCACCCAGGCCGCGTTCGACGCGTTCGTCGCCGGCCCGGTCAAGGGCAGGAGGGGTATGCCGGTCGAGGACGACTCCGCTCCCCTCGAGGCCACGGACGTGGACGACACCGCAGCTGTGGAGGACGACAAGTGAGCAACATCCACATCAAGGACCCGCGCGACATCCTGATCGCCCCGGTCGTCTCGGAGAAGTCCTACGGGCTCCTCGACGAGGGCAAGTACACGTTCGTCGTGGACCCCCGGGCGAACAAGACCGAGATCAAGATCGCCATCGAGCAGGTCTTCAAGGTCAAGGTCGACAAGGTCCACACACTGAACCGCCAGGGCAAGACGCGTCGCACCCGCTTCGGGATCGGCAAGCGCAAGGACACCAAGCGCGCGATCGTCTCCCTCAAGGAAGGGTCCATCGACATCTTCGGCGCGAGCGCCTGAGCCCGAGACGAACGAGGACTGAGGGAAACACATCATGGGTATCCGCAAGTACAAGCCGACCACCCCGGGCCGTCGCGGCTCGTCGGTCGCCGACTTCGTCGAGGTCACACGGACCACGCCGGAGAAGTCGCTGATCCGCCCGCTGACCAAGAGCGGTGGTCGCAACAACGCCGGTCGCATCACGACCCGCCACATCGGTGGCGGTCACAAGCGGGCGTACCGGGTCATCGACTTCCGTCGCCACGACAAGGACGGCGTCCCGGCCACGGTCGCTCACATCGAGTACGACCCCAACCGCACCGCCCGGATCGCGCTGCTGCACTACGCCGACGGCGAGAAGCGCTACATCCTGGCGCCCAACCGCCTCAAGCAGGGTGACCGCATCGAGAACGGCGCCGGCGCCGACATCAAGCCCGGCAACGCCCTCCCGCTGCGCAACATCCCCGTGGGCACGGTCGTCCACGCGATCGAGCTCAAGCCCGGTGGCGGTGCCAAGATCGCCCGCTCCGCCGGCTCCAAGGTCCAGCTCGTCGCCAAGGACGGCCCGAACGCCCAGCTGCGTATGCCGTCCGGCGAGATCCGCAACGTCGACCTGCGGTGCCGCGCGACCATCGGCGAGGTGGGCAACTCCGAGCAGAGCAACATCAACTGGGGCAAGGCCGGCCGCATGCGGTGGAAGGGCAAGCGCCCGACCGTGCGCGGTGTCGCGATGAACCCCGTCGACCACCCGCACGGTGGTGGCGAGGGCAAGACCTCCGGTGGTCGTCACCCGGTCAGCCCGTGGGGGCAGGCCGAAGGCCGCACCCGTCGTCCCAACAAGCAGAGCGACAAGCTCATCGTTCGTCGCCGCCGTTCTGGCAAGAAGCGCTGATAGGAGCCCCTGGAAATGCCACGTAGCTTGAAGAAGGGCCCCTTCATCGACGACCACCTTCAGAAGAAGGTGGACGTGCAGAACGAAGCCGGCACCAAGACGGTCATCAAGACCTGGTCGCGTCGTTCGGTCATCTCGCCGGACATGCTCGGCCACACCCTCGCGGTCCACGACGGCCGCAAGCACGTCCCGGTCTTCGTGACCGAGTCGATGGTCGGGCACAAGCTCGGCGAGTTCGCGCCGACCCGCACGTTCAAGGGTCACGTGAAGGACGACAGGAAGGGGCGTCGACGCTGATGCCCGCGAGAAACAACCAGGACAGCGCAGACATGGTCCTCGAAGCCCGGGCGCAGGCGCGGCACGTCCGCGTCACGCCGCAGAAGGCCCGCCGCGTCGTGGACCTCATCCGCGGCAAGGCGGCGACCGAGGCCGCCTCGGTGCTCCAGTTCGCACCGCAGGCCGCCTCCGAGCCCATCCTCAAGGTCCTCGAGAGTGCCATCGCCAACGCGCGGGTCAAGGCCGACCGCGCCTCCGAGGCCTTCGACGAGCGGAGCCTGTTCATCTCGTCCGCCTTCATCGACGAGGGCCCGACGATGAAGCGGTTCCGTCCCCGCGCCCAGGGCCGGGCGAGCCGCATCAACAAGCGGACGAGCCACATCACGGTGGTCGTGGCTCCCAAGCCGACGGCCGCGAAGCAGAAGACCTCAGCTAAGGGAGGCACCCGCTAATGGGTCAGAAGGTCAACCCGAACGGCTTCCGTCTCGGCATCACCACCGAGCACCGGAGCCGCTGGTTCGCAGACAGCACCAAGGGCGGGCAACGCTATCGCGACTACGTCAAGGAGGACGTCGCGATCCGCCGGCTCATGGAGACCGGCATGGAGCGCGCCGGCATCTCCCGCGTGGAGATCGAGCGCACCCGCGACCGCGTCCGCGTGGACATCCACACGGCACGCCCCGGCATCGTCATCGGTCGCCGTGGCGCCGAGGCCGACCGCATCCGTGGTGAGCTCGAGAAGCTGACGGGCAAGCAGGTCCAGCTGAACATCCTCGAGGTCAAGAACCCCGAGATCGACTCGCAGCTGGTCGCCCAGGGCATCGCCGAGCAGCTCGCGGCCCGCGTCTCCTTCCGTCGCGCCATGCGCAAGGGCATGCAGTCCGCCCTCCGCGGCGGAGCGAAGGGCATCCGGGTCCAGTGCTCCGGTCGGCTCCAGGGCGCCGAGATGTCGCGCTCGGAGTTCTACCGCGAGGGCCGGGTCCCGCTGCACACGCTGCGCGCGAACATCGACTACGGCTTCTACGAGGCGCGCACGACGTTCGGCCGGATCGGCGTCAAGGTGTGGATCTACAAGGGTGACGTCACGGCCCGCGAGCTCGCCCAGCAGCAGGCTGCCGCTCCGCGCGCGCCACGCGGGCCTCGTCGGGAGGGCGCTGACCGTCCGACCCGCGCCCGGCGCACCGACCGCGACGCAGTCGGCACCGAGCAGCCCCGTGCCGACTCGGCGCCGGCCGCCGCAACCACGTCCGATCCCGCTGCCCCGGCGACCGCCGCGGCGAGCACCGAGAATGCGCAGGCCTGACCATGTTGATTCCCCGTCGAGTCAAGCACCGTAAGCAGCACCACCCAGGTCGTTCGGGGGATGCCAAGGGCGGCACGACCATCGCCTTCGGTGACTACGGCATCCAGGCTCTCGAGCCGGCATACGTGACCAACCGGCAGATCGAGTCCGCCCGTATCGCCATGACCCGGTACATGAAGCGTGGTGGCAAGGTCTGGATCAACATCTACCCGGACCGCCCGATCACCAAGAAGCCCGCCGAGACCCGCATGGGTTCTGGAAAGGGCTCGCCGGAGTGGTGGATCGCCAACGTCAAGCCTGGCCGGATCATGTTCGAGCTGTCGGGTGTCCCGGAGCCGGTGGCGCGCGAGGCCCTGCGCCTGGCGATGCACAAGCTCCCCATGAAGTGCCGCTTCGTGCGGCGTGAAGGCGGTGACATCTGATGGCAGTCGGAACCAAGGACCTGACCTCGGAGAGCCTGCGTGGGCTTGACGACGACCGTCTCGTCGACGAGCTGCGCAAGGCCAAGGAGGAGCTGTTCAACCTCCGCTTCCAGTCGGCCACCGGTCAGCTGGACAACCACGGCCGGCTGCGCGCCGTCCGCAAGGACATCGCCCGGATCTACACCGAGATGCGCGAGCGCGAGCTCGGCATCGGCTCCGCCCCGTCGGCTCCGGCCCCGGCTGCTGAGGCCGGGAGCACGTCCGACGGCAAGAAGGCCAGGAAGCACGCCGAGGACAAGTCATGACCGACAAGGACACCACCGTGAAGCTGGACGCTGACACCCAGGACGCTGACACCCAGGACGCCCCCGTCGACGCGGAGCGCAAGTACCGCAAGACCCGGCAGGGCTACGTCGTCAGCGACAAGATGGACAAGACCGTCGTGGTCGAGGTCGAGGACCGCGTCAAGCACGCGCTCTACGGCAAGGTCCTGCGTCGCAACAGCAAGGTCAAGGCCCATGACGAGGCCAACGCTGCTGGTGTCGGTGACCGCGTGCTCATCATGGAGACCCGCCCGCTGTCCGCCACCAAGCGCTGGCGCATCGTGGACATCCTCGAGAAGGCCAAGTAATGACCATGATGAATCCGAGCGAAGCGAGCATACGTCAGGTGGAGAGGCTGCCCGCCGCAGGCGGTCCGAGCCGTTGGGCCGCCGCAGGCGGGCTCGGCGCAGCAGATGAGACCGGAGGTCTGAAGTGATCCAGCAGGAGTCGCGACTGCGAGTCGCCGACAACACCGGTGCAAAGGAGATCCTCTGCATCCGTGTTCTCGGTGGCTCGGGTCGCCGGTATGCCGGTATCGGCGACACGATCGTCGCCACCGTCAAGGACGCCATCCCCGGCGGAAACGTCAAGAAGGGTGACGTTGTCAAGGCGGTCATCGTGCGCACCGTCAAGGAGCGTCGGCGTCCGGACGGCTCATACATCAAGTTCGACGAGAACGCCGCGGTGATCCTCAAGGCCGACGGGGACCCGCGCGGGACCCGCATCTTCGGTCCGGTGGGCCGTGAGCTTCGCGAGAAGAAGTTCATGAAGATCATCTCGTTGGCTCCGGAGGTGCTCTGACCATGGCGAAGATGAAAATCAAGAAGGGTGACCTCGTCCAGGTCGTCTCCGGCCGCGCGCAGAAGAACGGCGGCGACCGCGGCAAGCAGGGCAAGGTCATCGCGGTCTACCCCGAGTCGCAGCGGGTGCTCGTCGAGGGCATCAACCGGGTCACCAAGCACGTCAAGGCAGGGGCCACCGCTCGTGGCACCCGCACCGGCGGACTGGTGCACGCCGAGGCCCCGATCCACATCAGCAACGTGGCCGTCGTGGACCCCCAGGACAAGAAGCCGACCCGGGTGAAGACCCGTGTCGAGATGGTGGAGCGCGATGGTCGCCAGAAGGCGACCCGGACCCGCGTCGCGGTGCGCTCCGGTAAGGATCTGTGATGACGAGCAACGAGACAGCAACCTACGCTGGGCCCCGGCTCAAGCGGCGCTACCAGGACGAGATCAAGACCTCGCTCCAGGAGCAGTTCGGCCACGGCAACGTCATGCAGGTCCCGGGCGTCGTCAAGGTGGTCGTGAACATGGGTGTCGGTGACGCGGCCAAGGACAGCAAGCTCATCGAGGGCGCCGTGCGCGACCTTGGGGCGATCACCGGCCAGAAGCCGGTCGTCACGAAGGCGCGCAAGTCCATCGCCCAGTTCAAGCTGCGCGAGGGTATGCCGATCGGCGCCCACACGACGCTGCGCGGGGACCGGATGTGGGAGTTCCTCGATCGTCTGGTGACGACCGCCCTCCCGCGCATCCGCGACTTCCGCGGTCTCTCGCCGAAGCAGTTCGACGGCAAAGGCAACTACACGTTCGGGCTGACCGAGCAGTCGATGTTCCACGAGATCGACCAGGACAAGATCGACCGCGTCCGGGGCATGGACATCACCGTCGTCACCACGGCGAAGAACGACGACGAAGGCCGTGCCCTGCTCAGGGCCCTCGGCTTCCCCTTCAAGGAGAACTGACATGGCCAAGACCGCCCTGGTCAACAAGGCGAACGCCAAGCCGAAGTTCAAGGTCCGCGGCTACACCCGCTGCCAGCGCTGCGGCCGTCCGCACTCCGTCTACCGCAAGTTCGGCCTCTGCCGGATCTGCCTGCGGGAGATGGCCCACCGCGGCGAGCTGCCCGGCGTGACCAAGAGCTCCTGGTAAGCCGCACCACACCACCGAAGACCAGACCCCGGGACCCGGCCCCGCCGGATCCTGACCACCGAACCATTGACCTCTTACACCGTAGGTCGGCCACGGGCACACCAGCCCGGCTGAAACCCCGGTGAGGAAGGGCGGACAGCCCCCATGACCATGACTGACCCGATTGCGGACATGTTGACCCGCGTCCGGAACGCCAACTCGGCGCACCACGACGACGTCATCATGCCGTTCTCAAAGCTCAAGTCCCACATCGCTGAGATCCTCCAGGCCGAGGGCTACATCGCCGGCTGGAAGGTCGAGGACGCCGAGGTCGGCCAGACCTTGACCATCGACCTCAAGTACGGGCCCAACCGGGAGCGCTCGATCGCCGGCGTTCGTCGGGTCTCCAAGCCGGGTCTGCGCGTCTACGCCAAGTCGACGAACCTGCCTAAAGTGCTCGGCGGTCTCGGTGTGGCCATCATTTCCACGTCCACCGGCTTGTTGACCGACAAGCAGGCGGCCCAAAAGGGAGTGGGCGGGGAAGTCCTCGCCTACGTCTGGTAAGGGAGAGAAGACATGTCACGCATTGGACGCCTCCCTGTTCTTGTGCCCTCGGGTGTTGACGTCAGCATCCGGGGCCAGGCCGTCACGGTCACCGGCCCCAAGGGTGAGCTGGCCCTCACCGTTCCCGAGCCGATCACGGTCGACAAGGCCGAGGGCGGTGAGGTCGAGGTCGCCAGGCCCAACGACGAACGCGAGTCGCGCTCGCTGCACGGTCTGACCCGGTCGCTCATCAACAACATGGTCCTCGGTGTCACCGAGGGCTACGTGAAGAGGATGGAGATCCACGGCACGGGTTACCGGGTGGTGAACAGGGGCGGGAACCTCGAGTTCTCCCTCGGCTACAGCCACTCGATCACCGTTGAGGCCCCCGAGGGCATCTCCTTCACCGTCGAGAACCCGACCCGCTTCTCGGTCCAGGGCATCGACAAGCAGCAGGTCGGCGAGGTCTCCGCGAAGATCCGCAAGCTGCGCAAGCCCGACCCGTACAAGGGCAAGGGCATTCGCTACGCGGGCGAGCAGATCCGTCGCAAGGTCGGAAAGGCCGGTAAGTAAGCCATGGCAATGATCATCAAGCGCGGCAAGAGCAAGGCCGCCGCCCGGGTCCGTCGTCAGGTGCGTGGCCGCAAGAAGATTGCGGGCACCACCGAGCGTCCCCGCCTGGTCGTGTCCCGGTCCAGCAGGCACCTGTTCGTCCAGGTCGTCGACGACACCGTCGGCAAGACCGTCGCATCGGCGTCGACGATGGAGTCCGACCTGCGCTCCTTCGAGGGCGACAAGACGGCCAAGGCCAAGAAGGTCGGCGAGCTCGTCGCCGAGCGGGCGAAGGACGTGGGCGTCGAGTCCGTGGTGTTCGACCGCGGCGGGAACAAGTACCACGGTCGCGTCGCCGCGATTGCGGACGGCGCTCGCGAGGGCGGTCTCGCCCTGTGACCACCCAGACTCCCCGGACCATACGGACTGCACAGACATTGATCGAGACGAGGAACATCTGATGCCCGGACCACAGCGTCGAGGCACCGGCGCCACCGCCGGCGGCCCCCCTGAGCGGACCGACCGTCGTGACGGCCGCGGTGGCCGTGACGGTCGTGACCGTCGCGACTCACCCGCCGAGAAGAGCCAGTACATCGAGCGGGTGGTGACGATCAACCGCGTCTCCAAGGTCGTCAAGGGTGGTCGGCGCTTCAGCTTCACCGCCCTCGTCGTCGTCGGTGACGGTGACGGCACCGTGGGTGTCGGCTACGGCAAGGCCAAGGAGGTCCCCGCGGCGATCGCCAAGGGTGTCGAGGAGGCCAAGAAGGAGTTCTTCGTGGTCCCACGGATCCAGGGCACGATCCCGCACCCGGTGCAGGGTGAGGCCGCCGCCGGCGTCGTCATGCTGCGTCCGGCCGCTCCGGGCACCGGTGTCATCGCCGGTGGCCCGGTCCGCGCCGTGCTCGAGTGCGCCGGGATCCACGACGTGCTCTCCAAGTCCCTCGGGTCGTCCAACGCCATCAACATCGTCCACGCGACGGTGGCGGCGCTGCGCGGGCTCGAGCGTCCCGAGCAGGTCGCGGCCCGCCGCGGCCTGCCCCTCGAGGACGTCGCGCCCGCGGCGATGCTGCGTGCCCAGGCTGCAGGCATCGCCGAGAAGACCGCCGCGGTCAGGGCTGGTGCGTGATGGCTCGGCTCAAGGTGACCCAGACCCGTTCGGAGATCGGCGGCAAGCGCAACCAGCGTGAGACGCTGCGCACCCTCGGTCTCAAGCGCATTGGCGACGTCGTCGTCAAGGAGGACCGTCCCGAGATCCGCGGGATGGTCAAGACCGTGACCCACCTGGTCGCTGTCGAGGAGGTTGACTGACATGGCTGACAACAGCAACAAGGACACCACGAAGAACACCGCGGCTGAGGGTGCCCAGACGGGCAGCCCGTCAGCGCTCAAGGTGCACCACCTGCGTCCCGCCCCCGGCGCCAAGACCGCCCGGACCCGGGTCGGTCGCGGTCAGGGCTCCAAGGGCAAGACCGCTGGCCGTGGCACCAAGGGCACCAGCGCCCGCTACCAGGTGTCCGAGAGCTTCGAGGGCGGGCAGATGCCTCTGCACATGCGCCTCCCGAAGCTGCGCGGGTTCAAGAACCCGTTCCGGACCGTCTACCAGGTCGTGAACCTCGACCGGCTGTCGGCCCTCTATCCCGACGGCGGCGACGTCACGGTCGAGGACCTCGTCGTCAAGGGCGCGGTCCGTGACGGTTACCCGGTCAAGGTCCTAGCGACCGGCGACCTCACCGTCAGGGTCGACGTCACGGTCGACAAGTTCTCGGCCACGGCCAAGGACAAGATCGAGGCGGCCGGCGGCTCCGTCACCGCTCGCTGAGGTCGCCCCACCCGCGACATCCGGTATGCCGGATGGCCGGCAGCCCGCAGTGGTCGCCCGCCACCCGGCATACCGCTGAGGCACCCCGGGACCAGCCCTTCCGCGAAGGGTGGGACACCCGGGGTGTCCTCGTCCGAGGTATTCTCTCGGGGTTGGCCTCGGTCCGCCCCGGTCACCATCACGTCCGCTCAGGTCGCGCGAGCCGCGGCAACAGGAGGATCAGTGCTCTCGGCCTTCGTTCGCGCGTTCAAGACGCCCGACCTGCGCAAGAAGCTGCTGTTCACGCTCTTGATCATCGCGGTCTACCGGCTCGGCACCGCTGTCCCGACCCCCGGGGTCGCCTACACCAAGGTGCGAGGCTGCCTCGAGGGCGCTGACCCGCAGTCCGGCTTCATCGGCCTGGCCAACCTGTTCAGCGGCGGCGCGCTGCTCCAGCTGTCGATCTTCGCGCTGGGGATCATGCCGTACATCACGGCGAGCATCATCGTCCAGCTGCTCACCGTCGTCATCCCGCGGTTCGAGGCCCTCAAGAAGGAGGGCCAGGCCGGCCAGACCAAGATGACGCAGTACACGCGCTACCTGACGATCGGGCTCGCGGTGCTGCAGTCGTCCACGCTGATCACCTTCGCGCGCAACCCGCAGCAGATCTTCGGTCCCGGGTGCACGTCGATCCTGGACAACGACTCCATGGTGACCATCATCCTCATGGTCCTCACCCTGACCGCCGGGACGGGCCTGATCATGTGGATGGGCGAGCTGGTCACCGACCGCGGCATCGGTAACGGCATGTCGGTCCTGATCTTCACCTCGATCGCGTCCGGCTTCCCCGGCTCGCTGTGGCAGATCCAGCAGAAGGACGGCCGCTGGGACATCTTCATCGGCATCATCCTGCTCGGCTTCGTCATCATGGCGCTGGTGATCTTCGTCGAGCAGTCCCAGCGGCGGGTGCCGGTGCAGTATGCCAAGCGCCAGGTCGGGCGCCGGATGTACGGCGGCAGCTCGACCTACATCCCGCTCAAGGTGAACATGGCCGGCGTCATCCCGGTCATCTTCGCGAGCTCCCTGCTCTCCCTGCCGGCGCTCGTGGCCCAGTTCAACACGCCGCAGAACGGCCAGCCGGCACCCGGCTGGGTGCAGTGGGTCACCAACACGCTGACCCGCGGTGACCACCCTCTCTACATGGCCGCCTACATCGGGCTGATCCTCTTCTTCACCTTCTTCTACGTCTCGATCACCTTCAACCCGACCGAGGTCGCGGACAACATGAAGAGGTACGGCGGCTTCATCCCCGGCATCCGCGCCGGCCGACCGACGGCGGAGTACCTCGACTACGTGCTGACCCGGATCACCGTGCCGGGCGCGATCTACCTGGCCGTCATCTCCCTCATCCCCCTCATCGCCCTCACGGCGGTCGGCGCCAACCAGAACTTCCCGTTCGGCGGCACCTCGATCCTCATCATCGTCGGCGTCGGCCTGGAGACCGTGAAGCAGATCCAGGCCCAGCTGCAGCAGCGCCACTACGAAGGCTTCCTGCGGTGATGCGGCTGGTCATCATGGGGCCGCCCGGGGCAGGCAAGGGCACGCAGGCCTCCAGCATCGCGGAGAAGTACTCCATCCCCGCCATCTCGACCGGCGACATCTTCCGCGCCAACATCAAGAACCGGACCGATCTCGGACGTCGGGTCGAGCAGGTCCTGGCGTCGGGCGGCTACGTCCCCGACGAGGTGACCAACGAGATCGTCAAGGACCGGCTCGGCTGGGAGGACGCGACCAACGGGTTCCTCCTCGACGGCTACCCCCGCACGACCGGCCAGGTCGACTTCCTCGACGCCTTCCTCGCCGGCACGGGCCACCCGCTCGACGGCGTCATCGAGCTGACCGTCGACGAGGACGCGGTTGTCCGCCGCCTCCTCAACCGGGCCGAGGTCGAGGGTCGGGCGGACGACAGCGAAGCGGTCATCCGGGAGCGTCAGGCGATCTACCGGGCCGAGACCGCACCGCTCATCGAGCTCTACGAGAAGCACGGCGTGCTCGTCCAGGTCGACGGCATGGGAGAGGTCGACGAGGTGGCCGCTCGGCTCATCGCGGCGATCGACGGCCTCCACGCCTGATGTTCGGGCGCCGACAGACTCCGGCCAAGACCGATGAGCAGATCCTGCTCATGCGTCGAGCCGGGCTGCTCGTGGGGCAGACCCTCGAGCTCCTGCAGGGGGAGGCCAGCGCAGGGATGACGACGCTCGACCTGGACACCCTGGCCGAGGACTTCATCCGCGCGCACGGCGGGATCCCGAACTTCCAGCTCGAGGCGGGCTACTCCCACACGCTGTGCACCAGCGTCAACGAGGAGATCGTGCACGGCATACCGGGGGGGCGGGTCCTGAAGGACGGCGACCTGCTCTCGATCGACTGCGGCGCCGAGGTCGACGGCTGGAACGGCGATGCGGCGGTCTCCCTCGTCGTCGGCGGCCGCGAGGCAGCGAGTGAGGCCGACCTGCGGCTTCTCGGGACGACCGAGGACTCCCTGTGGGCGGGGATGGCTGCCCTGCGCGTCGGAGGGCGCCTGTATGCCGTCGGCGAGGCCGTCGAGGCGAGTATCATCGCCTCGGGCGAGCGACACGGACACGACTACGGGATCGTCGAGGAGTACGTCGGGCACGGCATCGGGCGCTCGATGCACGAGGATCCGCAGATCCCCAACTACGGGGTCCGCGACCATGGCCCGGTCGTCCGCTCGGGGTTCACCGGCGCCATCGAGCCGATGGCCACGTGGGGCTCACCCGGCACCCGGGTCCTTGCCGACGACTGGACGGTCGTGACCCGCGACGGCTCACCCGCGGCGCACTGGGAGCACACCGTCGCGGTGACCAACGCCGGCCTGTGGGTGCTCACGGCCGTCGACGGTGGCCAGCGTCGCCTGGAAGCCGCCGGTGCGGCATACGCACCCCTAGCGGGCTGACCAGGGCAGCGCCTGCGCGAGCGGCACGGATTAGGTGTGCGCAGAGGGCTGCCGTAAGATCGTCCGTTGGGTGTCGTGTGCTCCGGCACCCATGATTTGTGCCTGAGGCCAGACAGAAGTCGCACCAGATGCTCACGAGCACGCACTCAACGGATTGACGGAGGATATGGCCAAGAAGGACGGTGTCATCGAGATCGAGGGCACGATCGTCGAGGCTCTCCCGAACGCAATGTTCCGGGTCGAGCTCTCGAACGGTCACAAGGTACTCGCCCACATCTCGGGCAAGATGCGTCAGCACTACATCCGGATCCTCCCCGAGGACCGTGTGGTGGTGGAGCTCTCGCCGTACGACCTCGACCGTGGCCGGATCGTCTTCCGCTACCGCTGACGCACGACCGAAGCACTGGGAGCACCACTCCCTCGATCCCGACCCCGCACCGGTCTCGCGTGACGCCTCGGCGGCACACCAGTCCGGCGCCTGACAGTTAAGACAGCAGGCAGATGAAGGTCCAGCCCAGCGTCAAGAAGATCTGCGACAAGTGCAAGGTGATCCGCCGTAACGGGCGGGTCATGGTGATCTGCGAGAACCTGCGCCACAAGCAGCGCCAGGGCTGAGCAGCAGCACCACGCACAGCTCGACAGCGAACCCAGAACGCCGACTCTCCAGAACGCAGCAACGAGACATCGCAGCACAGCAAGCACCCGGCCCCTGATGACTGGTCGTCGACCAGCGCAGGACGTCACCCCCGGCACGGAGGCCGGGGACCGAAGTCCCCTCGGACGCGGTTCGGAACGGTGCCTGCTCCAGACCTCCGCAACCTGATCAGGAGAACAACCCATGGCACGACTTGTCGGTGTCGACCTGCCGCGCGAGAAGCGCGTCGAGGTCGCACTCACCTACATCTTCGGTGTGGGCCGGACCCGTTCCCACGCGGCGCTGAGCGCCACCGGCGTCAGCCCCGACACCCGAGTCAAGGACCTCACCGACGCTGAGCTCGTCCAGCTGCGTGACTTCCTCGAGGGCAGCTACAAGATCGAGGGTGACCTGCGCCGTGAGGTCGCCGCCGACATCCGCCGCAAGGTCGAGATCGGCTCCTACGAAGGCATCCGCCACCGTCGTGGCCTGCCGGTGCGCGGACAGCGCACCAAGACCAACGCCCGCACCCGCAAGGGCCCCAAGCGCACTGTCGCCGGCAAGAAGAAGGTTGGTAAGTAATGCCCCCGCAGAAGCGAGCGGCCGCTGGCGCCAAGAAGGTGCGCCGCAAGGAGAAGAAGAACATCGCCCACGGGCATGCTCACATCAAGAGCACGTTCAACAACACGATCATCTCGATCACCGATCCCACCGGTGCCGTGATCGCCTGGGCCTCTGCCGGCCAGGTCGGCTTCAAGGGCTCGCGCAAGTCGACCCCGTTCGCCGCGCAGATGGCCGCCGAGGCCGCCGCCCGTCGGGCGATGGAGCACGGCATGCGGCGCGTCGACGTCTTCGTCAAGGGCCCGGGCTCCGGTCGCGAGACGGCCATCCGTTCCCTCACCGCGACCGGCCTCGAGGTCGGCGCGATCAGCGACGTCACGCCCTCGCCGCACAACGGCGTCCGCCCGCCCAAGCGCCGTCGCGTCTGACCGGCCGGCCCGACAAGATCCTGTGAAGGAAGTCCGATAAACCATGGCTCGTTACACCGGCCCGATCACCAAGAAGTCGCGTCGCCTCAAGGTCGACCTCGTCGGCGGCGACAAGAACTATGACCTCCGTCCCTTCCCGCCCGGCCAGCACGGCCGTCGCCGGATCCAGGAGAAGGAGTACCTCACCCAGCTCCAGGAGAAGCAGAAGGCCCGCTTCACCTACGGCGTCATGGAGAAGCAGTTCGTCCGCTACTACAAGGAGGCGGCGTCGCGTCCGGGTAAGACCGGTGAGACGCTCCTGACCATCCTCGAGTCGCGGCTGGACAACGTCATCTACCGTGGCGGCCTGGCGCGGACCCGACGCGCCGCCCGCCAGCTGGTGACCCACGGCCACTTCATGGTCAACGGCCACCGCGTCGACGTGCCCTCCTACCGCGTCGAGCAGTACGACATCATCACGGTCCGGGACCAGTCGCGGAACACCTTCCCGATCGAGCTGGCCCGCCAGACGTACGGCGAGCGCCCGATCCCGGCCTGGATGCACGTCTCCGAGGGCACCCTCCAGGTGCTCATCCACCAGCTGCCGAGCCGTGCCCAGATCGACACGATTCTCACGGAGCAGCTCATCGTGGAGCTCTACTCGAAGACCTGATCCCCTCAGGGGGACGTCGTCCGCCCGAGATCCCCCCAGCTACCCGCGTGGTCAGCTTTCGTCGCTGCGTGGGGCTGCTTGACCTTCCCGTATGCCGCGTCGCGTGGCAGCTGCACATCGCACCAGACATCGCGGCCCGGCATACGGGCAAGGGTTGTATCGGCTGGGCCACAGACAGAGGTGGCTCGACCACGAAGGACTTCGTCCTTAGCGTTCACGAGGCGTCAAATAGCGGTCGCCCGTGGGAAGGAACAGAACAGTGCTCATCGCACAGCGTCCAGTGCTCTCTGAAGAGGTTGTCAACGACAGCCGCTCCAGGTTCACCATCGAGCCGCTCGAGCCGGGTTTCGGCTACACGCTCGGCAACACCCTCCGTCGCACCCTGCTCTCGAGCATCCCCGGTGCGGCCGTCACCTCCATCCGCGTCGACGGTGTCCTCCACGAGTTCCAGACCATCCCGGGGTGCAAGGAGGACGTGACCGAGGTCATCCTCAACCTCAAGTCCCTCGTCGTCTCCTCGGAGCACGACGAGCCGGTCGTCATGTACCTGCGCAAGCAGGGCCCCGGCGCCGTCACGGCTGCCGACATCGCGCCTCCGGCCGGCGTGGAGGTGCACAACCCCGACCTGCACATCGCCACGCTCAACGCCAAGGGCAAGGTCGAGATGGAGCTGACCGTCGAGCGCGGTCGCGGCTATGTCTCCGCCGCCCAGAACAAGGCCGGCGACGCCGAGATCGGCCGCATCCCGGTCGACTCCATCTACAGCCCCGTCCTCGCGGTGAAGTACAACGTCGAGGCGACCCGCGTCGAGCAGCGCACCGACTTCGACAAGCTCATCCTCGACGTCGAGACGAAGAGCTCCATGGCTCCTCGTGACGCCATGGCGTCCTCGGGCAAGACGCTCGTCGAGCTCTTCGGGCTCGTCCGCGAGCTCAACGTCGAGGCCGAGGGCATCGACATGGGCCCGTCGCCGACGGACGCCGCGCTCGCCGCCGACCTGGCGCTGCCGATCGAGGACCTCGACCTCACGGTCCGGTCGTACAACTGCCTCAAGCGCGAGGGCATCCACTCCGTGGGTGAGCTCGTCGGACGCAGCGAGGCCGACCTGCTCGACATCCGCAACTTCGGAGCGAAGTCGATCGACGAGGTCAAGGCCAAGCTCGTCGGCATGGGCCTGGCCCTCAAGGACAGCCCGCCCGGGTTCGACCCGAGCGCCATCGTGGACAACTACGGCGACGACTTCGACGACTTCGACGAGCTGGCCGACGACGGCCGCGCGCTCGCCGAAGACGAGCAGCTCTGACCAACCGCCCCTGACTGAGGAGAACGACACATGCCCACCCCCACAAAGGGTCCCCGTCTCGGTGGCGGTCCGGCTCACGAGCGGCTGATGCTGGCGAACCTCGCCACGTCGCTGTTCGAGCACGACCAGATCACGACGACCGAGACCAAGGCCAAGCGCCTGCGTCCGCTGGCCGAGCGGCTCATCACCTTCGCCAAGCGGGGTGACCTGCACTCGCGTCGTCGGGTGCTCACCGTCGTCCGGGACAAGGGTGTCGTGCACCGTCTCTTCACGGAGATCGCGCCCGACATGGATCTGCGTCAGGGCGGCTACACCCGCATCACGAAGATCGGGGCACGCAAGGGCGACAACGCCCCCATGGCCGTGATCGAGCTCGTCCGCGAGCCGCTGTCGCCGAAGAAGGCGACCGTCAAGGAGGCCGAGGCGGCGACGCGACGCGCCGCCAAGGACACCCAGCAGGTCCAGGACGCCCCGGCCCCGAAGGCTCCTGTCGAGGAGGTCCCCACCGGAGACGACACCCAGGTGGACGAAACCACCGAGGCAGCCAGCCTCGTCAGCTCCGACACCGAGGCGGCAGTGGCGCAGGAGCCGCAGGACGCGCCGGCTGCGACCGAAGGTGAGTACGGCGCCGACTCGGCTGCGCCGAACGAGGACGGCTCGGCACCGGTCGGGTTCGACATCAAGGGCAACAAGGACTCGATGAGGTACCACGAGCCCGATGGCCAGTGGTACGACCAGACGATCGCCGAGGTCTGGTTCAACACTCCCGAGGCCGCCGAGGCTGCCGGCTTCACCAGGGCCGGCGGTGAGGACGGCAGCTGAGGTCGCGCTCAGCCATTCGCGCGCCCTGGGTCGAGGTGGGCGCGAGCTCTCGGTGACTCGGTCCTAAAACCCTCAGGGGGCGCGGTCGTTCCGGGAGCTCAGGGGGCGTCGAGGTCGGTGGTGCCGCCGGCCCGCCAGTAGCGGCCGGCGCGTCGCTCGAAGAAGCCCTCGTCGACGAGGTAACGGCGCAGCATGGCGACGTCCGGGAGGAAGTGGGTCAGCCGGTCGTTGACCTCCAGCTCCGGCCAGGTCTCCCCGATCGGGAAGGACTGGGCGACGTGGTCGAGGACGACGAGCCGCTTGGTGATCTTGGTAGGCATGCCGAGCAGGCTGCCGTCGGGGGCGACGAACGCCCGCAGCACGGCGTCACGGTTCTTCAGGGCCTCGGCCAGTGTGGGGCGGTCCATCCCGCCACGGTAGCGTCGCAGGATGAGTGGATCAGCGTTCTTCATCGAATCCGTCAACCGCGTCCAGGAGCTCGTCGCCAACGTCGTCGAGGGTCTGACCGAGGAGGAGCTGGCCCACCGCGTGGACGCCGACGCGAACTCCATCGCCTGGCTCGTCTGGCACCTCAGCAGGGTCGAGGACGACCACGTCGCAGCGGCTGCCGAGGCGCTCGGCCGCACGAGCGGCACCGACCAGGCGTGGCTCGCTGAAGGCTTCGCTCGCCGGTTCGACCTCCCGTTCGCCGACACCGAGATCGGGTACGGCCAGAGCAGCGCCGACGTGGCGAAGGTCACCGGCCCGCCCGGGTCGCTGCTTGCGGAGTACTACGACGCCGTCCACGCCCGCACCGTCGGCTTTCTCGAGAGCCTCTCCGAGGACGACTATGACGTCGTGGTCGACGGGCGGTGGGACCCGCCCGTCACGCTCAGCGTCCGGCTCGTGAGCGTCGTCGGGGACACGACCCAGCACGTCGGTCAGGCCGCGTTCGTCCGAGGGCTCGTCGAGCGCGCCCGCTGACGACGTCGACCGTCGTATGGCATCTACGCTCACAGCCATGGCCGACCAGCTGCGGATCCGTCTGGACCTTGCCTACGACGGCAGCGACTTCTCCGGCTGGGCCGCCCAGCCGGGGCTGCGAACGGTCGAGGCCGAGCTCTCCAGAGCCCTCACGACCATGCTCCGCGCCCCGCAGCCGGTGCGGCTGACGGTTGCCGGCCGCACCGACGCCGGGGTGCATGCCCGCGGACAGGTCGCCCACGCCGACGTCGACCCCCAGCACTGGGCGCTCGTGCCCGGCCGGTCGGGCCGCTCGCCCGAGGCTGCCGCGCGGACGCGGCTGAGCGGCATCCTCCCTGAGGACATCTCGGTATGCCGGGTGAGCCGGGCGGCGGACGGGTTCGACGCCCGCTTCTCCGCGAGGTCACGGCGCTACCTCTACCGGATCGCCGACGACGACGCGGCGCAGGACCCGCTGCGCCGGCGCGACACGGTGCGCATCAGGGGTGTGCTCGACGAAGGTGCGATGCACGAGGCGAGCCGGCAGCTGCGTGGACTGCACGACTTCGCCGCGTTCTGCAAGCGGCGCGAAGGGGCCACAACGGTCCGCACGTTGCTCGGCTACTCGTGGGCCCGGCTGCCAGACGGGGTGCTGGCCGGCACCGTCGTCGCCGACGCGTTCTGCCACTCTATGGTCCGCGCCCTGGTGGGGGCCGTGGTCGCGGTCGGGGAGGGCCGGCGGGACACCGGCTGGCCGGCCGAGGTGCTCGGTGGCCGCAAGCGCGACGCCGGCGTCAGGGTCATGCCACCGCACGGCCTCAGCCTCGAGGAGGTGGTCTACCCCGGTGATGACGAGCTGGATGCCCGGGCGAGCGAGGCCCGCGCGCGTCGGGACATCCCCGCCTGAGCCCCCGCGACGGTGAGCGGTCGGCATGCCGGCTCACGATTCGCGGCTCTGCGCTGAGGCGATCAATCCGCGTGACGCGCGACCGCTCCTTTGAGATAGTGGACCCTCGTGGGCCACGTCGACGTCAACTCCATCTCGTTCTCCCTGCCGGACGGGCGGCCACTGCTCAATGACGTCTCGCTGCGGGTGGGCGAGGGGGCCAAGGTCGCGCTCGTCGGGCCGAACGGGACGGGGAAGACGACGCTGACCCGGATCATCGCGGGTGACCTCGTGGCGCACGACGGTGCGGTAACCCGCAGCGGCGGGCTGGGGGTCATGCGCCAGTTCGTCGGCAAGGTGCGCGACGACTCCACCGTGCGCGACCTGCTGCTGTCCGTGGCACCCGAGAAGATTCGCGCAGCAGCCGAGGCGGTCGACCGCACCGAGCTGGCGATGATGGAGCGGGAGACCGAGCAGGACCAGCTCGACTACGCCCAGGCGCTCGTCGACTGGGGAGATGCCGGTGGCTACGAGTACGAGACGCTGTGGGACGTGTGCTCGACAGCGGCGCTCGGTGTGGCGTTCGAGAAGGCGCAGTGGCGCGCGGTGACGACCCTGTCCGGCGGGGAGCAGAAGCGGCTCGTCCTCGAGGCACTCCTCCGCGGTCCGGAGGAGGTGCTGCTCCTGGACGAACCGGACAACTACCTCGACGTGCCGGCCAAGCGCTGGCTGGAGGAGCAGCTGATCGCCTCACCGAAGACCGTGCTGTTCGTGAGCCACGACCGGGAGCTGCTTCGCCGGGTCGCGACCCGCGTCGCCACGCTGGAGGCGGGCGCCGCGGGATCGATGCTGTGGATGCATCCGGAGCGGTTCGAGACCTACCATCAGGCTCGGGTGGACCGGTACGCCCGGCTGGAGGAGCTGCGCAGACGCTGGGACGAGGAGCACGCGAAGCTCAAGGCGCTCGTCATCATGTATCGGCAGAAGGCCGCCTACAACTCCGACATGGCCCCTCGCCTCCAGGCGGCCGAGACCAGGTTTCGGCGCTTCGTCGACGCCGGTCCGCCGGAAGCCGTGCCGATGCAGCAGAACGTCGCCATGCGTCTTCGCGGGGGGCGGACGGCGAAGCGTGCCGTGGTCGCCGAGGGCCTGGAGCTGACGACCTTGATGAGACCCTTCGACCTGGAGATCTGGTATGGCGAGCGGGTGGCCGTGCTCGGGTCGAACGGCTCGGGCAAGTCGCACTTCCTGCGTCTGCTCGCGGCCGGTGGCTCGGACCCCGACCCCGAGCACCGGCCGGTCGGCGACATCACGCCCGCCACCGTGGCCCACACCGGTCACCTGCGGCTCGGGTCACGGGTGCGCCCCGGTTGGTTCGCCCAGACCCACGAGCACCCCTCCCTCATGGGCCGCACCCTTCTCGAGATCCTCCACCGGGGCGACGAGCACCGGGCCGGCAAGCCGCGCGAGGAGGCGGCGCGGGCGCTCGACCGCTACGAGCTCGCGAGGTCGTCGGAGCAGACCTTCGACACGCTCTCGGGCGGCCAGCAGGCACGGTTCCAGATCCTCCTGCTCGAGCTGTCCGGCGCGACCCTGCTCCTGCTCGACGAGCCGACGGACAACCTCGACCTCGACTCGGCGGAGGCGCTCGAGGAGGGGCTGGAGGCCTTCGACGGCACCGTCGTCGCGGTGACCCACGACCGGTGGTTCGCCCGGGGGTTCGACCGGTTCCTCGTCTTCGGTGCCGACGGACGCGTCTACGAGTCCGGCGAGCCGGTCTGGGACGAGGGGCGCGTGGCCCGGGCCCGCTGAGCCCGGTGGTGCCACGACGCTCGTCCCGGCAGGCACCACAAGACCGGTAGGCACCACAAGACCGACCTCCTGCGACTACGGGGGAGGGAAGCCGGAAACCTCAACCCGACCGCGGACGCGAAGGAGGGTGGCCCAGGCAGGACTGCGTAGACCCCCGGGCGACGGGACAATCAGCGCCCGGGCACCGTGCGGGCACCGTTCAGGCACCGCGCGGGCACCGTGCGGGTCCGGCACGTCCCCCTCGATCACCGGCTGAAGTCGTCCTGCGGCTGCTGAGTGGTCGGCACGGCGGCAGGGCCCGGGCTGCTCGACGTCGTCGGTCGTCACAACACCTTTGGCGTCGCCCGTGCGCCGGCGTGCACATACTCTTCCCCCGTCGGCAGGCGGTAGAAGACGACGGGGACCCACGATTTCGTCCCGGGCGCGCGGAACGCGAAGAGTGACTCACGCACCGGGACGAGGTCGAACTCGTGGGTCTTCACCTCCATCAGCTCC
>JAABUN010003763.1_pt1 | contig 22514 bp, 21 predicted proteins | sample 5559311 | NCBI WGS metagenome assembly JAABUN01 (sample SAMN10711877, study PRJNA513370) | rock metagenome | isolation source: Antarctica rocks | place: Antarctica: Victoria Land, Siegfried Peak sud
GCTGGAAATATTTTTTTGTCATCGCAACACAAAATTAGGTTTTCAGTTTCACCCCCCTTTGAGCGGGCTAGCCCGCTCAAAGGGGGGTGAAACTCCCTGTTGCACTTATGACTTGAACTTACAATATAGTACATTGTTAAAATGTTTAATTATTCTTAAACACTCTCTCTAGCAATTAACAAACGTGATTAAACATGGATACGTAGGAATTGTAGGGCCCATAGACAGATTCTATGATTTCTATTAAATCTAAGTATCTATGTTTTTTAATTTTTTTGCAACAAATAGATGTATAGAAATTGTAGGGCATGTAGACAAATTCTGTGATTTCTATTGAATCTATGCATCTATGTGTTTTAATTTCAATGACATTTTTTTAATGTCCCAATCCTGTATCTTGCAGTTCGTCAAACATTCTATATGAAGCAGCTTCCGTTAAAGCCCGACATTTTTATAAAAAACCGGGAACGTTTTGTAAAAGAAATGAAGCCATTAAGCATTGCTATCTTCAACAGTAATGATGAAATGCCTTCTAATGGAGATGCTTTATATCCATTTATACAAAACAGCGATTTGTATTGGCTTACGGGTATAGAGCAGGAAGAAACAATGCTTATTTTGTTTCCTGATAATCCGGATGAGAAATACAGGGAAGTATTGGTATTACTTCGCCCTAATGAGTTAAAAGAAAAGTGGGATGGAAAAAGATTAAGGGGGAATGAAGCAACTGAAATTTCCGGGACAAAAAAAATAGTATGGTTAGATAGTCTTGAAGCTCTGTTACAACCATGGGTTCATCTTGCTGATAATGTATATTTAAATACTAATGAAAATGACAGAAAAGGTTCCTTGATTGAAACAAGAGATTACAGGTATGCTAAACAATTTATGCAGAGATATCCTTTGCATAAGTATGAGCGTTCTGCAAAAATCCTGAAGGTGTTACGTGCTATTAAAACGCCGGAAGAAATTGAAGTTGTAAAAGAAGCTATAAACATTACCGAAAAAACTTTCAGAAGATTATTATCGTTTATTCGTCCGGGAGTAATGGAGTACGAAATAGAGGCAGAAATAATGCATGAGTTTTTGAGAAATGCCAGCAAAGGAGAAGCTTACGGCAGCATCATCGCAAGTGGTGACAGGGCCAGAACACTGCATTACATTTCCAACAACGAGGAATGTAAAGAGGGAGAATTAGTATTAATGGATTTTGGAGCAAAGTATGGAGGTTACAACGCAGATCTTACACGAACAGTGCCGGTAAATGGTAAATTTACACAAAGACAAAAGGAAGTTTATAAGTCGTGTCTGCATTTACACAATTTTGCAAAGAAACTTTTAAAACCTGGTATTTCAATTGTTGATTATACAGAAAAGGTGGGTGATGAAGCTACAAAGCAGTTTATAGAAATCGGGCTTCTAAATGATTCGGACGTAAAAAATGAAGACAAGGAAAACCGTGCTTACCGAAAATATTTATACCATGGAATATCACACCATTTAGGAGTAGATGTACATGATTTAGGAACTCGTGTTGAACCAATTAAAGCCGGAATGGTATTTACGGTTGAACCTGGGATATACATAGAAGAAGAACAAATGGGAGTAAGAATAGAAAACAACGTTTGGATAACAGATAATGGTAATATAGATTTAATGAAAAGTATTCCGATTACTGTTAAGGAGATTGAAGGGTTGATGAAACCCTCCCAAACCCTACCTAAAGGGAGGGCTTAAAAAAAAAACGAAATCAATTAATAAAACTTGCCCTCCCCTTTTCGGGGAGATGGAGGGGTTTCATGAAACAATTACCTAACATATTTACGCTTCTTAACCTCTTTTTTGGTTGTGTAGCGATCGTTTATATTCTTCAAAATGGCATGGTATCATTAACCAGTCAGGAGGGTGAACTGATGCTGATGCTGCCAGAAAAAATTTATTGGGCTTCAGTATTTATAGGCATTGCTGCAGTAATTGATTTTCTCGATGGTTTAGTGGCAAGGATAATGAATGTAAACTCTGACATGGGAAAGCAGCTTGATAGTCTTGCAGATCTTGTAAGCTTTGGCGTAGCTCCGGGAATGATCATTTACCAATTTTTACGCTTGTCATATGCGCAGCAGGAAAATGGTTTAGATGTTTCTGCCCTTTGGTTGCTTCCTGCTTTTATTATTCCCTGTGCAGGCGCTTACCGGCTGGGAAGATTTAATTTAGACAAAGAACAGTCTTACGGATTTAAAGGCGTTCCAATTCCGGCAGCAGGTTTGCTTATTGCTTCTTTTCCGTTAATTTACTGGTCCTCAAATACCTCTTCTGCGGTCAGTCTTTTATTAAACTCATGGTTCTGGTATGCATTGATTGCCATTGTTGCTTATTTAATGGTTTCTAATGTGCCGATGATTGCTCTTAAGTCTAAGGAGTTCAACATAAAACATGATCTTCCTAAATTTATCTTGATTGTTGTTGCTATAGTTGCAGGAATATTTTTACAATGGTTAGCAGTGCCGGTTGTATTTGTTGCTTATGTTATGTTATCATTGATAATGCCTGAATATGCTAAAGGTGATGACAGAAGTATAGCAGAACAAATTTCATAACCACTATGATTTATTTAAGAAATGACTTTTTTTATTGACAGGAAGAATTATGCTGATGCAATGAGCTACACTGAAGTTAATTGAGACTGGCACCATAAAGTCTGATAGGGAACAAAGGCAAGAACAAAAATAAAATGAATTGCAGGTTTTGTCTTCATATTTTACCTTTGCGGCTTCAAATAAATATACATGATCTATAATGTTCAAATAAAAGTAATGCCTCTTAAAGACTTACTTGACCCGCAGGGGAAGGCTGTTTTGGGCGGATTGTTGAACCTTGGATTAAAAGGCGTTGAAGAAGTAAGAATAGGTAAACATATAACCCTGCAAATAGAAGCAGAAACTGAGGAAGCTGCAAAACAGGTAGCTGATCAGGCAAGCAAAAAACTGCTTGCTAATCCTGTAATGGAGTTTTATGAAATTGAAATGATTAATTAATTTGTAAATGTCTGAATTTTGAGATTAGAACTTTTAAACTTTGTTTTTATTTTCTGATCTTCAATTAGCTTATTTACACATCATCTAAGTAAATTTGAAGCATGAGCGACTTAATACAAATACCTGTGAAGGAGTATGAATTGATGAAGGAAGAAATTTCCTTGCTTAAAAACAATACTTTGTTGGAAAAATTGAACAGGCTGGTAGAAATTCTTTATGAAGAAAAATATGGACTTTATTTAGGAGATGATACGGCTGATTTGACGGAAGCATCTATACAAAACACTTGGCCACAGGAAAAATCTGTATGGGATGATGTATAAGCAGAGAGAAATTGTATTAGTTCCTTTTCCTTACTCAGATTTATCTTCTGCTAAAAAAGACCTGTACCAGTTGTTTCAAATAATACATATAATACAAGCTTTCCTGACGTTTTAGTTTGCGCTATTACAAGTAATCTTAGGGGGGAGATAAATATTCAATTTTTTTAGATGATACAGATTTAGAAGTTGGAATTTTACCTGAGATTTCTGTAATTAAATGTCATAAATTGTTTACAGTGCAGCAATTTAAAATTTTAAAAAAATTTAGTGTTTTGAATGAATCAAAGTTTGACGAAGTTATTAGAATGTTAGACAAACTAATAAAAAAATCAAACTAATGCTCTACATTGTTCCAACGCCTTTAGGAAACTTAAAAGATATTACCCTTCGCTCCCTTGAGGTTTTAAAAAATGTTGATGTTATTCTCGCTGAAGACACAAGAACATCTTCTAAACTTTTGCAGCACTATGGTATTTCAAAACCTATATCTCCTTATCACCAGCACAACGAGCATAAAATTGTTCAACACATAGCCGACCAGTTGCTTGCTGGTAAAACATTTGCTTTGATAACTGATGCAGGCACACCAGGCATATCTGATCCCGGTTTTTTGCTGATAAGGGAGTGTGCAAAGCATGATATAAAAATAGAAACCCTTCCCGGCGCTACGGCTTTTGTTCTTGCGTTGGTCAACAGCGGTTTGCCAATAACACGCTTTACTTTCGAAGGGTTTCTGCCATTGAAAAAAGGCAGGCAAACTTTGCTTAAAAAACTTGCTGAGGAAGAAAGAACCATGGTATTTTATGAAAGTCCTATGAGACTGGTAAAGACCCTTGAGGAATTTATTGAGTACTTTGGAGCCGAAAGACAATGTAGTGTTAGCAGGGAGTTAACAAAAATGTTTGAAGAAAATAAACGTGGAAGCTTGCATGAAGTTTGCAATTACTTCCGCGAAAAAAACGTGAAGGGCGAATTAGTTATTGTTCTTCAGGGAGTGGTTTAATTTTTTTCAAGAAAATAATTAATCTTATGTCAAAGAAATGCATGGTTTCCTTTGTTTTATTACTTGCAATGTTTTCTGCTAATGCACAGTTTAGAAAAATACCTGCAGAGGTTACAGATTCCTTTAAGATACGATATGAAAATGCCTCAGGTGTATCATGGAAAGACAAGCTTATTTCGTTTGAAGCAGACTTTAAGCAAGGGGATAAAGAAATGCAGGCTTTTTTTTCTTCAAAAGGTGAATGGATAAAAACTGAAACCAGGTGCACTTTTGAGACTCTTCCTGATGAGGTAAAAAACGGTTTTGAAAAAAGTAAGTATGCGGACCTAACTCCGTTTGTTGTAATGCAGGTTGATGAAAAGGATAACAAAATACAATATCGTCTTGTGGTAAAGAAAAATGACATTAGCAAAAGATCGCTTCTTTTCTCAAAAGACGGCCAGTTAATTAGTGATAATATTTCATTTTAGACACCGTTTAGAACCACGATTTATGGGATTAGGAAAGATTATGAGGAAAACTTTTGCTGTGGTATATTTTCTTTTCTTTTTCCGGTTCTTGTACTTACACAAATTTTTTTAGCATACATAATATTCTTTTTTCAACCTATGAAAAATTTACCGGCGGTAATTTTTTTATTTATTTTAGTAAATTCCTGTTCAGCCCAGGCTGATCGGTGGCAACAACGTATAAGCTACGACATAGATGTAAAAATGAACGTAGTGACAAACAGGTTTAATGGAATTGAAAAAATTGATTATTATAATAATTCTCCTGATACTTTATATCGCGTTTTTTTTCACACCTACTGGAATGCATTTCAACCAAACAGCAGCATGGATGTAAGAAGCCGTGAGCTGGGAAAAACTGTTCTTGGTATGGATAAGCAAGGAAATGAAGTACGTGACTGGGATCCACGGGTAAAGGACAGGATATTAAATTTGAAGCCGGATGAAACGGGATACCAAAAGGTGGCTTATGTAAATATAAATGGCAAAGCGCTAAAGCTGAAGGAACATGAAACGATCTTAGAGGTAGTGCCTGATAAACCGATATTGCCCAAATCTAAAACAACTTTCCAGGTTGGCTTCGAAGCGCAGGTGCCGCTGCAGGTAAGGCGCAGCGGAAGAGACAACGCTGAGGGTGTGAGATATAGCATGGCGCAGTGGTACCCAAAAATGGTGGAGTACGACTACCAGGGCTGGAATGCGAATCCGTATATCGCCAGGGAGTTTTATGGTGTGTGGGGCGATTACAATGTAAAGATCAACATTGATAAAAGTTATATGATAGCAGCTTCAGGAACCCTTCAAAATGCAAATAAGATTGGGTTTGGCTATGAAGATGCAGGAGTAAAAGTAGTAAATCCAACAGGCGGTACATTAACATGGAATTTTATTGCACAAAATGTTCATGATTTCGTTTGGGCTGCTGACCTTGATTATGCTATGATTAAACGCCAGGTGAAAAATGGTCCTATGTTATATATTGTTCATAAAAATGTTGATAGCCTCAATGCTGCATGGGAGAAGCTGGCAGATACAGCTGTGCTCGCTTACCCGGTTATGGCTAAAACTTTTGGACCTTATCCTTATAAGAATTACTCTTTTATACAAGGCGGTGATGGTGGTATGGAATACCCGATGGCAACATTAATTAGAAATGCAGGCATTGGTACTGCCATACATGAATGGATGCATAGCTGGTACCAGGGCATGTTGGGAACAAATGAAAGCCTTTACCCCTGGATGGACGAAGGCTTTACAACCTATGCAGAGGAAAGAGTTATGGGAGAGCTGCGTCAAAAGAAAACATTTGTACAGGAAGGAAGTTATGCAAGTTACTTTCGCCTTGTAAAGAGTGGTTTTGAAGAACCTATGAGCACACACTCTGATCATTACAGCACTAACTATGCTTACAGTGTTGCCGCTTATTCAAAAGGTGCTGTATTTATTACACAGCTCGGTTACATTGTTGGCGACCAGGTTCGGGATAAAATATTGCTCGAATATTACCGGCAATGGCGCTTTAAACATCCTAATCCAAATGATTTTATAAGGGTTGCCGAAAAGGTAAGCGGCATGGAACTCGACTGGTATAAAGAGTATTGGGTAAATACAACAAAAACCATTGATTATGCTATTGATAGTCTGTGGGAGGAAAACGGAAAAACAAATATTCGTATAAAAAGGGCAGGAGAGATGCCTATGCCAATAGATGTCCGGTTAACGTTTAAAGACAGCAGTAGAGAACTGCACTATATGCCTTTAAATCTTATGTATGGAGAAAAACCTGTTGAAAGTGACACTGTTCCACGAACGGTGCATCGGGAATGGCTGTGGACACATCCTACATATACATTTGAAACCAACCGAAAGCTACTTGATATCTCGGAAGTGCAGATAGATCCTTCACAACGTTTGGCAGATGTAGACCGGCGAAATAATGTATTAAAAATACAATGGTAAAAAAGCCCCGGGAGGAGCTTTTTCTTTTGGTTAATCATTGGTATTGGTATTACAAGGAGTTTTTATGTGTTAGAAGGCAAAGCATTTTCTTTTGGGTCAGAGCCATAATGATTATCCCCTTTCTCTCCTTCTGTACAAGCTAATACAAGATTGTATATTGGAATCAAACAATACCATCCGCTTTTGCCAACATCGTGCATTCTTCTAACAGCTACTGCAATTGATGGAATTACAACGACTAATGAATAAATAATTTGCAGCACAGGCATTTCTGTAATGACACCTAAAATTCCAAGAGTAATTGAAATAATAAAATTGAATAAGATGAAATACCAATATTCACTTCGTCTTGCTCGGCCATTGAAAACAGAATACTTTTGTAAAACCGTAATATACCAACTCATAATGATAAATTTTTTGTTGTTAAAAAATAATACAATAATTAATAACTAAAGCCTACAATAGATATATTTAAAAAGAGTAGTAATAGAGCTGTTGCTAAACACTAGAAATAACAGTGAGAAATTAACAGTCGAATTTGAAGTTTTTTCATCTAAATTCTGCCTATCCAAGAAATACTTTAAGTTCATTACATCTTGGTGTAGTTCGCAGTTTTGTTATAGCCTTATCTTTTATTTGCCTTACTCTTTCACGTGTAAGAGAATAACGTTCGCCAATGTCCTCCAGGGTTGAAGGATACTCTACTCCTATTCCATAATAAGAGCAGACCACTTCTTTTTGCCTTTCGGTTAGTGCTGTTAATGAACGCTCAATTTCCATTCGTAATGACTCATCATGCACTAGCTTTGCATCGGTGTCAGATGCATTTTCATTTACTAATACGTCTATTAAGGTGCAATCTTCTTCGTCAGAAATCGGACTATCAACACTAATGTGTCTTGCAGACATCGAAAGGGTTGTTGCTACTTCTTCTGTGGTCATTTCAAGAAAATCGGCTAACTCTTCTGCGGTAGGTTCACGTTCAAACTCCTGCTCGAGTAATTGAGAAGTTCTGCTGATTTCATTAGATAGCCCCAATTTATTAAGTGGCAAACGTACTATACGGCTTTGCTCGGCAAGTGCCTGCATAATGCTTTGGCGTATCCACCAGATAGCATAAGAAATAAATTTAAAACCTTTCGTTTCATCAAAAACCTGGGCAGCCTTGATAAGGCCAAGATTGCCTTCATTGATCAGGTCTGGCAACGTGAGTCCCTGGTTTTGATAGTGTTTCGCTACAGAAACAACAAATCGTAAATTTGCTTTGATTAATCTTTCAAGAGCTTTTTGATCTCCCTGCCTGATTTTTACAGCCAGTATTGCTTCTTCCTCCGGTGGCAGTAGTTCTAGTTTTCCAATCTCCTTCAGATATTTTTCGAGGCTTTGTGATTCCCGGTTTGTAATTGACTTCGTGATCTTGAGTTGACGCATACCCATAGCTTATTGATTTTTTAGAGTAATTAAATTGATTTACATTAATATTAATCTGTTCATTACTGGTTTTTATTTTAGAGCGTTTGCAGTGTTATACTTTAATCTTTTCAATTTCTGTCTGTGAAACAGTTTAACACTGCAGTAATCCTATTAGACGTATTTCCAGGTACTAATGGAAACAACTCAAAAAAAATAAGAATAAAGGCTGTACAGCTAACTTCATGAATCCAACGTACAATTGGTTAATTTTTTTGGTTAATACCATCTAGCTATCTAACCTTTTGCCTTTTGGACTTAACAGAAATTGTTTAACACTACCGGCATTTTAATTAAGTTTCAAAAGAGCTAAATCATTCTAAGAACAAAGCTCTAAAAGTTATTATCCATTTTATAATTAAAGTCTGCAAATAGAAAAGAGAATATTTGCAATTTTTACTACTATAATGATTAAAATCCGGGAAATATGCAGAAATTACTTAATAATTGGTAGTTTATAGTCGTTTAATAAAACACATTACTGTTTTTCCTTTTCAAATCACCCTTATGAATTTTAAAGAATTACAGATTTCGTTTTTTAGAAAGGTAAAAGAGAAATTACCCTCTCACATTTCTTTGCCGGATGTAATATCTGACTATTTGAATATAAGCAATGATAGTGCATACCGCCGCATCAGGGGTGAAAAAGCGCTGACACTCGATGAGATTGAAATATTGGTAAGCAAAACAAACATATCTCTGGACCAGTTTTTTAAAGTAAATAATACTGAAAATGAAATTTGTTTTACGGGCAAGTTTATTGATCGTGAAGTTTTCGATTTTGAAGATTACTTAACCGGTATTGCTAATCAGTTAAAAGTTTTTGAAGAAGCAACTGAAAAGGAAATGCTTATTTTTAATAAAGACATTCCTATTTTCCTTCATTTTATGTTTCCTGAGTTAGCAACTTTCAAATGTTACTTCTGGAGCAGGTATAATCTCAATAACAGTAAATACAACAGGGGACAGTTTTTAATAGAAGATTATATAAAGAGCTTTAATAGCATAGGAAGAACTATATCGGATCTCTATATTAAAATTCCATCAACAGAAATATGGAACGTTGAATGTATCAATACTGTTATCCATCAGATAGAATATTACAGGCAATCAAAAATATTTAAATCCACCCAGGATATTATCACTGTTTATAATTGCCTCGAGCAAATGATAGATCATATTGAGAAACAGGTGGAATGCGGGTGCAAATTCGACTATTGTAAACCCCGGCAATCTAACATAAAATACACTTTTTTTATTAACGATTATATATTGGGTGATAATACTATTCTTGTGAAATTAGACGACAAAAAGATGGTTTTTTTAGTTAATAATGTTATTAACTATCTTCTTACAACTTCACCCGTTTTTGTTAACTACAGTTTTGAAACAATGGATATACTTCTCAAAAAATCTACCCTTATAAGTGGAATAGGTGAACGGGATCGTGAAGGGTTTTTTGACAAGCTTCGTGAAAAAATATATGAAAGAAAGAAGCGGGTTCATAACTAATTTATTTAAAATAGGTAAGCACTTAGTAAATCTATAATTTCCTCTTTATCCCAATAATCCCGATAATCCATAAATCCAGACTCAGACAATTAAGTCCAATACAAAATTTCAGCTTCAGGGAACCGCTTGTTAATCTCCTGGTAAAAAAAGTTTTTCATAGCTTTCATAGTCTCCGGTATATATACATACTTGCTTCCGCCAAATTTATTTCGTTTTATGGCCCTGTTGCTTTCATCCATTTCTAAGTTTGTATTAGGATACCATTCTAAAAGAACTTCTTTAGAACCAGGTGTAAACCGGTGAGTAATGAGTTCAAAAGTAAGATTAGTACGAAAATCAAGCTTTTGCCTGATTTCATCTAATAACAGGCTGTATTCTTCCTGCCAGTTTGGAACCGGCATTATAGGTGCAAGTACAACACCAATAGGATAATTGCCTCCATCCAGCTCTCGTGGCAACGCTAATTTTCGTAAGGCTTCTATACGTGCACTGACAGGTGCAGTGCCACCTTCCAAACGACGGCTCACTATATTTGCATTCAGGCTAATGCGCCATCTGCTACGACCATTGTGTTCAATAGGAAGCAAAGGCTCTACTGCATCAAACTTTGTAACAAATCTTAAATGACTATCAGGTCGGTTGCTAAAAAATTTAATAGTCTCAGCGAGACTGCCGGTAAGATGTTCTATACTCAGCGGATCGGTATAACAACTTGCCTCAAACGAAGTAACCCGGTTAGGCAACTGGTAATTAAGTGTGTTTTTTAAAATCAAAGGCAGATTGGCAAACACACGGATAGCGGGAGGACCTTGCAGACTTCCCGCAAGGTAACAATACTGACAATGGGCGGGGCAACCTTCAGCCAGGTGAAACTGAAAATCAGCAGATGGCGGAATTGGACGTAACTTAAAAGCAGACGGCGGAGCGTTTACTATCGCGAGGGTACTTTTTGCAAGCTTATACGTTTCGCGCTCCGTGTCACCGCGCAAACCTGTGAGCCTGTTATTTTTTAAAATTTCTACAGGCAAATTGAACTGGTTCACCCGTTTATAAATTTGTTGCCCAAAAGGTTCATCTAATGCATCAGGCGTAAAAAGAACTCTTTTAGGCATCCAGAGTTTAGCAGATTTTCCAGGAGTGATTATTGTGTCTGCAGCAGGAAAAATGTTTAACGTTTGCATGTGTCTTATAACACAATCTGCATTCCTTTGTTTGTTTTTGTCAGTATGTCTGGTATAAGAATAAGTTAAAGAAATGAGCTGATAAACAGCAGCAGAAAAAATTGGTTTCATTACATCTTTTGTTTGAGAACACAAAAGGAACCTTGATGTATAACAGCGGTTTATCACAAAGAAGCAAAAGATAAGAGGCAATTGATTCTTTGCAGACAAAGTGATAAACCTGAGGAAGTACGATGCATAAGTCAATGATAAAAAATATAATGCTGGCCTAATTCTAAAAATACTTTTCACTCCTTTTTTAATTCTTATTTTTGAATAATGCTTACAGTATTTTATATTGTTTGGAATAGCTTTAAAATGGCTTTGCAGGAATTGAAAAACAATAAGCTGCGTACATTTTTATCGCTGTTTGGAATTACCATTGGAATCTTTTGCATTATTGGGGTTTTAGCAACGGTTGAAAGTCTGGAAGCTAAAGTTAAGACTGATATGAAGAGCATGGGAAGTAATACTATTTATATTGATAAATGGGAATATGGGGGAGGGCCAGACAATCCCTGGTGGAAATTTGTAAAGAGACCTTACCCTAAGTACCGCGAAATGGAAGCTATAAAATCACGTTCTACACTTGCATCCGCAGTTTGTTATACTATTAATGGAAATGGTAACCTGGATTATACTAATAATATCTTGAATGGTATAAGTTGTTATGGTGTTACAGAGGACTTTAATAGAGTTATTACTATAAATATGCAATATGGCAGGTATGTAACAGAGTCTGAGTTTAAGCGAGCTGCGCCAGTAGTCGTTTTGGGATATATAAATGCAGAAAATCTCTTTGGAAATCCGGAACGGGCAGTCGGGCAACAGGTAAAGCTTCAGGGTAAAAGTTTCAGGGTGGAAGGTGTTATTAAAAAACAAGGTAAAAGTATTGTAGATGCCTGGCCATTTGATGAAGCAGTTGTTCTTCCCTACAAGATGATGGCGGGAATGTATACTGTTGAACAAAGCAGTCCGAAGATAATGGTTAAGGGGAGGGAAAATATTTCTTCTGCTGGGTTGGTTGATGAACTTAGGGGAATTATGCGGAGTCTGCACAGACTAAAACCAATGCAGGAAGATGATTTTGCTTTAAATGATGTTAATATGTTTGCACAACAAACCACCTCTATTTTTGGTTCCATTAATTTGGGTGGCTGGGCAATAGCAGGTCTATCTCTTATTGTGGGTGCTTTTGGTGTAGCAAATATTATGTTTGTAACTGTAAGAGAAAGAACCAGCCAGATAGGTTTGAAAAAAGCAGTTGGAGCAAAGAGCTCAACTATACTAACCGAATTTTTGCTTGAGAGCGCCTTTCTTTGTCTGGTCGGGGGATTAATAGGTCTTGTACTGGTTTTTATACTTACCAAGATTTTAAGTACAGTCATGCCCTTTCCTATAAATATTTCTATGCACACGTTGACGCTTGCGATTTCTATCTGCCTCGTTGTAGGTATTCTTGCCGGCATTATTCCTGCCTCCATAGCCGCTAAAATGAATCCTGTTGTTGCAATAAGGACGAAATAAAACCCCGGCCTTAAAGGGAGCAAAAAAGATTTTATTTTTGTAAAATGAGTGAGGCTGTTAATAACCCCTTTAGGGGCAAGGGACTAATTCTGGCAATAGAATCTTCCTGTGATGATACCGGTGCTGCTGTTTGCAGGGATGGTGAAATAATATCAAATCTTATAGCTTCTCAAAAAGTACATGAGCAATATGGTGGTGTTGTTCCCGAACTTGCAAGCAGGGCGCATATGCAAAATATTGTTCCCGTTGTTGACCTGGCTTTAAAAAAAGCTGAGGTGAAATTATTTGAGTTGGATGCAATAGCTTTTACACAAGCTCCGGGTTTAATCGGAAGCTTACTGGTTGGTGTACAATTTGCAAAATCTCTTGCTATGTCTCTTCAAAAGCCATTGATAAGTGTTCATCATATGCAGGCTCATGTGCTCTCAAATATGATTGATGATCCAAAACCTTCTTTTCCTTTTTTATGTTTAACAGTAAGTGGCGGTCATACTCAGATTGTTGTTTGTAAAAGCCCCTACAATATGGAAGTGATTGGCGAAACAATTGATGATGCTGCAGGCGAAGCATTTGACAAGACTGCAAAATTACTTGGCTTACCATATCCGGGTGGTCCTTTAATCGATAAATATGCTAAAAAAGGCAATCCTGGCCGTTTCTCTTTTCCTGAACCAAATATACCCGGGCTTAACTTTAGTTTCAGTGGTTTAAAAACATCTGTTTTATATTTTTTGCAGAGAGAAAAGAACAAGAACGATGGTTTTATAGAGGAAAATATGGCGGATATTTGTGCATCTGTTCAGCAAAGAATTGTATCCATTTTATTAAATAAATTAAAAAAGGCATCAAAAGAAACAGGTATAAAAAACATTTGTATTGCAGGTGGAGTAAGCGCTAACAGCGGTTTGAGAAACGGACTTGAAGACCTTGGTAAAAGAGTAGGATGGAAGACATTTATTCCAAAATTTGAATACTGTACAGATAATGCTGGAATGATAGCTATTACTGCCTGGTACAAATACCTACAAAACGATTTTGCTGATATTGCAATCAGTCCAACTGCACGTGCTGAATGGTAATTCAGGAAAATATTTTTTTCATCTTCGAACCTATACCTTCTCCTGTTTTTTTCTTTTCTTTTCCAATCATAAAGCCATAAGGCCTTAAGGCAGGAATATGGTCGCAGATAACTTTTACAATACCTAAAAGAGGAAGTGCAAGCACCATTCCCGGTATACCCCAAACCAATTCTCCCACTACTAGGATAATAATGGTAAACAGGGGATTTATATTTTCTTCTGAACCTACGATCAAAGGCTCAAGCAGGTAAGTTTGTATAAATTGAACAATACCATACGTAATAAGGATGCCAATAACTAAATTTCCGCCACTGCTTTGTGATGCTGATCCTAATATTGTAAGCAATGTGCCTGTTAAGTTACCTACAAAAGGTACTATTTCTAAAAGGCCGCAGAGTATGGCAAAAAATATTCCATTTTTAACGCCTATTATTGAAAATCCGATACCATACATTATCCACAATATCACTATCATCATTGCTAATCCGGTAAGGTATTTTTGAGATACTTTACTTGATTTATATATAATTGCAGTAGCGGTATCATGTTCAGTTGGGGGAACTAATTTTAAAATTACTTTTCTCAAATGCGTGCGAAAGAAAAGAAGCAGAAAGATATATACAAGAGTTAAAACAGTATCAACAAGGAAGCCACTTAATGATTTCATTAAAGCAGTTATTACAGATCCAAGTTGGCCGCTGCCTGATTGTTGCTGCTTTTGTAAAAATTGCTGCTGTTTTTCTTTTGGTACTCCAATCAAATTTTCAAGTGAGGATTGTATTTTTTTTACCAGGTTATTTACATTTTCTTCAATTCCCGTCATTTCTGAAGCCATTCCTTTAAGCTGCCATACTAATAAAGTTATAATAGCGCCTATAAGAGAAACAAATGAAAGAACACAAATAAAAGATGCAAAGCCACGAGAAAGGCTTTTATTTTCCAACCATTTACACAAAGGATAAAACAGAGTTGAAAGGATTAACCCAAATGCCAGGGGTACCAAAAATGGCCTGGCAAAGTATAATGCACCAAATATAAGAAAGAACAGAGCCAGTATTAAAACGGAACGTTGTAAAGATGGTGTTGTAATCATGCAGGCATTTGCAAAAAGATTATGCCTCCATCGTCCCTGGTTAATTTTTGTAATTGGTCAAACAAAATGACTTGTTCATGCTACTTTGTACAGAAGGTTTATTTCTTTCTGTAAAATAAATCTTTCTTTAGAAAAGCATTTAAAAACACATTATACTTGTGGAATCATAAGTTATAATATCTTTTAAAATTATAAGGGAATTATTCTTAGATCTATTATTCTTATTATAAAGCTTTCCTGTTATTAAGAATAAAACGTAATTATACATTTCAATTGTATAACTTTTATTTTTGGAAAGTTGGCAGGATCAACTTGTTTCACAGGCAATATTTTTTAAGGCTCAGAACAAACTCATGAATAAATATAAAGGACAACATCGCTTTCTGCTTGCAGTAGATTGTATCATTTTTGGTTTCGACGGAAAAGATCTTAAGTTATTACTTATTCAAAGGGGATTTGAACCTGAAAAAAATAAGTGGAGTTTAATGGGAGGATTTTTAGAAGAAAAAGAAAACCTTGATGAAGCTGCAGACCGGATTCTGCAAAAATTAACAGGCCTTGAAAATATATATCTTGAACAGCTTTATTCATTCAGTAAGATAGATCGTGATCCTGCAGAGAGAACTGTTTCAGTATCTTATTTCGCTCTTATTGATATTGAACGGTATGAGAAGCAAATCAGTCATGAGTATCATGCAGAGTGGTTTTTAGTAAACAAAAGGCCGCATTTGATCTTTGACCATGATGAAATGGTACAACTGGCGCAGAAGCAATTGCGCTACAAAGCGGCTATTCAACCGCTGTTATTTGAACTGTTACCGGAAAAATTTACCATTCCGCAGTTACAAAACCTGTATGAAGGAGTGTATGAAACTATTTTCGACAAGAGAAATTTTATCAGGAAATTAATGTCAACAGGTTTATTGATTAAGCTGCCGGAAAAAGATAAATCAGGTTCCCGAAAAGGAGCTTTTCTTTATAAATTAGATAAGAGCCAGTATAATGCCCGGCTTCATATTTTTCTAAATTACATTAATGATGTAAGTAACTTAATCTTACAGGATTGATTTTTCTGAATCGTAAATACTTATAGCCTTTTGTAAATATTCAAAGTTTATTATATCAACTTATAAAATATTGTTTTTAGGCTTTTCGCTTTATAAGCATAAAAAAATATGCAAAAGAAAAAAAATTGGTGAAGTATACTAAGTACCGCTAAAATTGCTTTCTGAATAAGTAGTTCCGGTACATACTTATTAAAGGTAGAATTTTTAAAATTTAAAGTTCAAGGCCATCCGCACGGAAGACCTTGAACAAAGGGATATTGGATTTTTTATACGTTTATTCAAACAATGATCACACTGTTTTGTCCGCCAAATTCATTAACGTTTTGGCTGTCTGCATGAGGGTCGTTGACCCATTCTGTTTCGTTGACCCTGTATTTAAATTCATGCTGCGAATTTTTCGGTAACGATACATCACAGGAAAAAGTGCCATCTTTCTTCTTACTCATGACAATAGAATTTTCCCAATCACTGTTTAAACCCAGTATTTCTACTGTTTCAGCATTTTCAACATTAAATGTAAATTTTACTTTACAATAATCCTTCGTCTTAAAATAAGTTTTTTGTACCATGTTTTACTTTCTTTTGTTAAGGTTTGGTTATCTGTTAATACAAATAATGAGGAAAAGTAACCTTTAATTCCAAAGAAATTGCGTGACTAACTGAAGCAAATAAGCAGATTTGCAGGAATAATTTAATTGGTAATCTAACCGGGATAAGTTAAAAAATTGCAATATTCAATGTTGATAAAGCAAACAGTATTAAGATTTTCTTGCCTTTACACAAATAAAAAAGCATAACCCGAAAACCATAAAAATGAGGTTTTGAAGTTATGCCTGTTACGTTCTTAGGAGTGAGACTATTGATTATAACAGTTGTTACGTCATATATAATACTAATCAAACTAACTACTGTACCCGCCGCCGTCACCAAAGCGACTTTCAGCATTTGCCGGACCTTTTTTCGCAAAAATATCTTTTACTTCTGCCGGAACATATTGATCATATAAATTTTGAGCTTTCTCTTTCAAATCACTTACCAAATTACGTTTTTGTTCTTCGCTCATTTTAGAATACTTGTAATAAGCAAATGCGGCAAGGCCTGCTGCGAGCAGTGTTCCTGCTCCTCCCGGCATTTTTCTGTTGTTTGACATATGTTTTGTTTTTTTATAAATCTTGTAACTAAAAAAATCATACCGCAAATAACGCGATTATTTACAATGCTTTTCGAGTTAATATTTCCTTCCTTTTTTAGATAAATTAATAAGAACCTTCTTTTATCCAATACTTAAAACGTGAACAGATTAATGTTTCGAAAAGCGAATAGCTCAGTCCTGTAAAAAGGATATATAAAATGCAGAAATCGCGATGGCTATACAGCAAAAAAAATCCGCCTGGTGCAGGCAGATTTGAAATCATAAATCTATTAATTCCTTCTCATTAAAGTTGCAGTGCGCATACTTTTTCGAAGGTTCCATAAATCTGCTATGCCAAATGATTTTTGTTTTGTACTCATTGTGGTCATACCAATATTTGTTGCTAAAGTTTCTTTAACTTCTTCTACAAGTTTTCTTAAGCTGTCCTTTTCTATTTTTACAATAGAGGGCATTACATTACTGTTCATAATTCTCAATTTTATCTGTTATTGCAAGGCAGTGCAAAAAAAAGCAAAGCGTCAGAGAGGGATCTTAATTAAGTGTAGTACTACTAAAAATTAGTTCCTTATTTCAAATGCAAATTTATTTCGATTAGATTTTATAACAAGCGTTAGTATCAGCAACATTAACAGAGCCAAATAGTATTATAAATAAAATATGTTTTAATTATGTAGAAGACATATTATTTTAATTATAGGTTATTTTAATTCTATTATTTTATATATAAATTTGGTGTCCAAGCCTTTTTCATATATATAGAAAGCATTTAATTTTTATTTATTCTTGTTTTAAGAAATAGAGTTTAACACTTTTGTTTAGGTAGTTATCCTTTTTATCTAAACAGAAAATGAAATAACATTAATAAGACAAGAATTAGTTGCAGTCTATAAAGAAGCAAAATGACTGGGCTTATTTATGTTTTTGCTTTACATTGTATTTTACAAACGGTGTTACTTCAGACCTTAAAAGAAATATTTTTAAAATAAGATGTAAGAAGGATAACTCTTATTAATGTCTATATAAACAAAGACAAAGGCCAGGTAAGCGGTACGTCTGTGATTGTATTATCAACCGTAATAAAAGAAGGAGCAGTGAAAAACTAAAATTAGTTTTCTTGTATACGATGCATAGAAATATTACAAATTATTATTTTCATAAGGCCGTGAAATAAACATCTGTAACTATCAACTGTTATTCAATAACCAACAACTGTCATTTCTCAACACCCTTCTCCTTCAGCACCTGCAGCGCTTTCTGCACAAATTCATCTGATTGGTTTATTACTTCATAATAACCTTCGTATCTCCACATTTGTCTTGCCAGCATAGCAGGGATCCTTTTTATAATAGTTGATTTGTCTTTCGGGCTTACTTTATCAAGATCAACTGAATCGCGGGAAGCGAAGTTTTTTAATGCATTCCATTCACTTTCGCCTGCATTGAAAGCAGCAAGGTCCGCGGTTTTTTTATATTGGCTAAATTGCTGTTTATGCTGTATAAAATATGTATAAATAAAGTTTCTTAAAGTTCCTTTTAAATAAAGTTTCATCGCTTCTTTGCCCATACTTGCAGTGTCAAAAGAGACATAAATATCAGGGGTAATGCCACCACCTCCATAGACAATTCTGCCTTTTGGTGTTCTAAAAGCAGGCCCTGATCTTTTTGTTGTATCACCTTTCAATACCTCTCCGTTATGAAACCTGTTGAGCACTTCTTCTTCATATTTTTCATACCCTTCAGCATATGGTTTTTGAATATTTCTTCCTAAAGGCGAATAATAACGGGCTATGGTAAGTCTTAATGCAGACCCGTCGCTAAGTTCAAATTGCTCCTGCACCAGACCTTTACCAAATGTACGGCGGCCAACTATTGTTGCCCTGTCCCAGTCCTGAAGGGCACCGCTTACTACTTCACTTGCACTGGCTGATCCTTCATCGACCAACAAAACAAGATCTCCTCTTTCAAATAATCCGTCACGCTTACATTTGTACTCATATTTGGGCACATGACTTCCCTGCGTGTAGACAATTAACTTATTTCCATCCAAAAACTCATCAGCAATATTTACTGCAACGCCTAAGAAGCCTCCGCCATTGCCCCTGAGATCAAGAATAAGCTTTTGCATATGCTGCGCCTTCAATTTCTCCAGAGATATCATAAATTCCCTGTAAGTGCTTTCGGCGAATTTATTAATATGAATAAAGCCTGTAGAAGGAGTAATCATATAAGATGCATCTACCGAAGGAACAGGAATAGTTCCCCTGCTAACGTTAACAGAAATAATCTGCTGATCACGCATCACAGTCAACCTTACTATACTTCCGTTTACACCCCGCAGCAGCTTCCTTATGTCATCTGGTTCTAAATGTTTGCCTGCAATTGTAATGCTGTCGTTAACTTTAAGAAATTTATCGCCTGCCTGTAAACCCGCCCTTTCTGAAGGCCCTCCCGTAAGCACATTTAAAACATTAACGGTATCGTAAAACATCTGAAACTCAATGCCAATGCCACTGAAGTTGCCTCTTAAATCATCATTTATATAAGTAAGATCACTGGCGGGAATAAATACAGAATGGGGGTCGAGATGATGAAGTAAATTATCTATTGCGCCGTTGCCAAGAGAGTCTATGGCAACATCATCTACATATCTTAACCTTATCAGGTCTATTACCTCCTGAAAAGAGGTTTTATTGTTTATAGTAAAAAAATTTTTAATTCCTGATTCTTCACGCAACTTGTATCCTATCACCATTCCTGCCACCATAATTATTGAAAACAATAACGGAAGCCAAACCTTTATTTTTTTATTTTCCATACTTCATCTGAAATAAGCAGCGAATTTCACTAATTATACTAATAAAAAGCGAAGTTCTTTTTATTGATTCTAATTTTCTATAAATTCTTGCTATAATTTAGATAGAACAGAAAATAGCATTCCCAATAACATCTTAATTTCCTATGTGTCTGTTTCGGGATTTTCCTATGGCTTAATTTTTTTGGGAATAATGAAAACTCTATATTAATATAAGCAAATGAGCAGATTAATCATAATATCTAACAGGCTACCATTCTCATTAGATAAAAGCGGCGAAGAGGTGAAGATAAGGCAAAGTTCAGGCGGCCTGGTGTCTGCATTAAAAGGTTATTTTGAACAAAGCAATGTTAAAGGAACTGATTTCAAAGATAAAATATGGGTGGGAAGTTGTGACTTTTCGGAAAAAGACTGGACAGAAAATAAAGATAAATTGCAAAGTACTGATTTTTCTATTGAACCTGTTTTTATAGAAAATGCCCTTTATTCTGATTATTATAATGGATTATCAAATTCAACTATATGGCCTCTTTTTCATTATTTTCCATCTTTGACTCAATACGAAAAACAGCATTTTGAAGCGTATTACAAGGTAAACCAAATGTTTGCCGACGTCATTATTAAGATTATGGAGCCGAATGATGTCATTTGGGTTCATGATTACCAGTTAATGATATTGCCCCAGATGCTGCGAGAGGCAAATCATGAAGCAGCCATTGGTTTTTTTCTGCATATTCCTTTCCCTTCATATGAAGTTTTTCGTCTGCTTCCCCGGGAGTGGAAAAAGAAAATTCTGGAAGGATTGTTGGGTGCAGATCTGATAGGTTTTCATACTTACGATTATGCTCAATATTTTATTAATTCTGCAAAAATGGTTTTAGGCCTAGAAAATCATTATAACCTGCTGCAATTTGAAAACCGGTTAGTGCGGGCCGATCTTTTCCCGATAGGAATTGATTATAATAAATTTAAAACAGCTTCAGAAGATAAAGAGATTATTGCGTATAAAGATGATTTGCTTAATAACTTCGGAGACAAAAAAATTATTTTTTCTGTCGACAGATTAGATTATACCAAAGGTCTCAATTACCGGTTACAGGGGTATGAAAATTTTTTAGAGAGGTATCCTGAATGGAGGCGAAAAGTGATTTTTATTTTCAATATTGTTCCTTCAAGAGATAACATACCGGTCTATAACGAGCGAAAGAGGATGATAGAGGAAAAAGTAAGCGAGATAAATGGTAAGTATTCGACCATTCAGTGGCAGCCCCTGATTTACCGGTATAATCACCTGCCTTTTAAGGAGATGTGCGGATTGTATCTCGCTGCGAATATTGCTTTAATCACTCCTTTACGTGACGGAATGAACTTAGTTGCCAAAGAGTTTGTTGCTTCCTGTAAAGAAGGCGGAGTGTTAATTTTAAGCGAATTAACCGGAGCCGCAAGTGAATTGAATGAAGCAAGCCTGGTGAGTCCGACCGATATTGAAGAAATGGCTGATGCTATTGCTTCAGCATTGAAAATGCCTTTGGAAGAACAGAAGCATAGAATGCAGATTATGCAAAAAAGGTTATCAGAATATGATATCGTACAATGGGTGAATGACTTTTTAGATCAGCTCACCAAAATAAAAAACGATCAAAAAAAACTGCAGGTGAAGCTGTTAGATGCTGATGTAATTAAAAAAATAAAAAATGATTATTCAAAAGCGAACAGGAGGTGCATGTTATTAGATTACGATGGTACATTAGCTCCGCTCGTTAAAACTCCTTCAGAGGCTTTGCCGTCTGAAGAGTTACTTGCGTTTTTAGAAAGAATTTCATCATGTGAGAAAAATGAAGTGGTTATTATAAGTGGAAGAGATGCTGATACACTACAGAGGTGGCTCGGGCACCTGAAGCTGAGTTTTATTGCTGAGCATGGGGCTTTTATCAGGTATAAAAATGAAGAATGGGTGGCCCAGACAAGTGTGCCTTCTGCCTGGAAAGATGAGATAAGACCAATGCTGCAATCCTATGTTTTTCGCTGTGCCGGATCTCATATAGAAGAAAAGCAAAATGCTATTACCTGGCATTACCGCAATACGCATCCCGAATTAGGATTTGTACGGTCCAGAGAGTTGTTAAATAATCTTGTACAATTGACTGCAAACAGTCCTGTACAGGTAATAGATGGCAACAAAGTGTTAGAGTTGAGATTAACAGGAATGGACAAAGGCATGACTGCTTTAAAGGTTCTTGATAAATTTTGCCCTGATTTTACACTGTGTATTGGTGATGATACTACTGATGAGGATATGTTTTCAGCACTTGAATCAAAAGCATATACCATCAAGATAGGTAACGGTTCTACTGCTGCAACGTATAATATTGCCACGCAAAAAGAAGTACTGCCTTTTTTGCAGGAACTTACAGTATCAAAAAAAGATAATACAGAAAGCCACTAATTTTAAGACAAAATATGTAGTTAATAGCTTCCCTAAATCATTGCTTAAATATTTCCTTTTCTAAAACTGAAATGGTTAACACCGGTAGTCATCCAACCATTTCTTTAGAAGATGAAGATATTTTTCACTCTTTACCTTCAAATGATTTTAAATATCTGGATATTTTATAATTGACTTACCTTATAGTACATGACAAAAGTTGTGAATAAAGTTGCAGGCAGGTAACAATTAATCCACAAGTGAATAAAAAAAGCCTTAGCAGTTTTTTCTTTAGAAGAAAATTACCACATCTGCTTCTAATGGAAAC
>JAABUN010003764.1_pt1 | contig 22511 bp, 21 predicted proteins | sample 5559311 | NCBI WGS metagenome assembly JAABUN01 (sample SAMN10711877, study PRJNA513370) | rock metagenome | isolation source: Antarctica rocks | place: Antarctica: Victoria Land, Siegfried Peak sud
AGTTCTTTTGGCAGTTGTGATTGGCGGATAATTGATTGTAATGTTCCAATTTTTATTTCAGCATGATTTGGTACCGGAACTGTAATTGTTTCCTCATTTAATTTTCTCTGCATAATTATATGACTTCATTATATGACTTCCTTTTTGGCGTACTTGTACAAATCCATGTTCATATAGGATTCTACATACCTCTTTGCCTGTAAGTATTTTAAGCTTAGCCAACTGCTATCTGAAGATTTGTTATATAAACATCGCCTTTTATTCTCGTTTCAAGCTCTTGTTTTGAAGCGTGTTCAAATAGTAGTTCAATTGCTTCCTGTAAATTGGCTTTAGCTTCCTCTACAGTGTCTCCCTGGCTTGCCACATCTAATTCCGGACATAATGCTACGTACATCTCCTCTTCTTTTTCAATAACTGCCGTAAAGTTTCGAATGCTTTTCATCAAATGGGATTTTTATAAAGCTAACAAAAATCAACCTACTGCACATATGCATTTGCTCTTTACGACAAAAAAAGTACCCAAAGAAAAATCAAGACGGGAACGATAACAGCCCGTTCCCGTCTTGGTCCGTTGATTAAGCTTTGGTACTACTGTGGCTTTGGCAGTGGTTTTTTCTTCAGCGGTTATGGTAAAGGTGGAGTTTATTAAAGGGAATTTTCGTTGCAAGTATAAACTGGAGTGGAAAAGGAACAAAGATTGTAGTAACTTAGTCAAAAGATTTTTATGCCTTATAATAAAGAAGAATTATTGTCTTTGCCTGACGATGAGAAAATTGCTTTGGCTGAAGAATTGTGGAGCAGTATTGAAGAAAAAAATATTCCGGTAAGTGATGAAGATATTGCATTTGCGGAAGAAAGATTAAGACTGCATCAAGAAAATCCTTCAGAAGGTATCAGTGTAGAAGAATTTAAAAAACGTTTTGCTGATAAACATGGCCTATGAAATCATAATTAAACCAATAGTATATTTTGATGTGGAGGAAGCATTCGTGTGGTATAATAAACGGGTGAAAGGTTTAGGCAACAGGTTTTATGACCACTTCTGGTTAACAATTGAAATCATACAAGTAACTTTTGGAAACAAAGTGGTAAGACAATTATTCTGAAACGTATCAGGCAATAACTTGAAGCCATTCAAGTAAGTCCATATTCAGGGATAGGAAAGGCGGAAAGCTTAAAACACAATTGGGCTGGCAAGTGGTCTCGTCGCATTAATCACGAACACAGACTTATTTATAAGGTAGAAAATAATCGGGAACGATAACAGCCCATTCCCGTCGTGGTTCGTTGATTTAGCTTTGGTACTACTGTGGGTTTGACAGTAGTTTTCATTCGATTATTTTAAACGAAACCAAGTTATTCTAACACACGTATATTTTCTCTTTCTAAAACCAGAAATGAATGTTCACTTAGTAATTCTATTATTCTTCCGCCGTTTCGTTCGAAATAATTCTTTAACTCTCTTAGCCGCATGTTTCCCAGTTTTACAAGAACCAATTTTGCAGGCTTATGTGCTGCAACGTAAGAGTAATAGAAGTCATTGTCTTTTGTAACTAAGATTCTATTCTCAAGAATGGATAGTGAATTTATTAGTCTGTCTTTTGTACGATTACCATTTTCTAATTCTGATGTGTGTATTACATCATGTCCGTTAAAAAATGCTGCAATTAATTTTGGGAGATGTGCATCAATTATAAATTTCATGCAGCCGGTACTTGTATGTCTTTTAATTTCATGGATGCAGATGCATAAGCAAAACATGCAAGGATGTCTTCCCGATTAAGGTCTGTAAATTCGCTTAAAATATCTTCAATAGAGTCACCGGCAGCAAGATATTCCAATATGGAATCTACAGGATAGCGCATACCACGAATAGTCGGTTTGCCGTGACAAACTTCTGGGTCAATAGTTATTCTTTTTAGTAAGTCTTCCTGCATAGGAATTAATTTTACAGTACAAATTTAAGTAGTATTTTTTATAACATGTTTTCGTCATTGCGGGGAACGAGGCAATCTGCTGTTGTAATATTTATGCTTTTTATCTCTTTTAAGCATTTGTCACTTTCTTTGTCTTGATACAAAGAAAGTAACCAAAGAAAAATCAAGACGGGAACGATAACAGCCCGTTCCCGTCTTGGTTCGTTGATTTTGCTTTGGTACTACTGTGGCTTTGACAGTGGTTTTTTATTCAACGGTTATGATAGAGGTGTAGTTTATTAAAGTGGTTTTGCTTTTAGTTATTGCGGGGAACAGCCTGTCCTCGTGACACTTGCGGGAAAGCAATCTGCTGTTGTAATATTTATGCTTTTTTACCTCACGTAAGCATTTGTTACTTTCTTTGTCTTGATATCCCGCATTTCTGACGGGACAGGCGACAAGAGTAACTCCCGATATACATCGCATAGGCGTCAACCCTTAGAAACAGCTATTAGGAACTGAAACCGTTGCATGATAAGCATTTTAGAGATTTTGGGAGTAGTGCCGTAGGCACAAAATATTGGTAGAAAATAAATATCGTTTGGGTGCTTTGCGTGCGGTAGGTACGCAACATTAAACTATGAAAGTATTGCGTACCTACGGCACGCAAAGAATTTTGGTCATTATTTTTCTACCAATATTAAGTCCCGCTGGGACTTGACAACCTTTTGAGAAAATAAGGTTGACGCCAATGCGATATACATCGGGACTGGCTCCGAAAAACCAAGACGGGAACGATAACAGCCCGTTCCCGTCGTGGTTCGATGATTAGGCTTTGGTACTACTATGGCTTCGACAGTGGTTTACTTACCTGTCTCAAAAAGTTCTTTTGGCAGTTGTGATTGGCGGATAATTGATTGTAATGTTCCAATTTTTATTTCAGCATGATTTGGTACCGGAACTGTAATTGTTTCCTCATTTAATTTTCTCTGCATAATTATATGACTTCCTTTTTGGCGTACTTGTACAAATCCATGTTCATATAGGATTCTACATACCTCTTTGCCTGTAAGTATTTTAAGCTTAGCCAACTGCTATCTGAAGATTTGTTATATAAACATCGCCTTTTATTCTCGTTTCAAGCTCTTGTTTTGAAGCGTGTTCAAATAGTAGTTCAATTGCTTCCTGTAAATTGGCTTTAGCTTCCTCTACAGTGTCTCCCTGGCTTGCCACATCTAATTCCGGACATAATGCTACGTACATCTCCTCTTCTTTTTCAATAACTGCCGTAAAGTTTCGAATGCTTTTCATCAAATGGGATTTTTATAAAGCTAACAAAAATCAACCTACTGCACATATGCATTTGCTCTTTACGACAAAAAAAGTACCCAAAGAAAAATCAAGACGGGAACGATAACAGCCCGTTCCCGTCGTGGTTCGATGATTAGGCTTGGTACTACTGTGGCTTCGGCAGTGGTTTTTATTCAACGGGTATGATAGAGGTGTAGTTTATTGAAGTGGTTTTGCTTTTCGTTATTGCGAGGAACGAAGCAATCTGCTGTAGCAATTAAGCTTTGTGCTATTCGTTAGCATCTGTTACTTTCTTTGCCTTGATGCAAAGAAAGTAAACAAAGAAAAATCAAGAAAGGAACGATAACAGCCCGTTCCTTTCATTGTTTCTCTGATGACTTTTATGCTACTGTGAACTCAGGAAAAACTTCTTATTTCATCAGCTCGAAGGCAAACTCGATAGGGATAATTACTGTATAACCTGAATTAGAAATATTGACGTTGTTATACTTATAATAACTATTTGTCAAATATTCTACTTGAATAACAGATCTGGATACGATGCCAATTACACCTATTTTCTTTTTGTCCTCCGAAATCACAAACAATGGGCCTCCACTGTTACCTTGGTAAGATGGGCAATCCACTATTATCGTTTTATAATTCACGTCAATACCTGCGATTATTCCCTTTCTAAGTAGGGGTCTGTCGTAATCATAATCAGATTGTCCTTCCAGTTTTAATGACTTTGGATATCCAAACATGTAGGCATCGTCTCCGGCATCTACTTCGTTAAACTTAGCAGTCAAATCACGAAACATTCCTGACATACCAGGTGTTGATTTGATTTTAGCAACGCCAGGCAAATACTTATATGTTGGGGAATAACTGAAATCGGCATTCACTTTGTTAGATAAAACATTCGCTATTTTAATCACAGCTATATCCTGTTGCTTATGCGTCCTCACCATTCCGGTATTGTACAATGAAACTAGGTCTATTCTCATGCTGTCCTTCGTTGATGAAAAAGCATTATTTGAATACGAAATAATATAAGCATCAGCGCCAACTAAGTTGAAAGCGTTTGTTTTGGAACTCATTTCTCCTATAACATGCTTGGCGGTAACTATATATAGAGCATTGCTATCAGCTACTAACAGTCCGCTGCCACTTGCGCCATTAGTATATTGGATCAAAACCGCTGACTGTGTAAAGGCATCAATAACTTGCTTTTGACAATAGCTTATCAAGGGCGCCATAAGAGTAAAAAACAACGTTAAGGTGAAATTTTTCATGAGTTTTATGTTTAAGATTACAAATATGACATGATTACACACCTGAAGCAAGGAAAAATTTTTACGATGTCGTAGAAAGTTATCCTTCTTTGTGCACTTGTCCTCCACCCATAGAAAAAGAGTAAAATGAAAAGCAAGTCATAGGTCAACTTATCAGTATGCAAGCTGCGCTTTCTGTCACTTTCTTTGCCTTGATGCAAAGAAGTAACCAACCAAAAATCAAGAAAGGAACGATAACAGCCCGTTCTTTTCATTGTTCGTTGATTTAGCTTTTGTGGTACTGTGGCTTCAACATTTTTTTTGCATGCTTTTTCTTTTTGAACATGCGGCGTGGAGTTGGTAGGGGTTTAGTGGTGCTGGTTGTTCGTTATTGCAAGGGATGAAGCAATCTGCTGTTGTAATTTTAGGGTTTGTGCGAATCGTTATGCAACCAAATAAAAATCAAGATAAGCTTAAGAGGCAACAGTTTTATTGTGCTACTCTACAGTACAACTTTTATCTTGAAGAGCAATAGGGATAGCTGGTGCAGTTATTTTTTGTTCGGCATGTTCGTATTACTTCCTCTAATACTCTCTAAATAGATATTGTAAGGCATGGGCTTTTCCTTATTTAATTTTTCTTGTTTTGCCTTTTCTTTTATTTTCTGCGGAGCATCAATATAATTTGGAAAAACAAGAATTCCAGTAATTGATTGTTTGCCCTTATATTGAGTTTTACGTTGACTTATTTTGAATCCTGCTAATGTAACGAAGGATAATATTTCATTGGTTAATGTGCTGAAGTCTTGTTGAGAAGAAAATGTCAAATCGTCCACAAAACGTGTATAAGTAATTTGATTTTCTTTACAAAAAAGAATCAACTCCTTATCTATCGCAAGAAAAACGAGGTTTGCTATATGAGTACTTGTAGGAGTTCCTTGCGGTAATTCAAATTCACAAGAGGTTAATTTAGTTAGCCAATGAGCTATGTAGTTGCTATACCCTAAACCCAAATACATTGTGAATACCTGTTTATGTGTTATTGATGGAAAAAACTCTTGTAAGTCAGTTGCGAAAATGTATTTGTTTCCCTGATGTGCTTTTGCATTTGTTTTGTTGCTTTTCTTTTTTACGCCACCATAAATGTTAGTAGGCAAAATTACTTTTGAAAGAATATTTGTTTTTATTGCCTTTTGGATTTGTTTCAATCTCCTATAGCTCGGTCTTATAATTCTAACTTTAGGTGTTCCATCTGAATAGGCTTTTATTTCACCGGTTTCTTTATTGGTTTTTGTTTCAATCTTTTTTTTATAATAACTCTGAATGTTTTGGCATAAGTATTCAATTTCCTTTGGATTGCAACATAGAAGTGAAGCCAAATATTGCCTTTGTTTTTCTTTAAACTTTAAAGAATTCATTAACTAAAGATTTCATTGATAAGTCAATCAAGTTGAATGCTTTCCTTTTATTAGGTTGGACATCTTCGTCTGTCATTGATAGGAAAAAGAGTATTGGAAGCGGCAAAGAAAACTGCTCTGCTATCCCTTTTAAAGTTGCAAGATTTGGCTCCTTTAAATTGTTCTCAATTTGCGAAAGATACGTTTGAGTAATGCCACACTCAATTGCAAATTCTTCTTGAGTAAGTTTCTTTTTTTTTCTTAAAGTTTTTATAGTACTACCTAAATTCATCGGTAAAAATTAAGGAGTGTTAGACTACTTCAATTTGTCAAATATTTTCAAGACATCATCATTCAATACAAAAAACTTAATAAGTAACTCGGCTGCTTTGATAATAAAATCAAGACTAGTTGCGTCGTTCCTTTTTCGTTTTCGTTTTAACTTTTTAAGCTGAACGATTACTTCTTTCAGAAGAATGACATCTTCATCTAAAAGAGAACACCGGTTCTCTGTGATAAGTGTAATACCTTGTACTAACCTATCAATGATTTGGTTTTGTGAATGCTCTTCATCCATATTTCAAATATTTAATAGAGGGGGGAATTACCCCCTTGCTTTTTAGGTAATTCCTTTTACTATTAAAAAGCATGTAGCTGAAAGCGTAAGCGATGTTCTCGTAAGCACTCCTTAATTACCTTGCTTCATTAAAAGCAATAATTATATCATAGATACCGTCAACATATTCCGTCTTGGCTGTCAAGGCAGAAATTTATGTAGGTCTAAATGAATCCCTTTCGGGTTGTCTGTAGGACTGTTAGTTTAACTCCTCTCAACTATATGCACCAATTCATCTTGCAAAGAACTTAAAACAAAAATATAAAATATTACTGACAGTTAATAAAAAATATAAACTGTTTTTCCACAAAGGCTTCAAAGAAATGTGGATAGTTATTATTACAGTACACGTGTGCGACGCAACGATGACGCCATGAAACTCTTCTGCTCGTCCCATAAAAATAACCTTGCATAAGCGGCGTGTGATACTTCATCAACAACTCTCAAAATTATTTTAAATGATAAATGTTGAATTTTAAATGCAATACGCCTGCATCATCTCTTTGCTCAACAATCCTTCGACAAGTTCAGGATGACAGTGGTTCTTCATTCAACATTTAGCATACAACATTCAACATAACCCTTAATGGTCATTCAACGGCAAGCCCAGCCTTTGATAATCTTTCCAATTCACATACTCGGGCCCTTTGCGTTGCTCTACCATAGTAATGCAATCGGTAACGGGGCACATGAGCTTGCAGAGGTTGCAGCCTACGCATTCTTCTTCTTTAATGGTGTAGGTGTTGTAGGGGTTGCCGTAATCGAGGCGGATGCTTTGGTGGCTGGTGTCTTCGCAGGCTATGTAGCAGAGGCCGCAATGGATGCACTTGCTTTGGTCAATGTTGGCTACGATGTGGTAGTTGATGTCGAGCTCTTCCCACCTGGTGAGGGTGGGCACGCTGCGACCAATAAACGCGGCGGTAGTGGCGAAACCTTTTTCGTCCATCCAGTTGCTTAGCCCTTCGCAGAGGTCTTCGATGATGCGGAAGCCGTGTTTCATAGCGGCGGTGCATACCTGTACGCTGGTGGCGCCGAGCAGCATGAACTCTGTGGCATCTTTCCAGGTGCTGATGCCGCCGATACCGCTAACGGGCACTTGACGGGTTATGGGGTTTTGCGCTATGGTGGTGAGGAACTTGAGGGCAATGGGTTTAACGGCGGGTCCGCAATAGCCACCGAAAGCGCTTTGTCCGCCAACGTTGGGGTTGGGAACAAATGTATCGAGGTCGACACCGGTAACAGATTGTATGGTGTTGATGAGCGATAGTGCGTTGGTTCCGGCTTCTACGCAGGCTTTGCCGGTTGGTACTACACTGTGTACGTTGGGCGTTAGCTTGGTAATGACAGGTATGGTTGCAACTTCCATCACCCATTCTACCACCATTCGTGCAATTTCAGGGTCCTGACCAACAGCGGAGCCCATGCCACGTTCGTTCATTCCGTGGGGACAGCCGAAGTTCAGTTCCAGTCCGTGAGCGCCGGTGTCTTCTACTTTTTTAATCAGTTCGTGCCAGCTCTGCTTGTCGTTGTCGGCCATCAGGCTCACAATCATTGCCCGGTCGGGGAACTCCCTCACTACTTCCCTGATTTCTTTTAGGTTTAATTCTAATGGACGGTCACTGATGAGTTCGATGTTGTTGAAACCCATTACCCGTTGCCCGCCATAATCTACTGATGAGTATCTTGATGAAACGTTTTTCACCTGGCTTCCTAAAGTTTTCCATACAACACCACCCCATCCGGCTTCGAACGCTCGCAGTACATTATACGCTTTATCGGTAGGTGGGGCACTCGCTAACCAATACGGGTTAGGGGAGTGGATGCCGAGGAAGTTGGTGTGAAGGGAAGCCATGAATTATGAGTTATGCGTATGAATGTAAAATGTAAAAAAAAAGATCCAGAAGCAACATTTAAAATAAAGTTATTGATAAAAATTCAATTGAATTAATAGCAGCACTACTAAGATTTGACGCAAAGAAGTAAGTAGTAAAATTAAATTATTTTTGAAGGGTACTGAATGATATATCCTTTCTAAAGTTTCTTATCTTTAATAGTTGGTCTGGTTTTGTAAGTTTTTATGTTTGTAAGTTATGGCAAAAGAAAAAGCAACATCTACAGTTAACAAAACAAATGCTTGTATTGCAATCCAAAGAAGTTGTACTAAATTTAGAAAGAGTTTGTAATATGAATAGAAGATCCTTTATAAAAAATGGGGTTGTTACTGCCACAACAGTATTAACAGGCACCGCTGCATTTTCAGCAATTGAAAATAAAAAGAATAAGCTGCCGCAATGGAAGGGCTTTAACCTCACAGATTTTAATACACCTGATCCATCCCGTCAGCGAAAGTTTACAAAGGAAGAGCATTTGAAATGGATGCGCGATTGGGGATTTAATTTTGTAAGATTGCTAATAGCTTATCCTTTTTATTTACAGTTCGATCGTACTAAAAACATCACTCCTGACGAGATTTATCAAATTAATAATGCTGCTGTTGACCGCATTGATAATCTTGTTCAGATGGCTCATAAAAATAATCTTCATGTAAGTCTTAACCTTCATCGTGCACCAGGTTATTGCATTAATGCAGGCTTTAACGAACCCTATAATCTTTGGAAAGACCAGGCAGCGCAGGATGCATTTTATTTTCACTGGAACATGTGGGCTAAGCGTTATAAAAATGTATCTGATAAAAAGATAAGTTTTGATTTGCTGAACGAGCCCAGCATGCGTGAGGATATGAATGACCAGCTTTCTAAAAGCAGTGCAGTGCCGGGGGAGGTTTATCGTAAAGTTGCAAAAGCTGCTGCTGAAGCTATACACAAAGAAAACGGCCGTCATCTTGTAATTGCAGATGGAAATAATGTTGGCAACAATCCCATTCCTGAAATTGCTGATTTAGATATTGCACAAAGTTGCAGAGGCTACTTCCCTCATGCCATTTCACACTATAAGGCGCCGTGGGCAAATAAAGATACGGCGCATTTGCCAATGCCTGCATACCCCGGGCAGGTAGGTAACCAAAACTTAAACAGGCAACTGATAGAAAATTATTATAAGCCCTGGATAGAACTGGTGAACAAAGGAGTTGGTGTGCATTGCGGCGAATGCGGTTGTTGGAATAAAACACCTCACAATGTTTTTCTTGCATGGTTCAATGATGTGCTCGATATTCTTTCATCTCATAAAATTGGTTTTGCTTTGTGGGAGTTTATTGGTGATTTCGGCATCCTTAATTCGGGCCGTGCAGATGTTGCTTACGAAGATTGGAACGGCTATAAACTCGACAGAAAATTGCTTAACCTGATACAGAAATACTAAACTGTTTTTAATGCGACTATTATTTATTATACTAACACTTGCTTCCATTTTAACCTCGTGCAAAAAGGAAAAGATTAATGTAAATGACTTCTTGCAATGCAGCAAATCTCAAAATCTCGACTCAACAGCTATTGCTAATAAACTGACAGGGAATTGGAGATGGAAAAAACAATCCTGCTACTGGACAGCGCAAACAAAGAAAGCAGACAAAGATGTAAAAGTTATCTTCAACACTAACAGAACATTTACAGTATCTCAAAACGACATTATAATTGCACAAGGCACCTGGAGACTTAAAATTGTTGACAGCAACATGTACGGGCTCGACCTTAGCCAATTCAGTGAGTACTTAAATGGACGCATTTTATTTTGCAACAATGAGATATTGTTTAACGACAGCTATAGAGATGGTTGCGATAATTTGTTTGGCAAAAGCAATTAGGCTACTCAAAGCAAGGTGCTTCCAACATGCTTTCATTCATCTTTTTATTTTTATAAAACCTATTAATTTTCCTTCTGTAAATATTTCTTTAAAAAGTTTCCTAACTTGAATGTTTATTTGTTTTAGGTACCGGTATTTATAAGAACAAGATAACAGTAACGATTTAAATTTTAAAGCATGCCAGAGAAAAATAACTCATCCTCACGAAGAAAATTTTTGCAGCAATTAAGCGCCGCAACTTTAGCATTAACTGCCGGTTCGCTCACATCTTCAGCACGTGAAGAAGAAGCAGAGCAACGCACCATTCATTACGAAAGAAAGATTTCGGCAAACGATAAGGTTAACATTGCAGTGATAGGGATGGGTATTATGGGCAACAACGACGTAAATACGGCAGTAAAAATTCCGGGTGTGCAACTGGTAGCAGCATGCGATCTTTATAATGGCAGGTTAGAACGTGCAAAAGAGGTATTTGGTAAAGACCTTTTTACCACGAGGGATTACCGCCAAATTCTCGACAGAAAAGATATTGATGCGGTAATTATAGCTACCACCGATCTGTGGCATGCACGCATTACAAAAGAAGCCCTGCAAAAAGGAAAGCATGTTTACTGCGAAAAGCCAATGGTTCATCGTATAAGCGAAGGACTTGATGTTGTTAAAGCCCAACAGGCAAGCAAAAAAGTTATGCAGGTAGGCAGCCAGAGGGTAAGCAGTGTTCTGTATGCAAAAGCACGCGAAATATATAAGTCGGGCGAAATAGGTAAGCTGAACATGGTAAATGCAACATACGACAGGCAGAATGCGTTAGGCGCATGGGAATATACTATGCCTACCGATGGATCTCCTGAAACGGTTGACTGGGACAGGTATATTGCCGGCTCCCGTAAAATTCCTTATGACCCCAAAAAGTTCTTCTGGTGGCGTAACTATCGCGCTTTCGGAACAGGTGTAGCCGGAGATTTATTTGTGCATTTGCTTTCCGGTACCCATACAATTACAAATTCAAAAGGGCCTATTAAAATATTTTCATCAGGCCAGTTGTCTTATTGGAAAGATGAGCGTGATGTACCGGATGTTATGACCGGTATTATGGAATACCCTGAAACTCCCGAGCATCCTCCATTTCAACTTACCCTGCAGGTAAACTTTGTAAGTGGTACAGGTGGTCAGGAGAGTCTTAAGTTTGTAGGCGAGGAGGGTGTTATAGAAATCAGGGGAAATGGTTTAACCGTTAAGCACAGCATTATGCCGAAAGCGCCGGGCATTGGTGGTTGGGATGCTTTAAATACTTATCCAAAAGCAATGCAGGAAGTGCTGCTTAAGCAGTATAATCAAAAGTGGTCTGCCGAAGACCAGAAGAAAATCACTAAGCCCGATATTGAATACAAAACACCGCAGGGTGCAAACGACCTGCTGGATCATCATACCAATTTTTACGAAAGCGTAAGAACAGGTAAACCGGTGGTAGAAGATGCCGTGTTTGGTTTTAGAGCAGCAGCACCTTGCCTTGCCTGTAACGACAGTTATTTCAACAAGAAAATTATTTATTGGGATCCCGAAAATATGAAAGAGAAAAAGGGTTAAATAAAATAGCATTCGTACTTACAACCTATCACTTATTACTTAACACTTACTATCAGACAATTTAAAAACGACAAACAATTAAACTACCTATATGACTTCAAGACGCACATTCATCAGAAACACTTCTTTGCTTACCGCAAGCACATTAATAGCACCTTCGTTATTTGCTAAGTACAATAAAAAGTACATAGGGTTGCAGTTATATACCGTAAGGGATGCTATGGAAAAAGACCCTGCCGGTACCCTGGCTAAGGTGGCACAAATCGGTTACAACTCTGTAGAAGCAGCTACCTATACGGGCACCGAACAATTTTATGGCATGGGTGCCAAAGAATTTGCGGCACTCTTAAAAAAGAACGGGCTGATTATGCCCAGCGCCCATTACCGTTTAGGAGAGGAAAAAGTGAAAGGTGAAGTGCAGCAAGGAACGATGCTGAATGATTGGCAGCGGGCAGTAGATGATGCAGCAACCGCAGGGATAAAATATATGGTATGTGCGTATTTATCCGAGGCTGAGCGTGGCAACCTGGACCATTATAAATATGTGGCAGAGCAATTAAATAAAGCTGGTGAAACCTGCAAAAAATCTGGCATACAACTCTGTTACCATAATCACGATTTTGAATTTGTTCCCCAGCAAGGAAAGCTTCCTATTGATATTTTAATGAACAGCACCAACAAGAGCTTGCTTAAGTTTGAGTTAGATCTTTACTGGATAACAAAAGCAGGTCATGATCCTATTGCTATGTTAAATCAGCATCCGGGAAGGTTTCCGCTATGGCATGCTAAGGATATGGATAATACCCCGCAAAAGGCTTTTACCGAAGTTGGAAATGGCGTAATAGATTTCAAAAAAATATTTAAGCAGGCCGATAAAGCGGGAATGCAGTATTTCTTTGTAGAGCAAGACCACACTCCCGGCTCACCTTTCGATAGCATTGCAAAAAGCATTACATATATTAAAAAGAATTTGGTGTAGCATCAATAGTTGGTAAGGCTTTGCGATACCCAAGGTTTTCATTACTACATCACATAACATACAAGCTTTTAAACAATTCTTAAATATCTAAACAAAGGGTATGAAAAAAAATTTTGCTTGTAAAGCGTTATTATTCCTGTTCATGGTACTTAATTTTCCTGCTTTTTCTCAGCAAAAGCTGGGCATTTTTGATGGACATGGTGATATTGGAAAAGTCTTAAAAGTTGGTTCTGCTAAATATATTCCTCAATCGCAGGATTATATTATTTCGGGTGCCGGTTACAATATTTGGTTGGACCATGATGAGTTCCATTATGCGTGGAAGCAAATGAAAGGAGATTTTATATTATACAGCAGAGTTGGGTTTGAAGGTAAGGGAGTTGATCCGCACAGGAAGATAGGCTGGATGGTACGCAAAACCTTAGATAGCAATGCTGCTCATATAAACGCCGTAACCCACGGCGACGGATTGACCTCTCTTCAATTCAGGCGAACAACCGGGGCGCAAACAGAAGAGATTAAATCTAAGATAACACACGCTGATGTTATACAGTTCGAAAGAAAAGGGAATACTTATACGATGAGGGCAGCTAAGTTTGGAGAACCTTTTGTTACAGACCAGGTTTCGAATGTTGATTTAGGTGATGAAGTATTTGTAGGTTTATTTGTTGGCTCGCATAATAAAGATGTAGTAGAAACAGGTGTATTTAAGGATGTTCGTATTATCGTTCCTGCAAAAGACAGTTTAAACAGGCAAATGACTTTAGGCAGCAATCTCGAATTGCTGAACATTGCAACCGGTAGTCGTGAAATTATTTATTCAGTACCTAATTCTATACAAGCACCTAACTGGACACCTGACGGTAAGACGTTAATTTATAATGATAGCAAGGGGCTTATGTACAGGTTTGATTTAAGCAGTCGTCAACCAACGCTTTTAAATACAGGTGATATAAAAAGCAACAACAACGATCATGTTCTTTCTTTTGATGGCAAAATGATTGGGCTTAGTGCATCGGTGAGAGAGTTGGGCGGTTCTATTGTTTATACTGTTCCGGTAACGGGAGGCACCCCTAAACAAATTACTCCTAAAGGTCCATCTTACTTACATGGCTGGTCAACTGATAGTAAATACTTAGTTTTTTGCGGAGAACGAAATGGAGAATTTGATGTGTATAAAATACCCTCAGCAGGAGGAGAAGAAATACGCTTAACAGATGTAAAAGGATTAGATGACGGGCCTGAATATACACCTGATGGTAAATATATTTATTTCAATTCTGTTCGTTCAGGCTTAATGCAGATCTGGAGAATGAAGCCTGATGGCAGCAACCAGGAGCAGGTAACGAATGACGAATTCAACAATTGGTTTGCTCATATATCTCCTGATGGAAAATCAATGGTATTTCTTTCATTTTTAAAAGAAGAAGTTGCCCCGGGAGACCATCCTCCTTATAAACACGTCTATATACGATGGATGCCAATAACAGGGGGTAAACCTAAAGTGGTAGCATACGTATATGGAGGGCAGGGATCAATAAATACACCCTCCTGGTCTCCTGATAGTAAAAGAATTGCTTTTGTTAGTAATAGTGATATGAGTAAATAGAGGGCTTGAATATTGTTTGATAGCGTGTAATAATAAATCTGTAACGCTAATAAATAAGCGTTCGTGCTTTATTGTCTAAAGTGCTTTATCCTTTCAGTATAGTTGTCTTGATACGCGGCTTGCGAGTTTCTTTTGAAGTTTTGCTTTGTGCTAGGATTTGTAGGCTTGGTAATATGATATGTGTGCTTTTAGTATTGGGGTAAAACAGAATGAAAATATTTCTCCTTTGATTTTTATGTTTAATCCTTTTAAAGAAAATGGCAAGAAGAAAGACAGTTAATAAGACGGGGTTATCAAGAATCGAAGGCATACCTTACCATGATGCATGGGTCGGATTTATTTGTCTTTCTTGCAAAGAGTTGAACAATATTAACATTGGCAGTGATCTTTTAAGTCCAAATACCGCCTATCAAACATCAGAATGGAAATGTATTAAATGTGGTTATTTACATTCAAAAGAGTCTGATTTACCATTTGAGCATTGGGATGAGGAATTTAGATTAGCCGAATCTATAGTTGCTCAAAGATTTTGGGAAGCGTTTTTTAGAATCGCAACCGAACATTCAGAATCTTATTGGAAGCAATGTAACACCTGTGGCAGAATTTTACCATTTGCTGCGTTCAGTAAACATTCAGGCTGGGGACCTTTGGAACGACAGATGGAGTGCAGGAGTTGTAAGGGGGCCATTAATGCAGTATTAAACCCCAAAAGAACTAAGCAACAACTTCACGAATCGTCTATCAGGAGAAGAATAGCTGATTTATTAGTGGAAGGCGAAAATGAGTTTATTGATATTGAAGATTTATTTAAAAGATTTGAAGGGAAATGTTTTAAAACAGGAATAACGCTTGATATTAATAATCGTGAAACATGGGCTATAGACCATATCATTCCATCAAGATGGCTTTATTCGTTGAAAAAAGAAAATGCTGCTTTGTTGTCTAAAGAAGCCAATAATAATAAAAGAGAAAAATGGCCAAGCGAATTCTACACTAACAATGAACTGATTGAACTTGCAAAAATTACAGGAGCTGATTTGTCATTGATTTCAAATAAAACTCCGATGATAAACACGAATATTAATGTCAATAGTTGTGTTCAACGATATTTGCAAGTGAGAGAAAAATCACATTTGCCAAAGAGAATAACTGAACTCAAAAAGATTCTAACCGATTATGATTTAGTAAATAAGTTGTCAAAAGAAAACAAGAACCTGTTAGGTTTCAAATAAACTATACTAAGATTAAATACTGATGTGAGGTAACAGTTCCCTTATCTCTGATGCCGTGAGATTCGCAATGCTCAACACTTTCATCAAACAAATCTGCTGTTTTAAACCAACGCTTGCTTATTTTTTGAAGCTCTTTAGCCATGTCGCATTTTACACTCTTGCCTAAATGCAAAACACAAACTCCGTCCTTTTTCAATCTCTCTTTTGACTGTCGAAAAATACTTTCATAAATGGCAAAATCTTTTTTCTGCTTTTCTTCTACAAAGGAGTTGACTTGAAACTTAAAATCTTTTTCTGACCATCCTGAAAACCAAATCCGAATCCAATTTGCCAAATAAAATCTTGTGCTGTCAAAAAAGGGTGGTGAGGTAATTACTGCATCAAGATTGTTTATTTCCTGCGGCCAAATTATCGTGGTATCCTGATTGAAAATTTTTCCGTTCTTGAAATTGACTGGCAATTCTTCATTGATTACTCTCTCAACTTTTTCTGTAAGTTTTGTAATTAAACTTTTGTAAACGAATTCTCCTGTCGGTGCATACGGCACAATGGGATGAGACCTTCTGCTAAGTGCATACGGCCTGTTGCCGTGAAGTATGTGAAGTAGTGAAGCAACAACCAACATTTCGCCTGGAGTTTTAGGATAGTTCTCTTTTACAAATCTTCTTGCAAGTAAAATTTCTTTAAGTGTCGCTTCTTCATAGTATTCAGAAAGTGTTTTGTTGAATCCAAATGTTTTTGCCTGGTTCAATTCTTCCTCGGAACATTCATTATTTTTGATGAATTGCTCTAAGGCATTTATGTAATCATAACTCTCTTGAGAATGCGGGGCAGTTACTTTAGCGAAAGAAATATAGTAAGCAGGCAAACTAATATCAATGCCGTAAGAAGTCTTGCCTGTTAATGAAGCCTCAAATGGAATTGTTCCAACTCCTGCAAACGGATCAAGCATAGAGCCGTTCTCCGGAACGAATGTTTTAACCAAATGATGAGCAATTGCAGGTTTTAGTTTTCCCTGGTATGAGCAAAGCGAATGGTTATTGTGTCCCCAGTTTCTGCTTGAGTATGGGGCTTGTTGGTGTGGTATTACCGTCTTGAAATAATTCCAATTCTTATCCCAAAATGCTTCTGGTCTTCCTTTAATCTGCTTCTCGTTTTTGTCCTGATAGTTAGAGAGATAGTGAAAAGCAAGTAATGACTGCGTAAGTACTTCTTTATTTCTTGACCTTCTTTTTCTTAGGATTTTATTGTCAATTAATTTGAACCCAAGTTCAGTAAGCAACTCAATCAAAATTTCGTCAGTGTTAATATGAACTCCACAAAAAATTGAATCACCTATATCAATTAAAATTTTTGCATTGTTTATTAAGTGCTCTTTTGAATCTCTGAATATTCCATACATCTCTTCAAAGTAACTTTTCGCCATTATTGGAATTCGTGAATCGTATGCTTTCTTGTTTAATTCAACAAGTGTTGATTTTAATATTGTACTTTTTGAAAAAATGTCTAAGCCATTTGCATAGTTGTATTCTTTCTTTACATCATTAATTCCACTCGTTAATGCCTGGTTTCTGAAAAACCGCAGATCATTTTCATATTGCAGATAGCGAAGAAACCACAACTCAACCTTTGTATTTCTAAAATAATTTGTTCCATTTAAATAAGGCGGACTTGTAATAATTGCCCCGATTTTCAAATCATTTATTCTGCTGATATTTTTTGCGTTGGATAAAATCAGTTCGTGATTTGTTTTTAAAGTGTAATTGAAATTCACAACATCTTCTGCTATGTCAATAATTTTCGAAGGAAGAATTTCTTTAAGGGTTATAAACTCTTTTTCCAGTTCTTTTTCGGTTTTGAATCTCACATCGCCTGCTTTCTTTAAATGTGAAACTGGTAATAAGCAGGATAAGACCGCAATGGTTAATGTGTCTGCAAGTAATTCATCTTCCAATTTTACAATGTCAATGTAAGAGCGGAGTTTAAAGATTTGAGCTAGCACTTCATCAGAAAAATACTTGCTGTTACCAAATATTGTTTTATATGCTTCTCTTAAAGATTTGTCCTCCTCAAATTTGTCGAGTGAATGAAGTAAAGTTTTAGCAATGTCTTTAAGATTGTCAGAGAGTTTTTTTCTCTGGGGTTCTTTGGCTCTTAGAACTTTCGTTTTTGTAAGAATGAGATATTGAAGCAAAGGATTTACTTCTGAATAAGCTGTTGAAAGACCTTCCTCGTCAGCTGCAAAAAGTGTTGTACCTGTTCCCGCAAACGGATCATAAACTAAAGTGTCTTTGATGTCACAATTCCTGATAAGTGATTTCACAAAGTCGGGTGAATAACCTTCAATGTAAGGATACCATCTTTGAAAAGGAGTGTCTTTGCCCTTAACAAAAGTTACATCCTTTTTAGACATCCCATCAACCTTGTCAACCTCTGAAAGATTTTGTTTTATCAATCGTTTTACAACCTGATTGATTGACCTTTCCTGTTTATCAGCAAACAAAGCAAGTTGCTTGTATGTTTTTATTCCAATTAGTTCCTTGATTTCGTGAGTGGTCATTTCCTTGACCTTTGTATAGTAAGGAACTTCAGGTTCACTAAAAGCGAGTGTTATTGACTTCTCTTTTGAAACTTCAGATGGGTAATCGCTAAAGTAAATTGCTTTGTAAAATTGTTTCGCCATTTGTGAAGAAAGTATCAGTATATGATAGTAACTTCGCAAAGTAAGGAAAAGATATTAAATGTTGTAGTTTGTTTATAATAAATTCTTACACTTATCACAAACTTCTAAAGATGCTCTTATGCATCTATAACATCAAACACTATTACCTTATCCCAAAGGTTAGAACAATCCTCAATAAACTTTTGGTGAATAGGATGATCCTGGTAAATTTTCTGCCCGGCAAGGTCGTCAAAAAACATAAGTTCTGAAGCGCTGAAAGTGGAATCTACTACCGGTCTTATTTCTGTTGATGCAGGTACACCTATATACATCTTACGAATTGTTTCAATTTTTTTTAGGGTTTTTAAGCCAGCAAGAAGTTTATCTAAGTCTTCTTTAGAAGCACGATTTTTTAACCAGAAAAAAACATGATGTATAACCTGCTTTTTGTTTCTTGCTTTTTTTAACAACTTGGCAGAAGCGGTTGTGTTTGTATCTAATGGTTCTGTAGTTGCAATAGATTTTGTGCGTTTTTCTTTGGTCATATTTATTTGGGTTGCAGTTCTTTTAGTTGAACAAATTATATGATTGTAGCTTAAGTATTATTAAACGCAATTGAATATTTGTGTTAGAATGATTGTTGCTTTCAATTATGCTGTAATTCTTCCTTCTCCATAAAGGCATAACAAATGATGTGGCAGACAGTCATTTCTGCATCTTCAACACGTCCATAATGTTCCGAGTCAATAACAATTGCCTGATCGGCCAGATCTGCTAATTTTCCTCTCTTACTTCCAACTAATGCTATCGTATAAACATTCTTTTCCTTGCACCATTTCAGAGCGGTAACAAGGTTGGGTGAACTTCCGCTTACACTTAACACCATAACTAGGTCGCCGGGGCGGGCATAATTTTCAAGTTGCCTTTTGAAAATATCGTCATAACTGTAATCATTACCGATAGCTGTCAGCCACCCTACATTGTCATTTAACGAAAGGCATCTAAATCTTCTAAAGGTTTTATCGGAAGAGCCTTTGCCAAGGTCGGTTACAAAATGAGAAGCATTGGTGGCGCTGCCGCCATTACCAAAAACAAAAATTTGACGGTCTTCCTTTAAAGCTTCCCTGAATTTTTCTATCGCCTGTGCAACCGCATGTGCAGCAATAGAATCTATAACAGTCTTTTGATCGTTCAAATATTTCTCAATATAATTTTTCATACTTTATAAGTTTGTTTGTGCTGATAAAGATGCTTTTGCTAATTGCAAAGCGCCTATGGGTACAACCATTTCGCGAAGAGAAGCAATTTTTATTTCAGGTGCGGGTAAAAAAGATTTTAAAATATACGTTGGCAATTTGGAAGCTATTTCATTAAAAAGTTGCTGACCAATTAAAGATAAACCCCCGCCTATAATAATCACTTCAGGATGAAACAGGTGCACAACATGTGAAAGACCAAAGGCTAAATCGTCTGCAGTAGTCTTGATAATTTCTATTGCAGTTGCATCACCTTTCTCTGCAGCGGTTTTTAAAAACCTTGCTTCGCCTTTTGCAGAATTGCCGACTAATTCTGCAAGTAAACTTTCCGGTTCAGCTAATGCAGCCGCTCTTACTTTTTTATCCACTGCCCAACCCGAACAAAGGTCTTCGAGTGTTTGTCCGCTTTTATTAAGTCGCACATGTCCTATTTCAACTTCGCCGGGGAAAGCGCCGTGATAAATTTGCCTGTTTATAACAAGGCCTCCTCCGATGCCGCTACCAATTGTCATGTAAAAAACAATATTGTAATTGCTCCCTGTGCCATGTACGGCTTCTCCTAAAGCAGCCACATTAGCATCATTATCAATAAACGCCGGGGCACCTGATATTTGCTGTAACCATGCCTTTAAGTTAAAACTGTTCCATCCTTTAATTTGATGTGATGTACTTATGGTTCCGGTTTTATAATTTACAGGTCCACCAAAACCAACGCAAATAGCTGATAGTTCTTTATTGGTTTTTAGTTTATTGATACTGTCTTCAATTTGCTGCTGAATGCCTTTAGCACCTTTTTGTTGATTTACCTGTAAGCACACCTTGTCTTTGATAGTAAACGAAGCATCAGCAATAACAAGTTGAAGTTTCGTTCCGCCAATTTCAATTCCTATAAAATTTTGTTCAGTCATTTATTTAAGTAACAGGCAAAGGATGTTATGTATGAAGTTTCTTTTGATTGTCGAAGTTATCTTTTTGGCGCTGTAATAAAGATAGAATAATACTATTATCGGTATTTTATCTAAATATGATTGGTTAATAAAAGATTATTCTTTACATTCAATTTCAACTGTTGCCAAAAAACATTCACATGAAAAATTTTACCCTGTTGCTTGCTGCAACGTTTGTATTCAATACAATTGCCAGGAGCCAGCAAGATTCTCTATTGTTAAAAAAAATAAACAACACTCTTCAGCAACAACTTACTCATACCAAGAGCAATTACGCCTTTTCTGCCGACAGCCTTAAAGTACACAAAGACACATTGAAGATTTTTTTCAACACCAAAAAATCCTTTACCAAAGGAACTATACCCGGCGGACTTATAGAATCACTCCCCGAATTGCTGATACATCTTACCGAACAAACCCATACCAGTCAATTAATGCTGCTGGCAAAGAACCAGGCAAATGGCCAATGGAAAACGTTAGATTATTTTTCAGACCAACCACCGGTAAAGCCATACATCGAACCTGCAAACCAGGATAAGTTTGAACCCCGTAAAGGAAAAAAAAAATTCCAGGCAAGAAACGTTTTTCCAACAACAGCCAGCGTGCCCCAGGGTATTCTCGCAAATAAAACAGTCTGGTTAAGTCCCGGGCACGGCTGGTATAACGAAAACGGAGCCGGCTTTACTACGCAGCGTGGTAACAACAACGAACTGGTAGAAGATTTTACAACCGCCGAAAGTGTAGATTACTATTTAACCAAATACCTGTACAATGCCGGAGCCAACGTTTGGACAGTAAGAGAGCGTGATGTAAATACCAATGAAATTATTATTGATAACAGTCCTTCATCTGCCTCTTATATAGAAACCGGTACATGGGTAAACGGCACCATCCCCGGTTATGGAGGTACCTACAGGGTTGCCGGATCCGAAGTTACTGAAACCGCTACTGCTACCTTTATTGCTAATGTTGTGCAATCGGGTTATTACTGGGTTTCGGTGCGCTATATTAGTGGTGCTAACAGAACGGTAGATGCCTCGTTTACCGTATGGCATAGTGGCGATAGCACTACTTACCACCTTAACCAGGAAGTGCATGGAAATACCTGGGTTTACCTGGGTTACTTTTATTTTACAGCAGGAACTGATAATAGAGTTGTTATAAGCAATAAATCATCCGATCCTGACCAGGCGGTTATCGCCGATGCTGTAAGGTTAGGTGGAGGCATTGGCCAGTTGCCCGATTGCACCAACGGAGGTGCCAAAAGCGGTAAGCCACGGTTTGAAGAGTCTGCCCGCCAGTATGCTCCCTACCAGGGTTTTACCACTTGCCTGAATGATGTGGTTACCAGGCCATTTTATACAGAATGGGAGCTTGCCAAAGGAGATTCGTTAGAAATTAAGAATGCCGTTTATGTTTCGTGGCATACCAATGCAGGCGGAGGCACCGGTACCGAAACTTATTCTTACAATGGCGGCGGATCCTCTCAACCCAATATCACTCCCGGCAGTGTAGAGTTGCGAAACTATATTCACAACCAGATTGTAGCAGATATAAGGGCAGGATGGAAATCAACATGGGGCGACCGTGGTGTAAAAACAGCAAACTTCGGCGAACTGAGAGAGCTGCGGGCCATTCCAGGAATTTTAATGGAACTTGCCTTTCACGACCTTGCCGCCGATGCAAACGAGCTCAAGCATCCTGAATTTAGAAGACTGGCTGCACGTGCCATTTACAAGGGAATTGTAAAGTTCTTTAATAACCGCGATGGCATACCGCTGGCCTTTCTACCCGAAGAACCTGATCATGTAATGGCAAAAAATATTGGGTCGTCAAAAATACAACTTAGCTGGGCAGCACCAGCCACTGGCGGTATTTTAGGGCTAATTAATAATTTGAGGTGCTAGGAATAACTTTGTTATTAAATGAAGAGCTATGCCACACCCTCGTCAACAAAACTTATCCGAAGAAGTATATAAAGTTT
>JAABUN010003766.1_pt1 | contig 22503 bp, 22 predicted proteins | sample 5559311 | NCBI WGS metagenome assembly JAABUN01 (sample SAMN10711877, study PRJNA513370) | rock metagenome | isolation source: Antarctica rocks | place: Antarctica: Victoria Land, Siegfried Peak sud
ACCGCCTTCTAAGCGGAAGGTCGCAGGTTCGAATCCTGCCGGGGACGCCACGATCCGCGAGCGACCCATGGCGCGGGCCCGACCCTCCTGTCGCCCGGCGACCTTCGTACACTGCCGGAATGCCCTGCAGCCCACGCCGACGGACCACCCAGGAGACGCCGTCCGTGGCTGCCGAGTGACTCGACCCAGCGCCGCCCGTGGCCATCTCGCGGCATCCATTCGGGTCGTCCGAGCCGTGATTCGAAACCCGGCCCTTCGCCGGATCGAGCTGGCCTTCCTCCTGTTCAACGCGGTGGAGTTCGGCACCTGGGTGGCGATCCTGCTGTATGCCTACGATACGGTGGACCCGCCGCCGTCGGCGTCATCGCTCTTGCGCAACTCCCGCGGGGATCCTCGCACCGTTCGCAGCGTCGCTGGCCGACCGGTACCCGCGCGAGCGGGTGCTCCTGGTGGGCTACCTGGTCCAGGCGTTCGTCTTCGGGGCCGCCGGGGCCGGCATGTTGTTCGGGGCACCGGCCATCGCACTCGATATCGCGGGGGCCGCGGCCGCAGCTGCGCTGACCGTCATCCGGCCCACCCAGGGGTCGCTGCTACCGAGCCTTGCGCGCACCCCCGAGGAACTGACCGCTGCCAACGGATTGTCCGGTACGGTGGAAGGGGTTGCGGCGGAACGCGCTCGGAACGTTCCGCCGCTGACCGTGCCGTGAATCGCCGGGTCGGGCGAGTCGCTTAGCCGGAGAAGGAGCTGGTCGAGGGCGATGCATCCGGGTTCGCGTCTTCGGTGGGGTGGTCGTTCTTGGGGTTCAGCCAGCCGGGACCGCCGAAGCCGCGGGGACCGTGGCCGCCGAACCGGCCACGGCCGCCCTTTGCGCCGTGTGGTCCGGCGGCGACGGTGCTCGCATCGATCGAGCCATCGGCGCGGTCCCGTCCGTGGACGCCCACGATCATGTCCACCGTGATGTCCCCGAGCGTGGCCGCGTCCTTGCCCTTGACGTGATAGACCGTGTCGCCGTCCACATGGACGGTCAAGCTGGAACCATCCTGGGTCTTGAGCGTGATCGTGTCCGATGATTTCGCGGTCACGGTGCCGATCGCGCCGTCTCCCGCCACCTGCACCGTCGTCGCGTTCAGGGCGTTGTCGCCGGCCGATTCGCCGTGGACGCGGGCCAGGCCGCCGTCCTTGAGGTCGGACGCGCTGCCGGCGGCCGAACCGAAGCGATAGACCGTGGCGTCGTCCGTCTTGATCGTCCAGACCGATCCATCACGCGCGGTGATCTTGAAGCCGCTGCTCGTGAGGTCGCTGACCGTGCCCGCGATGCTCGGGACGACGACGGCGAGGGCGGTCACGGTGTACGTGCCGTCACCGTTCCGGGTCTGCGCGAAGTGGACCTGGTCACCGGCCTCGAGGTCGGACAGGGCGATGGTCTGGCTGCCCTTCTTGAGGGTCGTGGTGGAGGCGATGGCGATGGTCCGCGACCAGCCGTCGTCCGTCTTGAGTGAGACGTTGGCACCATCGATCGACGCGATCGTGATGTCGTGGAGGCCACCGTGGCCGCGGCGCCCGAGATCCCCTGGACCACCGTCGCCCGGACCACCGAGTTCACCGGGACCGGCGAAGCCACCAAGGATGCCGGCCATGCCACCCCACCCAAGGTCGCCCTCGACCGGCGCCACGCCGCTTCCCGGAGCCGTGGTCGCGGCCGGCGCAGCGGATGCGGCCGGATGCGGAGAGGCCGCCAGGGACGTCGCCGCCGCCCCGACGATGAGGGCAAGCGCCGCGCTGGCGACGAGCCCGACGCGCAGGGCTCCCGGTCGCGAGATCTTGCGTTCGAAGGCGATCGGGTCTGGAGCGGCTCGCGGGCCGGTGGACTGGTCGTCTCGTGGGTCGGTCATCTCGTGGTACTCCTGAGCGGACTGGTCGGCTCCCGCCAGGACGGCTGGGAGTGGATCTGGGCTTCACGGTGATGCCAGTTTCTTCGAGCGTCCTGAGAATGGCAGCTACCGGGTCGACGACAATGCGCCTATGGCTGGTCCCTACCACATCGTGGCACTCATCCCGGCGCATGACGAGGGACCCAGGATCGCCGTGGTCGTCGAGACGACGGCGCAGCACCTTCCGGTGGTCGTCGTCGACGACGGCTCCGCGGACGGCACCGCCGCTCAGGCCGAGGCGGCCGGGGCCACCGTCCTGCGTCAGGCACCCAACGCCGGCAAGGGCGCGGCGCTGCGGGCCGGCTTCCGGTTCGCCCTGGACTCCGGGTTCGAGGCGGTCGTGACGCTGGACGCCGACGGCCAGCACGACCCGAGCGACATCCCCCGATTCCTCGAGGCATACACGGCTCACGCGGCGGCCCGAGCGGGATTGATCATCGGTCGGCGGCGCTTCGCCGAGATGCCCCTCACGCGGCGCCTCTCCAATGTCGTGGGCGGCGTGGTCCTGTCGGCGGCCGTCGGTCGATGGATCCCGGACAATCAGTCCGGCTTTCGATTGGTCGGTCGGACGCTGATGCGGGAGATGCTGGAGAGCGTCGAGTCGGGCTTCGAGTTCGAGGTCGAGATGATCGCCCGCTGGATCGCGCTTCGACGACCGATCCGCTGGGTGCCCATCCGCACGATCTACCTCGGAGAGACGTCGCACATCCGGCCATGGCGCCATCTGACCGGCTTCATCCGCGGCACCCGGGGAGCCCGGGCGATCGTGCGCCGCGGTCGGTGATCGGAGGGGTCTGGTACTGGCGGCTATCCCAAAGTACGGCTTGGAGAGGGCCATGCAGGACCCCTACAGTCTGCCTCACAGCCGGACGGACCCTACTTCTTTTGACCCAGGGGTTCCCGACCGCACGAAGCGCCCTATCGAACGAGGCACCCTGACCCATGGCATCGATGGCCGTCAACGAACTGGGACCGATGCTCACTGCGACCGAAGTCGCCGAGATGCTCCACCTGCACGTGAACACGGTGAAGCGCCTGGGTGACCGGGGTGAGCTGCCCTTCTATCGCGTCTGCAAGCGAGGCGATCGACGCTTCCGCCTGGACGACGTGATGCGCTTCCTGACCCAGGACCGCTAACACACACGCGCTGGTCGTCGGTGGTGGCTGGGGCCGCCACCGATCCCACGACCTCGCGCCCGCTTCGAGCGCCCGGCCCTCCCCGGGCGCTCGTTGCATGCCCGGCGCTAATCGCGCGGGATCGCCGCGAGCGTGTCCCCGAAGATCTCCACGGCTTCGCTGATCTCGGCCGCGGTCACATCGAGAGGCGGGATCCAGCGGACGACCTCGTGCTGTCGGCCGCAGGTCAGCAGCAGCAGGCCGGCATCGGCGCAGGCCGCGCTGAGCCGATCCGGGAGCGTCCCGTCCGGCTCGCGCGTCGACGCGTCGCGTACGAATTCGACCCCGATCATCAGGCCCGGCCCGCGCACGTCGCCGATCCGGTCATCCTCGGCCGCGATCCGTGCCAGGCCATCGCGCAGCTGCGCACCGCGCGCCACGACGTTCTCCAGGAGACGTTCCTCGGCGATCGTCTCCAGCACGGCCAGTCCAGCTGCGCAGGCGACCGGGTTGCCGGCAAACGTGGACCCGTGGGCGCCGCGCCCCCAGCGCTCCTGCAGGTCGCGTGACGACACGATGGCCGAGAGTGGCAATCCGTTTGCGATCGACTTCGCCAGCACCACCACATCGGGCACGATCCCGGCCTGCTCGAACGCCCACATCGTCCCGGTCCGGCCGTAGCCCGACTGGACCTCGTCCAGGATGAGCAGGATCCCGTGTTCGTCGCAGAACGCCCGCAATCCGCGCAGGAACGCGGGCGGGGCGGCCGTGAACCCACCCTCGCCCTGGACCGGTTCGATCAGGATGGAGGCGACGGCAGTCGGCGGGATGGTCGTGGTCGTGAGTGTTCGCAGGTCCGCCATGGCTCCCGCGACGGCTGCCGCCTCGTCCCCGCCGAACCCGCGATAGACCGCCGGGTAGGTCGTCAGGTGGACGCCCGGCAGGAGCGGCTCGTAGCCGGTGCGGTAGTTGATCGCCGAGCTGGTAACGGATGTCGCGCCCCAGGTCCGCCCGTGGAACCCGCCGCGGAAGGCGACGATCCCCGGTCGTCCCGTGACTCGGCGGGCGAGTTTGAGCGCGCCATCGATCGCTTCCGAGCCGGAGTTCAGGAACATCACCGAGTCGAGCGGTTCCGGGAACGTCGCGGCGATCGCTTCCGCGAGCCTGGAGATCGGGTCGGTGAACCCGATCGCCGAGATCGGCCCGATGAGCCGATCCACCTGGGCATGGATGGCGGCGGTCACGCGCGGGTGCACGTGGCCGAGCGCCGTGACCGCGATGCCGTTCGCGAAGTCGAGGTACGCCCGGCCGTCCGTGTCGTACAGGCGGTGGCCCTGACCGTGGCTCCAGTCGCGCTGGAAGTAGCGGCCCAGGACGGGCGTCAGGTGCGGGGCAGGCTCAAGTGCGGTCTCCATCGTCCCGAGTGTATGCGACACGGGTGGCCCGTCGCCCGCGATACGATGGGTGGCATGGTCGACTTCACCCTGACCGACGAGAATCGGCTGGTCCAGCATAGCGCCCGGGCCTTCGCCGAGGCCGAGATCCTGCCCCACATCCGCGAGTGGGACGAGCAGGGCGAGGTCCATCGCGAGGTCTTCGCGAAGATGGCCGAGCAGGGGTTCCTCGGCGCGCCGATCCCCGAGGCGTACGGCGGGGCGGGGATGGACTACATCAGCTTCGCGATCCTGTGCGAGGAACTAGAACGTGCCGACACCGCGTTCCGGGTCGTCCAGAGCGTGCACGTCGGGCTCAATTCGCTGGCCCTGCTGCAGTGGGGCACGGAGGAACAGCGCCAGCGCTGGCTGGTCCCCCAGGCCAAGGGCGACAAGCTCGCGACCTTCGGCCTGACCGAGCCCGGTGTCGGCACGGACGCGGCCGATCTCCAGACGACCGCCCGGCGCGACGGCGCAGCCTATCGACTGAACGGCCAGAAGATCTGGATCAGCCTCGCCGACATCGCCGACCACTTCCTGGTCTTCGCCAGTGTCGATCGATCGAAGAAGCACAAGGGCGTCACCGCGTTCCTGCTTGAGCGTGGCATGGCGGGCCTGTCCACCGGCACGTTGCATGGCAAGCTCGGCATCCGGGCCGGGAACACGGGTCTGATCAACCTGGACGATGTCCTCGTGCCCGACGAGCACCGCATCGGCGAGGAAGGGGAGGGATTCCTGATCGCGATGAGCGCGATCGACCAGGGTCGCTACACGGTCGCCGCTGGCGCCGTCGGCCTCGCCCAGGCCTGCCTCGACGCGTCAGTGCGGTACGCCCACGATCGGCAGACCTTCGGCCGCGAGATCGGCGAGCACCAGCTGGTCAAGCAGATGATCGCCAAGATGGCCGCCGGCACGGAGATCGGCCGGCTGCTCGTATGGAAGGCCGGCTGGCTCAAGAACCAGGGGCTTCGGAACACGCGCGAGACGAGCCTGGCGAAGTGGCACGCGACGGAGCACGCCGTGCAGGCGGCTTTGGACGCCATCCAGATCCACGGCGCGAATGGCTACAGCAACGAGTTCCCGGTGGAGCGCTACCTGCGCAACTCCAAGGCCGCCGTCATCTACGAGGGCACGAGCCAGCTGCACACGCTCATCCAGGCCGACTATGCCCTGGGCTATCGGGAGGATCGGCCGCTCCGCTGCGAGCCGTGGCCGGCACCGGGCTGGGAACGATCCGGGGCTTGAGCGGGAGCGCCGAAGGGAGCGCCGGCGAGAGCGCCGACGTGGGCCCCGGCTGTGGCCGGCGCGGGGTCGGCGCCTGCATCCGGCCGCGGGCCGTCACGATCAGCGCGACGGCCCCCACGATGACCGCCCCGGCGAGCACGGTCCGCGGCTCGATCGCCTCGCGCAGGATGAATGCACCCAGGATCACGGCCACGACCGGGTTGACGTAGGCGTAGGTCGAGACGAGGGGCAGCGGCGCGATTCGGAGCATCCAGCCATAGGCCGTGAAGGCCAGCAGACTCCCGACGACCGTCAGGTACAGGAAGGCGACGCCGGAAGGCATGGAGATCGCGCCTGGGTCGAACCGGCCGAATTCGCCGTTCAGGACCGCCAGCACGACCAGGACCAGCCCGCCGGTCAGCATCTGGGCGCTGGTCGAGACGAGCGGTTGTCGCGGCAGGATCGCTCGATGGGAGGCAAAGAGCGACCCAAGGGACCAGGCGATCGGCGAGAGCAGGATCGCGCCGAGGCCGGCCGGATCGAGCGCACCGTTGGCGCCGAGCGCCGTCGGGCCGACCAGGATCGCCACGCCCACGAACCCGACCACGATGCCGACCCCGGCCAGCCGCGGCAGGCGCTCGCCGAGCAGGATCCGGCCGAAGACGGCGACCCAGACCGGCATCATCGCGATAAGCAGTGCCGCGATGCCGGACGGGATGGTCTGCTCGCCCCAGGCGACCATGCCCATCCCGCCGCCCAGCAGGAGTGCCCCGACGATGGCCGAATCTTGCCATTCGCGGCGGGTCGGCGGGTGAAACGTGGCCGCGCCGGACGCGCCCCGCAGCACGGACCAGGCCATGAGGACGCTCCCGGCCAGGCCGAACCGCGCGGCCGCCATCAGGAAGGGCGGGATCGTCTCGACCGCGACCGAGATGCCGAGGTAGGTCGAGCCCCAGACGAGGTACAGGATCGCCAGGCCGACCCAGATCGCGCGGCGATCCTGTCCAGGCCGCGTCACCATTCTTGGATTAGGGCGTTGGTCCAAGGGCACAGCATACGCCGGGACAGGCGAACCTTCAGGCGAACGATCAGGCGGCCGCGGCGGCCCCCGAATCGGGCCGACAGACGTGACACGCGCGGTAGCCCGCGCGCCGTGCCTGTTCGAACCGCCGGAAGCCGACTTGATGCGGGGTCGTGATCCGACGGGCATGCCGGCACGTCGGCAGGCACACCACCCGGGTCGTGTCCGAACCGACGAAGCGCAGGCCACGGGCCGCCGCCGCCTCCATGCCGTCGGGGTCCAGGCCCTCGCTGCGCAGGATCGAGCGCTTGTTACCCGGGCCGCCCAACGAATACTGGCCGAGCGTCCCGTCCGAGCGCACGACCCGGTGGCACGGGACGATGAGCGGCACGGGATTGTGGCCCAGGGCCGTGCCGACCGCCCTGACCGCCCGCGGTCGCCCGATCTCGGCTGCCACCCAGCCGTACGGTCGGACCTCGCCATGCGGGATCTCCAGGGTCTTGCGCCAGACATCCTGCTCGAATTCGCTCCGACCCCGCAGGTCGAGATCGATCCGCACGCGGCGGTCGCCATCCAGCCGCCGGGCGATCGCCGCCGCCAGGTCGCTGGGCAATCGATCGGCACGTTCCGCCCGGCGCCCGGTGAGGGCACGATGGCACGCTTCCAATCCCGGCCTGTCCACAGCGACTTCGACGACGGAGACGCCGAGCCCGTTCCAGGCCACGATCAGGGGCCCGACCACGGAGTCGATGGTCGCGTAGCGGTCGATCAGGCCGAGCTCGGCGAGGACGGCCGGCGCGAGCGACGGCGGCGCCGCCACGGCCAGTCCGGACAAGGCATCTTCGATCGATCCGGTGTCGTCGGTCATGCGGTCATCTCCTCGCGTTCGAGCCGACGTTCGGCTTCAAGCATCGTGCGCAGCATCGCGATGCCGCGGTGGACCTGTGCCTTGACCGTGCCCTCGGGTCGTCCCAGGGCGGTCGCCACCTCGGGATAGGTCAGGCCGTCGACATGACGCAGGACGACCGCGGCCCGATACCCGACAGGAAGTTCCGCCAGGCGCCGAGCCCAGCGTGATCGAGCGTCGTGGCGCTCGGCGACGGCCAGTGGCCCGCGTCCAGCTGGGGCCACCGGATCCGGCGCCCCGGCCTGGGCGGCGGCGTCTAGCGAGAGCGGTCCTCGGCCCCTGGCCGCGCGCTTCGTCGCCCGGGTCCGACACAGGTTCAGGACGATCGTGGCCAGCCAGCCCCGCAATCGCAGGGCATGGATCCGGGCATCGTCGTAGCCGGCCAGCGCCCGGTACGCCCGAACGAAGGCATCCTGCGTCGCCTCCTCGGCATCGCGCGGATCACCGAGCATGCGCAGCGCGATCGAGTAGAGCCGATCCTGGTGGGCGAGCACGAGCCCCTCGAAGGCGCCGTCGAGGTCGCGCGCGAGATCGGCCAGGAGCGGTGCCTCCGAGGGTCGGTCGTCGACGGTCATCAGTCCCCAGAACGCAGGTCCCGTGCGGAACCGTTGCATCACCGTACGGTAGCCGTCGCGGTGGCGTCGGGCCTGCGGACGGCGTGCGACAATCCGGCGATGGCGCAGGACGACCGGTTCGACGATCTGATCGAGAGCCTGGCGGGCTTCCACCGGTCGTGGCTCATCTACCTGGGCCTGGAACTGGGCCTGTTCGCGGCGCTGCGTGAGGCGGGAGAGCGTGGTCTGACCCCGAGCGAGCTGGCGACCGCGACCGCGACGCACCAGCCGGCCATCGACGTCTGGGCATGGGCCGCCGATGCCCACCGGCTGACGGTTCTCGAGGATGGCCGACTGACGGTGGAACCGGCCATCGCGACCGTTCTGCTCGATGACGACCGAGCGGACTTCCTGGGCGGCCAGTTCGTCCATGCCGTCGTCGCCTCCATGGACTGGGGCGGCATGCTCGATTTCTTCCGGACCGGCGTTCCGACCGGCTCCCGACCGGACCGGTATCGCGTCGCGATCGAACGCCTGACGCGGCAGGACATCGCCGTCTTCTTCCAGGAGGCCCTGGCGGCGCTGCCCCAGCTGGTCGTGGCCCTCGCGGCCGGCGGTCGCGTCGTGGATGTCCACTGCGGCGGTGGCCGCTGGCTGGTCGCGATGGCCCGTCGGTTCCCGAACCTCGACCTTGTCGGGGTCGAGTTCGAGGCGGATTCCGTGGCCCGGGCGCGTGCGACCGTCGCGGCTGCGGGCCTTGAGGACCGGATCGACATCCGGCAAGCGCGAGCGACGGAGCCTGGCCATCCGGGCGAGTTCGACCTCGCCTACTTCCAGTACGCGCTTCACCAGCTGGCCGATGCGCCTCAGGTACTGCGCGCGGCGTGGGCGGCCCTGCGGCCGGGCGGCAGCCTGGTCGTACTGGATTGGCCGCTCCCGTCCGGGCCGGACGAGTTCCGCAGCCGTCACGGTGAACTGATCGCCGGGGTCCACCTGGACGAGGTGTACCAGGGCACCGCACTGGCGACTCGGGACCAGTTCGGTGCCTGGTTCGCGGACGCGGGCCTGCCCGCCCCGACGGGCATCGACCTTCCTTCGGGAGCGGCCCTGTTCCTGCTGGAGCGCCCGGCCTGAAACCTTCGATCGTGCCGCCCAGCGTGCCCGGCCAGCTGATGCAGCGGCTCCTGCTGCACGAGGCGAGGGTCCACGCGATGCCGGGGCGGGAACTCCGCGATCTCGGCGATTCCCTGCTCCTCCTGGATGCGGCCGACGCCGAGCCGTTCTGGAATCGGCTGGAAGCCGTCCGCTGGCCGGAGGAGACCGCCGCGTTCGATCGCCGGCTGGCGGAAGTCGCCGTCCTGTTCGCTTCACTCGGGCGCCAGCCACATATCTGGATCTCGCCCTCGCACGACACACCAGCGGACCTGGCCGAGCGACTCCTGGCCAATGGTTTCGAAGACAGCGGCCCGGGCTACCTGATGGTCTGCCGGGACGCGGACGCGGCGCAGGTCGTGGTCGAGGCGGGCCGTGCGGCGGGGGCGTGGGTCGAGCGCTGGTCAGCCTCGCTTGGTGCGGTGCCGTCAGGGCTCGCAGGGGAGATCGTGGACACCTTGCTCGCCGCATTCGGCATCAACGCTGACCGGGACGGCCTGTTGCGCGAGACGAACGCATCGCTGGCGGACAGGCGCTTCACGCACTACCTGGTGCGCGATGCCGACCAGCCGGTGGCCGTGGCCCGCGCAGCGACCTTCGATGGACTGACCTACCTGTCCTCCATCGGGACGATCGAGGGGATGCGCGGCCGCGGCCTGGGCCGGCTGGTGACGGCGACAGCTCAACTGGACGGCGTGCTGGCCGGCAGCGACTGGGTCCACCTCGGGGTCTACGCGGAGAACCACCACGCGCTCCGGCTGTATCGGGGCCTGGGCTTCGTCAAGTCGGGCGCGGCGGGACCGGACATGGTGTTCGTGGGGTGAGGCCGCTTGGTGAGGTCTGGGCCGGGATCGCTGGCGGGCTTGAGGCGGACGGAGCGTCGCCAGTCGTTCGACCCCTGGCTCTCGGGTGGGCGACGGTGGAGCTGGACCGGGCGACGAGCGAGCTCGGCTCGCTGATCGGGGAGGGGCAGATCGCGAGATCCGCCCCGCGGTCGGCGGCCCTCGGCGCCGCGTGTCGGATGTTCGGGACGGACGACCCCGAAGTGCCCTGGGTCGTCCTGCTCGAGCCCGACACGGAGGGTCGGCTGGCGGCCACACTCGCCCGTCACGGTGAGGGCTGGGTGGCGGCGTGGTGGTCCGGCGCAGATGACGCGCGCCCAGCGACACCCGTGGCACGGATCGCCTGGTCGCCGCCCCGCCCCGGCCCGTTCGGACCGGAACGGCTCCTCCTCGGGGACCCGACCACTGGTCCGCATCGGTTGACCGCGACGCCCGCTACCATCCGGGCCATGACCGACAGCCAGATCTCGATCCGGGCGGCCGCTGCGGGCGACGCCGAGGCGATCGCCTCGCTCTTCACGGACGAGGGCTATCCCGCCGGCTCAAGCGACATCGTCGAGCGGCTGAGCCGCTTCACCTCGATCGAGTCGCGGGTCCTCGTCGCGGAATTGGACGGGACACTCCTCGGATTCCTGGCCCTGCACGCGATGCCTCGGTTCGAACACGACGACACGATCGTGCGCATCCTGGCCCTCGTCGTCGATGCCGGCGCGCGCGAGCGCGGGATCGGTCGCTCGCTCATGGGCGAGGCCGAATCGATCGGTCGCGAGCTGGGCGCGGCGTTCGTGGAGATCACGGCCGGACACCACCGCCCCGAAGCCCGACACCTGTACGAGACCCTGGGCTACGACGCCAACGTCGCGGCCTACCTGCGCAAGAAGCTCTGACGGACGCCCAGCCCGCGCCTGAGGGAACGAGCCCGGGAGCATTCCCGCGCCTGCGGTTGCGCGAGGGCGCCGCGGACCTGCTGGATCTGCCCTGGGAGCGTCCCCTCGCCACCTGGACCGAGAGCGACCTGAGCCGGTTCCGGATCCGCGAACTGCCGGTCGGGCCATCGCGCCACCTGGTCCGGTTCCTGGCTACGGACCAGCGCACCTACGCCCTCAAGGAGGAGCCGGTCGAGGCCGCCGCGGCCGAATTCGCCGTGTTGCGCCACCTCGAGCGGTTGGGGCTGCCGGCAGTGACGGCCGTCGGGCTGGCCGAGGCACCCGACCGCCAGAGCACGATCCTGGTGACGGAATACCTCGAATTTTCCATCCAGTACCGACGGCTCCTCATGCGCTTCCCGCTCGGCCCCGGGCCGTACCGCGATCGGCTGCTGGACGCCATGGCCTGGCTGCTCGTGGACCTCCACCGGGTGGGTGTCTTCTGGGGCGACTGCTCGCTGGCCAACACCCTCTTCCGGCGGGACGGCGACAAGATCCAGGCTTTTCTCGTCGATGCCGAGACGAGCGAGATCCACCCCAGCCTGTCAAACGGGCAGCGCGACTACGACCTGGACATCCTGGTCGAGAACGTCGCCTTCGGCCTGGCCGACCTCGGGGTCATGCAGGGGCGCGCCGATGCCCTCGATGACGCGATCGAGGCGGCCGAGACGGTCCGGTCACGGTACGCCGCCGTGTGGGAGGAACTGCAACTCGAGCCAGACCTCGCGCCGGGCGATCGCCACGCGGTCCGGGCCCGGATCCGGCGGCTCAACGAGCTCGGCTTCGCGGTCGACGAGATCGCGCTCGAACCGACGCCCGGCGGCGACGGTGCGGTCCGGCTCCGGGTGGCGGTCGCCAATCGGCGGTTCCATGCTCGCGAACTGCAGCGGCTGACCGGCCTCGTCGCCCTGGAGGGCCAGGCGCGACTGCTGCTCAACGACCTGCGCGAATATCGAACCTGGCTGGAGGTGCACGAGGCCCGTGGGGTGAGCGAGCGCGAGGGCGCCGACCGCTGGCGACGCGAGGTCCTGGAACCGAGTCTCGCGTCCCTGGTGCCGGCGATCGGTCCCGGCCGAGATCCGCTCCAGTCCTACTGCGACCTGCTCGAGGAGAAATGGATCCTGTCCGAGGCGGCCGACCAGGACGTCGGCCTGGGGGCCGCGTTGGACACCTACCTCGGGCTCGGCGCGCCGGCGCCGGAGGCCGGGGACGACTGACCGGTCGGGCGCTACCAGCGCTCCTCGTGGACCAGCTCCTCCAAGGGCCGGCGCCCACCGGCCTGGGCGGGTCGGGTCAGATCCGTCGGATCGGCGGGATACCCGAATGACAGCAGGAACTCGCAGTGGTGGTCGGCGGGATAGCCCAGCAGGCGACGCGCCAGCTCGTGTTCGTAGACGGTCGCAGGCACGCTGCCCACACCGAGCTCCCACGCGGCGAGCATCATCGAATCGGCCGCCTGACCGAGGTCGAACAGCACCGACAGCGGGGCATCCGAGGCCCTCGGGTCCGGCGTCACGAGGGCGATCCCGACCGCCGCACCGGCGAGGTGACCCGCCCACGGACCGACAACGGACAACTCCCGCAGGTGCTCGCGCTCGCGGCAAACGATGAACGCCCAGCGCTGGAGGTTCTTGGAGCTGCTTGCCCGACGGCCGGCGCGCAGGATCCGCTCGAGGTGTTCCCCGGTGAGCGGTCGATCCTCGAACGTGCGGATCACGCGGCGAGTCGAGATCGCCGTCCAGACCGGGGATCCGGAGTCCATCAGCCGGCGGCCGGTTCGTCGGCGACGGTCGGGAGGGCCGGGATGATCGCGTCCGGGACGACAAGTGGCAATCGGGTGACACCGGGCCGCGCCACCTGAGCGAGCGTCCGGAAGCCGCCGGCCGTCGTGGCCACGGCGGTGAACTCGGTCTCCGCTTCGGGGATCCGCTGGACGGGCGTGTCGGCGGCGATCATCGCGGCGTCCTCGGGCGCCAGCGGTCCACCAAGGTGTCCGGCCAGGAAGCGCGCGACCGTGCGCCGGTAGCCTGGGTCCTCGTACAGCCACGAGTGTCGCCCGCCCTTGACCCGCAGGGTCTCGACTGACGCCGGGTTCACGTCGTCCGCGCGACCATCCCGCGCGGCCTGAGCCAGGCGATCCATGTGGTCGACCGGAACCACGCCGTCGTCGTCCCCGTGGACGAGCAGGACCGGCCCGCGATAGCGGCCGATCGCCACGCTCGCGCTGATGTCCTCCACGGCGTGCCCGCGGGGATCAAGGTAGACCCGGGTCGTGAGCCAGGCCAGCGGCACGGCGATCGGGCCCGGGATCGGCAGGTTGGCGATGCGGAACGTCTCGCGCGTCAGTCGGTAGGGATCGGCCGGTCCCGAGATCGCGACGAGGGCCGCCACCCGATCGTCGGCGGCGGCCGCCAGTGTCGCCCCGACCGCGCCCATCGAGTGACCCATGACAGCGCCCTGGGTCACTTCGTCGCGATCGATCAGCGCACGGAACGCGGCCAGGGCGTCCAGCCCGAACTCGCCGGCGCTCAGGGGCAGCGCCTCGGCGGGATTCTCGCCGTTGCCGCGGACGTCGATGAGCAGGCAGTGGAACCCGGCGGCATGCAGGAACCGCGCGTTCGGCAGGTTCCGATCCCGAGCCGATTCCCAGCCGTGGATGAGGGCGACCCCGGGCCCTCGCTGACCGCCACGGGCCGGGATGAACCATGCCGGCAGCTCCAGGTCCCCGGAGCGGACGGTGATCGACTCGTACGGCATCCCGAGGTCCGTCGGCGTGTGGGTCAGCGGCAGTCGGCGCGGATAGCCGGCCCGGACGCGATACGCGAGCGCAAAACGATAGGCCAGCCCCAGCGGAGCGGCGGCGGCCGCGGCCAGGCCGAGTCGGCGAACGGATCCCATGCCTACAAGGGGACGGCACGACCGGTCGACCTGTCAAGCGTGGTCAGTTCGCCTCGCTACACTGGGCCCGTGGCCAAACGAGATCCGCACGACGTCCTGGGTGTCACCCGTGGTTCGACGCCCTCGCTCATCAAGGCCGCCTGGCGACGTTTGGCCCGGACCAACCATCCGGACCTGACCGGCGACGACCCCGCGGCATCGAGTGCGGCGACGAGACGGATGGCCGAGATCAACGACGCCTACGCCGCGCTGACCCGCGAGGCCGAGCGAGACCGCCGAGAGGCGGCCGGCGAGCGGGCGGAATTCGGCGAGGAGCCGATCCGCCGCGGGGGCCCACCTCGACCTCGGACGGGTCGCCCGGTCACGGGACGGGTGGACATGTCCGGCACGTATCAGCCGCGGAACCAGACGACCGCCAGGGAGGCCCGGAACGGCTCGCCCATGCCGGGCGCCCGGGCCGGTGCCTCCGCAGGCTCTACCACCGAGGACTCGGCCGCCAACCTGCGCGGTCAGCCGCCGATGCGTGGAGAACGAGTCCATTCGGAGGCGCCCAGGGCATCCACCCCGACCGGTCCGATGATCCGTGACCAGGTGGCGCACTTCCGTCGACCCGCGCCGCCGAGCCTCGACGCGGCACGCGGTCACGTCATCGAATTTGGCAAGTTCCACGGCCATTCCCTGGGCGACATCGCCGCCTTCGAGCCGTCATACATCGACTGGGTCGTCAGCACGGTGACGCGGGATCCTGAGCTTGTCTCGGCCGCGCGGGTCATCCAGGCGGAGATGGACGAACAGGGGATCGCGCGGCGCGCCCATGCCCTGCCGGACCGGTCGAGGTCGACCGTCTAGCCGCGCCAGACACGCGGGACCGCCCCCCGAAGACGCCGGGGAGCGGTCCACGGGCGATGCCAGAAAAGCGTGAGCGATGAGCGCTGCCGTCCCAACGGTCTACCGGGCCCGATGGCCGAAAGATCCGGTTACTCGGCTCGTGATCCGAATCCGGGATCCCTTTCTCGACCTCCTCGAGAAAGCGTCCGGTTCCTGATCCGTGACCGACGCCCCGGGTGAGTCCCAGTTGGATCGCGGGTCGGCGTGAGCAGAACCCTACGGCGGCTCCCGTAGAGCGGACAATGGTCCCTCGGTCCCGTCCGGGCATGGTCGATGGTCGGGCGCACGGACGCACCGACCGGGACGCCTGTACCAGGTGCCGGCATGCACCAGGCGCGAACCGGGCAGGCGCCGGCCGTCGTCGCGGCACGTCTCATCGGCCTCCCGTACCCTTGCCGGCGTGTCCCACCGGATCGTTTTCGCGCTGGCAATCGCCATCGCCCTCGTGAGCGCGGGTTGCGGTGCGAGCTCAGTGGCCTCGTTCTCGCCGTCCGGTCCGTGTTCGGCGGACGGTTCGGCGCCGGGCGCATACCCGGATCTGGAATCGCTCGTGCCCACGGGCTACGAAGGGCGCGCCCCGGACAAGCTCGACTCGGGGCGCAACTGCACGAAGGCCAACCTGGGTGCCCTGGCCGACGCCGGCTTCGCCGAGGTCCGGTTCGCCGGCGGGACCTGGGACCTGGGAGGCTACCGGGCGGCGGCCCTCGTCGTGTTCGAGGCGCCCGGACTGACGGCCGACCACGTCGCCCGGTTCTACGAAGCCAGTGCCCGGGCCGCCAACCGGACGAAGGTCACGGGCGTCTCCGACCCGTTGCTTGCCGGGCGTCCTGGCCACCGCCTGGACAGCCTGACCGGCGAGCGACTCCAGACCGTCATGGTCTGGCCGGCGGCGACCGCGGATCGGGTCAACGTCGTGCTCACCAACGATCTGCCCGATCCCAAGATCGAGGCCGCCGTGGCGGCCTTCGGCGGCGACTGACGACCGTCTCGGTCGCGGGAGCGGTCGTGGGCTCGCGACGCAGCCCGGTGCTACAGTCGACCGCATGACGGATCGGTCGAGGCCCGATGGGAGCGGCGATACCGCCGCCTCCGCGCCGCGAACCGCCTGGGAGATCGAGCGACTCAGGCCCGCACTCGGCCGCGCGCCGGAGCGCCGGGAGCGCTTCTCCACGATCAGCGACATGCCCATCGAGCGGCTCTACGGGCCGTGGTCCCTGCCCGACGACGCCGACGACCGGATCGGGTTTCCGGGCGCGCCGCCGTTCACCCGCGGCATCCACCCGACCGGCTATCGAAGTCGCCGCTGGACGATGCGCATGTTCGCCGGGTTCGGTGCCGCGGAGGACACGAACGCTCGGTTCCACCAGCTCCTGTCCGCCGGGCAGACCGGCCTCTCGATCGCCTACGACATGCCGACCCTGTATGGCTACGACACGGACGATCCCGAAGCGGAAGGAGAGTTCGGGACCTGCGGCGTGGCGGTCTCCAGCCTCGCCGACATGGAGGTCCTGCTCGCCGGCCTGCCGCTTGACCGGGTCAGCACGTCGATGACGATCAACTCGCCGGCGGCCCCGATCTGGGCGATGTACATCGTCGCCGCCGAGAAGGCGGGCGTCCCGCGCGATCGACTCGAGGGCACGACCCAGAACGACATCCTGAAGGAGTTCGTGGCGCAGAAGGAATTCCTGTTTCCGCCCGAGCCGTCCATGCGCCTCGTCACGGACACGATCGAGTTCGGGACACGCGAGATGCCGCGCTGGAACACGATCTCGATCAGCGGCTATCATATCCGGGAAGCGGGCTCGACCGCGGTCCAGGAACTGGCCTTCACGATCGCCGACGGGATGGCCTACGTCGAGGCGGCGCTTGAGCGCGGCCTGCGGATCGACGACTTCGCGCCGCGGCTGTCGTTCTTCTTCAACAGCCACTCCGACTTCTTCGAGGAGATCGCGAAGTTCCGGGCCAGCCGCCGGATCTGGCACGACCTGATGACGAAGCGCTACGGCGCCGCGAACGAACGGAGCGCCTGGATGCGCTTCCACACCCAGACCGCGGGCGTGTCCCTGACCCCGCAGCAGCCGCTCAACAACCTTACCCGGGTCGCACTCCAGGCCCTGGCCGGCGTGCTCGGCGGGACGCAATCGCTCCACACCGACGCGTACGACGAGGCGCTTGCCGTGCCGACCGCGGAGGCCGCCCTGCTGGCCCTGCGCCAGCAGCAGATCATCGCCGAGGAGAGCGGGGTGGATGCCACCGTTGATCCCCTGGGCGGGTCGTGGTTCGTGGAGGCGCTGACCGACGAGACCGAGCGCCAGGTCTGGCGCTACCTCGACGAGATCGATCGCCGCGGGGGCATGGTCGCGGCCATCACCGAGGGCTACCCCCAGCGCGAGATCGCCGATGCGGCCTACCGCTACCAGCGCGAGTTCGACGCCGGCGAGCGGCGGGTCGTCGGGGTCAACGCCTATGTCGATGCGAGCGAGGAGATGCACGTGCCGGTCCTCGCGGTCCCGCCGGGATCCCTGGAACGCCATCTGGAGCGACTGGAGCGGACGCGCCGGGAGCGGGACAGCGCGGCAGTCCAGGCCGCCCTGGCCGGTCTGCGCGAGGCGGCCGCATCGCCCGGCACGAGCGCGACCAACCTGATGCCGCATTTCATCCGGTGCGCCGAGGTCTATGCCACGCTCGGCGAGCAGTGCTCGGTCCTGCGCGGGGTCTTTGGCGAGTACCGGGAGCCGGCCGCCGTCTGATCCGGTCCGTGGCCGCCGGCTCCGCTACCATGGGGTCATGTACCTCGATGCGATGGAATTCCTCGAAGAAGAGCGCGACGCGTGGGCCCCTTACGAGACGCTCGCCGATTTGACGGACGCGCAACTCACCCAACCGGTGGCGGACGCGCACGGCTGGTCGGGCCGGGACCTGATCGCGCACATGCTGGCCTGGCAGGGGATGGCCCTGGACGCCGCCCGCGAGCTGGCGGTCAACGAGACGAGCGCCACGATCGCGCGGGTGGACGCCGACTGGGAGGCGCGCGGGGGCGAGGTCGTGAACGACGAGATCAACGCGACGTGGGCGACCCTGCCGATCACGGAGCTGCGTGACCGCTTTCGGACGCAGCCGGGCGAACTGCGCGGCTACCTGACCGTCGTCCCGGAGACGCGCTGGCTGAAGCATGCCAGCCACCTCAAGACGTTCCACGACGAGACGATCGACCACTACCAGGATCACGTCGACGATCTGCGGGCGATCCTCGCCGCCGCGGGGTGAACCTGGGCGAGCTGTTCGGCGAGCTGATGGAGGACGCCCAGCCGCAGGCAGGGTCGTCCGTTGGACCGGATGGGTCGACGGAGTGGGACCGGGATGGGGTCGTGTTCGCCGTGATCGCCCCCGACGGGATGGTCGCCAGCTTCCGCCTGGACCTCGAACTCGCCGACGCCGCCCGGCGCACGCCCGATGTCGCGACCTCACCACGGGGCCAGGCCTGGGTGACCTTCCGGCCGGCGGCGCTGGATGAACACGCCGAGGATCGGGCGCTGGCCTGGTTCGAAGCGGCCCATCGGCGAGCAACAGCCTAGCGGCTCGCAGGCGAACCCATCAGGACATGGAACGACCCCGGTCTTGCGATCGGGGTCGTTTGGTATCTGGCAGTTCGATCGTTCGGTCAGTCGGCCTTGGCGGCCGCGAACTCGGCCAGACCGAACTGCTCCTCGAGCTGTTCCAGCGGCCGGAAACCGACCACGCCCTGGGGCTGCCCGCCGGGCTTGAAGAAGGCGATCGTCGGGATGCTCATGATGTTGAAAGCCTGCGAGAGGCGCGGGTTCGCGTCCACGTCCACCTTGACCACGTCGACCGCGCCGTCGTACTTGGCCGCGAGCTTCTCCATCTCGGGGGCGACCATCTTGCACGGCCCGCACCAGGCCGCCCAGAAGTCGACGACGACCGGGCGCTCGGACTTGAGCACGAGCTCCTCGAAGTTGGCATCTGTCGCGTGTCTGATCTCGGTCATGGAACCGGTCCTTTCTGTGTCGACCGCTTGGGCCGACTGTCGCCCTAGCGGGCGATGTCCTGGATGAGTCGATACGCCTCGAGGACGCGCTGGTCCGCAAGGCGGTAGAGGATGGTGTTCCCGTCCCGCCGGCTGGTCACGAGGCCCGCATGGCGCAGGACCGCGAGATGCTGGCTCATGTTGGGAACCTGGCAGCCGACCCGAAGGCTGAGGTCGCTGACCGAGAGCTCACCGATGGCGAGCGACTCGAGGACGCACAGGCGCTTGGGATCCGCGAGCGCCCGACCGACGGCGGCGTACCGCTCGCGATCGGCTTCTGCGGAGACTGGCAGGTGATCCAACATGAGTGGAACGCTATCACTGGTTGCGCAAACACGCAACCGGTGGACTCCGCGCCGCGGGCTATGGAGGGCAGGCGTTGTTGCATACTCGGCCGGATGGAAGATGGCGTCGGCTCGGCGGATCACGTCGTCCCGCTGCGCGACGTCGAGGAGGCGGCGGCGCGCCTGAGCGGTGTCGTCCATCGAACGCCACTGCTGAGCTCGATGACCGCGGCGGCCTGGGTCGAGCGCGCAACGGATGTCGCGGTCGGGGACGGTCGGCTGTACCTGAAGGCAGAACACCTCCAGAAGACCGGCTCGTTCAAGGCCCGCGGGATGACGAACCGGATCGCGACGCTGCCGTCCGACGCCCGCGAGCGCGGCGCGATCACCTTGTCCGCGGGCAACGCAGGGCAGGCCTACGCGTGGGCCGGTCGTGCAGCCGGCGTGTCGATCACCGTCGTGATGCCCGCCGCCGCGGTCCGTTCCAAGGTGGAGGCCTGCCTGGGCTACGGGGCACGGGTCGTGCTCCACGGCGACCACGTGGGCGAGACGTTCGCCGAGATGGAGCGGATCCGCGATGCCGAGGGCCTCGCGTTCGTCCACCCGTTCGACGACCCGGCGGTCATCGCCGGACACGGGACGGCCGGCCTGGAGCTGCTCGACGATCTACCCGAGGTGGATGTCGTCGTCGTCGGGGTCGGCGGTGGCGGACTCGTGTCCGGGGTAGCGGCGGCCGTGAAGGGACGACGCCCGAGCGCCCGGGTGTATGGCGTGGAGCCGAAGCGATCCAATGCCCTGAGCCTCGCGCTGGAGCGCGACTCGATCATCACGATCCGCCCCGAAAGCGTCGCGGACGGCCTGAACGCGCCGTTTGCCGGCGCATGGACGCTGGCCATGGCCAAGCGCCACCTTGAGGGCATCGTCCTGATCGACGACGAGACGATCCTGGCCGGCCTACGGTTCGCAGTGGAGCGCCTGAAGCAGGTCCTGGAGCCGGCCGGTGCGGCGGCACTCGCGGCGGTCCTGGCAGGCCGCATCCCGATCCGGCCGGGCGAGCGGGTCGCCGTCGTGCTGTCCGGGGGGAACGTGGAGGTGAGTCGGCTGGGCGAGATCATCGCGGCCGCCGGCACGTTCGCTGGGGCGCCCGCGTGACCGTGGAGCTCGAGGCCGTCCGGCCACCGGTGGTCACGACATCGCCGATCCCAGCCGTCGCCTCGGCCCGCGAGCTGCTCAGCTCGAGCTTCGAATTGCTGCTTCGCTCCGGCGAGGACATGCGCCGCGCCTCGTTCTATATCGGGACGATCGCACTCGGCACGCTCGGTCCGGCGGGACTCGTGGCCTGGGCCGCGGTCGTCCTCGCACCCGGCAGCCTGGAACTGTTGCTGGAGGCGGGATCGGCGCCGATCGGGGAGCCGACGGACCCGGCGCTCCTGGCCGTCGGGCTGCCGCTCGGGCTTCTGTTCGCGCTGGCGACCGCCGGGATCGTCGTCGCGACCGTGGAGAGTCGGACGATCGCCGCGGCGGTGCTCGGCGCGCGGCTCGTCGGCGGTCCGCTCACGACCCGCCAGGCGGTGGCTCGCGCCCGCGCTTCGTTCTGGCGCTCCTTCGCGGCGGCGATCATCGTGGCGATCCCGATCGTCATCGTCCAGGCCATCGTGGACGAGGCGCTGAAGGCGCTGGCGATCCCGGCCGAACAGGTTTCGATCGTCAGCGCGGCGATGGTGACCGCCGTCGTCGGTGCACCGTTCGCGTACGTGCTGGCCGGCGTCGTGCTCGGTGACGTGGGCGCGCTCGAAGCCGTCAAGCGTTCGGTCCGGGTCTTTCGCGCGCGAAAACTGGCGGCGGCGATCGTGGCCGGCTTCGAAACGGTGACGGCCCTGCTGCTGCTCTTCGGCCTGGGCGCCGGGGTCGACGTCATCGCGCGCCTGCTCGGGGTGCTTGGTCTTGGTCCGGAGTCGGACGCCCTTGGCCTCGCGATCGTGGCGGTCGCGATCGTGGCCGGCGCGTTCGCATTCGGGACGCTGCTCTATACGGTCTATGCCATCACCGTGGCGCCTCAAGTCGTGATGTTCGTGTCGCTGACCCACGCTTCGATGGGCCTCGATCGGGTGCGCGCCGGTGGGATCGACGACCCGGAGGTGGTGCGCCCGGGTCGGGCACGATTTCGGTGGCTGACCCGGCCGATGCAGGGTGGGTTCGTCCTTGGTGGTCTCGGGTTGGTGGCGGCCTTGGCGATCCTTCGCGGCTGAAGGGCGACGGTCGCGGGGCGCCGGTCCGGGGACGGCGGTTCGGAGGGTGTCGGTCCCCGGCGTCGGCTCAGTCCACGCCGAGCTCGTGGAGACGCTCGTCGTCGATTCCCAGGTGGTGCGCGAGCTCGTGGACGAGGGTGATCCAGACCTCGTCGGCCAGGGTGTCGGGATCGGGGAAGTCGGCTTCAAGGGGCAGTCGGAAGAGGACGATCCGATCCGGGCTGATGGCCCAGTCCGCACCGTAGTCCGTCCGCGGCACGCCTTCGTAGATGCCGTACAGGGTCTCGTCCGGATGCAGGTCGTTGGCGCCCAGCTGCTCATCGGTGGGTTCGTCTGAGATGACGATCGCGACCTCGTCCAGGGCGGCGGCGAAGGGCATCGGGATGGACGCGATCGCCTCGCCGACGAGGGCCTCGAATGGTCGATGACGCGCCGGCCGGATCGGACGGCGGATGGCGGTTCTGGAGCCCCGGCGGCGCTTCGGCATGGCGACCGTATGCTAGACCGGATGGACCTGCCGCCTGTCGAGGTTTCTGAACCGGATGGGTTCGTCGTCGTGGTGGAGCCCGGCGACCGGATCCACTTCCTGGACTGGGGCGGTCCGCCGGTCGATGTGGGCGCCCCGCCGTCCGGCGTCCTGCTCATCCATGGGTTGTCGCAGACCGCATGGGCGTGGGCGCCGGTGGCGCGCCGCCTCCGCGCGGAGGTCCACGTCGTGGCGATGGATCTGCGTGGCCACGGCCTGTCCGATGCGCCGACCGACGACGGGGCGTACGCCCTGGACGTCCTCGCCCGCGATGCCGTCGCCGTCGCGGAAGGCTCCGGGTTGCTGCGCTCGCCCGCCGATCGAGTCGTCCTGGCCGGGCATGGGTTCGGGGCGATCGTGGCCGCGGGGGCCGCGGTCGAGCTCGCGGAGCGGTGCATCGGGCTCGTGCTCGTCGATGGTGGTTGGGAGTCGATCGAGGCCAGCACCGGGCTTGACCTGGATGAGTTCCTGCGCGGCCTCGACGAACCGCCCGAGGTGATGCGGTC